>ERZ1034363.1216-NODE-1216-length-15153-cov-9.924184_pt1 | contig 15153 bp, 17 predicted proteins | sample MGYA00520616_ERZ1034363 | MGnify/ENA primary metagenome ERZ1034363 (study PRJEB33736, sample SAMEA104284506) | Azolla filiculoides | biome: Urban; feature: Water surface; material: Ditch water | place: Netherlands | collected 2015-10-28 | depth 0-0.1 m ...
GATTCTTTTGGAGTGACCTAAATGGCCGTCAATCTCTCTCCCGTGGGCGGCGTTGCGGCCCAGTTCTTCAACAACAACGGCGTGCCTTTGTCTGGTGGCAAACTGTTCACCTACTCTGCCGGTACGACCACCCCTGCGGCTACATACACCAGCTCTCTGGGTGTTTCATTTCACACAAACCCCATTGTGCTGGATGCTGCTGGGCGGGTGCCAAATAGTGGAGAGATTTGGCTGACCGATGGCGTAATCTACAAGTTTGTGCTCAAAGACAGCAATGATGTGCTGATCGCCACATACGACAACATCACCGGCATCAACAGCAACTTCGTCAATTTTACGGCGCAGCAAGAGATTCAGACGGCAACATCGGGTCAGACCGTGTTTACTTTGACCACGATGCAATACCAACCAGGCACCAACAGCCTGACCGTGTACGTGGACGGTGTAAACCAGTACGGACCCGGTGCTCAATACGCTTACGTTGAGACTAGCAGCACAGTGGTGACGTTTGCGTCTGGTTTGCACGTTGGCGCCAGCGTCAAATTCACTACAACAATTCAAACAAGCGGCAACGCAACTGATGCTGCTGTGGTGTCCTACACACCTCCGTTTACGGACAGCGTAACAACCAACGTTGAAGACAAGTTGGCCGAGGTTTTAAGCGTGCTGGATTTTGGCGCAGACCCTACGGGAGCAACAGACAGCACCACTGCCATCCAAAACGCAATTGACGCTGCTGAAGGCGGTTACGGCGCATATGCTGGCACAGGGCGAACTGTGTATTTTCCAACAGGCGTTTACCTTTGCGGCGACCTTGAAATTAAATTTACAGGTCAAAGACTTGCTGGCGAATCTAAATATGGCACATGGTTGATTGGCAAATCGGGTGCTGAGTGCGTCATCAAGGTTGGTGGAATTGACTACGCCTACCCTGTTGGCAATCCGCTACGCAACACCAATCGTCGTGAAACAATAATTGAAAACCTGACCATTGATTACAGCAATATTGACAATGACACTGAGAGCGCGGGTATTCGTTACCAGAGCAGCTACGGCAATTCGTTGCGCGATGTCGTTTTTGAATGCACGGATGAGCGCACCAAGTCTTCATGGGCGCTGTATTTTGGTGAAGGATGCTACACAACTGTTGTTGAAAGCGTCACAGCCAAACGCATCAAAATTTACTCCCCGACCGCTGATGCACCAACAACATTGACGTTCATTGGAGTGGACAGTTCATACGTTGACATTGACAATGCTCTTGGCATTACGTTCTTGCAACCTATCATGCAAAGCCGTGTTGCAAACGACTACGGCACTTATCGCATGAAAGTGGTCAACTGCAATTCGTTTACCGCAATCGGTGGTGATTGGGAAGACGATAACGCTGCCAACTACATGTACTACTTTGACAACGTGCTTGGCAACGTTGTCTCTATGGGCAACGCCACATCACCGTTTCAAGGCGGTTACGCAGTTTACGGCGCGTCAGGCATTACTGGTAAGCGTTTGCTTCAAGACGACAAGACCAGACAGTTTGAGTATCGTGAGGGCACTTGGACACCAGTGTTGTCTTGGTCAGACCCAGGCACATCAACCATTGTGGCCGGATCGCGTGGTGGTACATACGTCAAAAACGGCAATCTTGTAACTTGCAGTTTCTATTTTGACAATGCCACTTTTACAAACGGTACGGCAACTGGGTCTTTGAATTTGACGGGCCTGCCGTTTACCGCAGCAACAACTGGTACTGATGTTTGGGGTGGTACGCCCACTTTGCAGATTGGCTACCCGACAAGCCTGCAAAGCATTCTTGTGACCATATCCACATCCACCGCAACATTTAGAAAAAATGACGGTACTGGCGGCGCTATTGTTGTTGCAGATGTTTCTGGTTCTGGCAAGTTCTTGCGTGGCACCTTCACATATCAATGCGTTAACTAAGGACGAATCATGGCAGACGCAAAAATTTCAGCACTACCGGCATCAACCACACCGCTTGCGGGCACTGAGGTATTGCCGATTGTTCAAAGTGGTGTTACCAAACAAGTGTCAGTGGCTAATTTAACCGCTGGCCGCGACACCACTATCGCAAACCTTGTTGCGTACAACCCCGGCTATGGTTATTTTGCCATTCGCAACTCGGCTCTTGTTGCCGATTTTCCAAACAACGCTCTGGCTCAGTCAGCAGACGCTCTCAACACCATCGTCAACGCTAAAGCGGGCGGCACTGTAAAGCTGCGGATTAACGATACAAGCGTTGTTGAAGTTGCGACCAACACCACCCTTGTTTCAGGCAACCTAGTCATCGGCACCTCGGGTAACGGCATCGACTTTTCTGCCACATCGGGCACAGGCACAAGCGAGTTGCTGTCTGACTATGAAGAGGGTACTTGGACGCCTGTTGACTCATCTGGCGCAGGCTTGACGTTGACCATTTCTGCTGCGCGTTACACCAAAATTGGCCGCACAGTTTTTGTCCAAGCGCGAATTACCTACCCTAGCACTGCAAGTACAGCAACTGTTTTAATTGGTGGTTTGCCTTTCACATCAAGCGCGGACAGTCGTACCGGTTTGAGCCTTGGCTACAACAATTTTGTTGCTAATTATTTGCCATTTATTAGCGCAAGTTCTGGGCTAGTGGAGTTATTTACTGTTGCTGGTTCTGGTGCGCAGCCGACCAACGTAAACCTGTCCACAAGAGCTTTTGCGTTTTCCGGCTTCTACACAGTTTAAGGTAACACCATGTCTTTGACAAAAGTAACTTACTCAATGATTGACGGCGGCATCGTCAACGCCAAAGACTTTGGTGCGGATGCTGCTGGCGATGTCACCCCGCAACTCCAAGACGCAATGGATGCAGCCGAAGATGGCATCTTGCTGTTGACACCGGGGCACACTTACGCAATCAGTGACACACTGTACCCAAAGCACGGCTGCACAATTGAAGGCAACGGTGCAACATTGCTGAACAACATCACAGGTGTTGGCAACCCGTTGCAGATTGCCGAGTCCAATGTCACAGTTCAAAACCTGACAATTGAGAACACCGCAAACAATCCTGTTTACACAATCGCTGACCCGTCATATAACGGCTCAGACATTTTCATCAACAGCATTGCAACGACCGTTGTAAACACGATTCTTCGCAACATCACCACGGTTAATAGCATTGAGTATGCTGCGGCAATCAGCGGTAACGGTGACTGCGAAAACGTCCTGATTGAAAACTGCATCGTCAACGGTGGTAAATGGGTCGATTGCTTTGCGTTTGAGTGGAACTACCGTGGCGGCACAGCCCCGGCAAACATCATCGTTCCAAAGAACATTGAATTCGTCAACTGCAAGGCGCTGAACAACAACCAATTGACAGGGTTTTCTTGGAATTACGGCTGGTGGATTTCCACATGCATCAACGTCAAGCTGACCAACTGTATTGCAGACTACTGCAAAAACGCTGCTGCTTTTATTTGTGGCGACGTTGGCTCAATTCCAAACAAAGATCGCATGACGTACAGTTTGGAAAACTGCCAATTCGTCAACACTGTGTATTATGGGCTGGACAGCTTTTCAGCAAACACGATTACTCCACCGGACGACCGATATTTAATTTCAGTCCGTAATTGCTATTTCAGCGGTTTTGCGAAAAGCGATTCCGACAGCCTTGGTTATTCAGTTAGGAGTTGCGCTGGCTCCATCGTCATTGATGGCTGTGAGTTTGAGCGCATGTACCGCGCATTTCGGATTGGAACATCCGGTGGCGCTGGGCTTGAGGATGTTAAAAACATCAAAATTGTCAACTGCACATTTGATGAGATTTGGAGCGCGCCGATTAACTGTTTTGGTGTTCAAAACAGCGTAATTGCAAACAATCAATTTGGCGACATTTGCCAAGGGTCAACTGCGGCGGCTACCGACTCGGCAATTTACATGTCCTACCAATCTGACCGAAACGTCATTACTGGAAACTCATTCGGTATTGGAACATTTACACCTCGGTTTTATGTTACGTTGATAGCTGCCGGTACACCATCGTTGAAAATTCCAACAGGTAACGTCATTACTGGTAATACGTTTTTGCGAACTACGGCTGGCAATTTCAATATCATCAACAACACCACATCCCAGGACTACCTGTGCGAAAACATCATCAGCGGCAACATTTCGTTGGCTGGTGCATCGCAAGGTATGGTTTCTGGCGCTGTGTACTTCAGCAACGAGGGTGGCAATAAAGTTGCGCATGACAATGCTGCACCAGTTGCTGGAACATTTGCTGTGGGTGACAAATGCTGGAACACAGCACCGTCTGCTGGTGGAACACCGGGATGGGTTTGCACCACAGCCGGAACCCCCGGTACTTGGAAAGCAATGGCAAACGTAGCCGCTTAAATTTCAATCAGAGGAACATCATGGCACTCGAAAAAACAGCAACTACACCTCATGGTTTCAAAGCGGTTGACGCATACCATCGGGTTGAATGCACTCAGGTCGGCAAAGACAAACTGACTTTTCAAGTCAGGTCTTACAAAGACAACTCGGGCTTACCGCACTTTGCCGATGCGTCTTTCAATTGCGCCTACGATATGGCTGGCGCAAACCCGATTGCTCAAGCCTACGCCCACTTGAAAACCCTGCCAGAATTTGCTGGCGCAACTGACTGCTAAAAGGTAACACCATGTCTATTGAAAAAGTCACCTCTGTCGATCTGATTGAAGTCATTGAAAACGGCTGCATTCAAGTTCGCACCAAGACCGCCATCAAAGAAGATGGCGTTGAGATCAGCAGCAAGTTCCACCGCCACGTTGTTGTGCCTGGTGCTGACGTGAGTGGTGAAGACGCCAAAGTACAAGCCATCGCCGCGTCCATCCACACTGCTGACGTTGTGGCCGCATACGAGGCCGCACAAGCTGCTCTTGCACCTGTTCCAGAATCTGCCGCATAATAGTGGCACAAACCGTACCGGCGAGGTTCACCGGGGAATCCAAGGATTCATTTAAATGACTGAAGAAGTCCAAGCCTTAGCGGAAGTAGACTCCGCGCCTGCACCAGAAGTGACGGCCACTCCTGAGAATGCTGAAAACGCGCCGGAAGTCGTCGAGAGTCAAAACGAACAAGTCGAGGAGAAGAAATACTCCCAGGCTGAAATCGATGCGATGATCGGCAAGCGTCTCGCAAGAGAGCAACGTAAGTGGGAACGAGAACAGCAACAACGAGCTGCCGAAACGCAGATCGTCAAAGCTCCTTCGGCAACTTCTGCTGAACAGTTTGAGTCTCCTGAAGCCTATGCGGAAGCACTGGCCTATCAGAAAGCCGAAGAACTGCTCGCCAAGCGTGAAGCAGCCAAGCAGCAGTCGCAGGTCCTCGAGAGCTATCAAGAACGTGAAGAAGCAGCGCGGGACAAGTACGATGACTTCGAGCAAGTCGCCTACAACCCCAAGCTACCAATCACCAACGTGATGGCCGAAACGATCCAGTCTTCGGACATTGGTCCTGAGTTAGCTTACTACCTCGGCTCCAACCCCAAAGATGCGGAACGTATCTCGCGCATGTCGCCCCTCAGCCAGGCGAAAGAAATCGGGAAGATCGAAGCCAAACTGGCCGCTGAACCTCCCGTAAAACGAACCACGTCAGCGCCTGCGCCGATTTCACCTGTCTCCGCACGCTCCACTGGAGCGCCAGCACTTGACACTACGGACCCACGTTCTATCAAGAACATGACGACCTCGCAGTGGATTGAAGCTGAACGTGCGCGGCAGATGAAGAAAATGCAAGCAATGGCAAACCGCTAATTTTTTGAAAGGACTTTGAAATGTCTAACAGCATTCTGACGATCGACATGATCACACGCAAGAGTTTGGAAATTCTTGAAAATAACTTGGTTCTCACCCGCAACGTGAACCGCCAGTACGACGACAGCTTCGCTGTTGAAGGTGCCAAGATCGGTTCTACCCTGCGTATCCGTTTGCCCGACCGCGCTCTGGTGACTGACGGTGCCGCCCTGCAAGTCCAGGACGACAACGAACAGTACACCACCCTGACTGTGAACAACCAAAAGCACATCGGCGTCAACTTCACATCTGCTGAATTGACCATGCAATTGGACGACTTCGCAGAGCGTGTGTTGAAGCCTCGTATCAGCCAGCTGGCCTCCAGCATCGACGCTGACGTTGCCAACGCATACAAGACCATCGGTAACTCCGTCGGCACCCCTGGCACCACTCCTTCGACTTCTTTGGTGCTGTTGCAAGCCCAGCAGAAGCTGAACGAAAACGCTGCCGTGATGTCCCCACGTTACGCCACCGTGAACCCTGCTGCCAACGCCGGTCTGGTCGAAGGCATGAAAGGTCTGTTCAACCCCACCGACACCATCAGCAAGCAGTTCAAGAACGGCATGATGGGCACTGGCGTGCTGGGCTTTGACGAGATCAACATGTCTCAGTCGATCAAGCAGTTCACCACCGGTTCGCGCACTGCCACTGGCGGTACCTTGTCGGCTGCTGTGACCTCCGAAGGCGCTACCACCATCGCTATCACCGGCGCTGGCACTTCGACCACCGTTAAGGCTGGCGACGTGTTCACCGTTGCTGACTGCTACGCTGTGAACCCACAGACCCGTGAATCCACTGGTTCGTTGTTCCAATTCGTGGCTTTGGCTGACGTGGCTCTGTCGTCTGGCGGCGCTGGCAACATCACCGTTGCTCCGATCTACTCGGCTGGCAACGCTTTGGCTACCGTGGACTCCCTGCCTGCCTCCGGCAAAGCAGTCGTGTTCGTGGGTGCAGCATCTACTCAGTACGCCCAGAACTTGGTGTACCACAAAGATGCCATCACCTTCGCAACCGCTGACTTGCTGTTGCCACAAGGCGTGGACATGGCTGCCCGTGCCGTTCACAACGGTATCAGCCTGCGCGTTGTTCGTCAGTACGACATCAACAACGACCGTCTGCCTTGCCGTATTGACGTTCTGTACGGTTACAGCACGATCCGTCCTCAAATGGGCGTTCGCCTCTGGGGCTAATCTGAAACGGGGACTTCGGTCCCCTTTCTCACATCTCAATTTTGAAAGGAAATTATCATGGCTCTCCCTAATGGTGCAGGTGGTTATCAAGTCGGCGACGGTAACGTCGGTGAAGCTCAACTGTTCGTGCAAGGTGCTCCCACAGCACTGACCGCTGACGCAACTCTGACTGCTGCTCAACTGGCAAACGGTCTGTTCACCAGCGATTCCGCTGCTGACATCACTGCTACTTTGCCTACTGTGGCTCTGTTGGAAGCTGGTATCTCCAGCGCCGCCAAGACCAATGCAGCTTTCGAGTTTGCAATCGTGGTGGTTGACGCTTCCTACCAAGTCACTGTTGCCGCTGGCACAGGCTGGACTTTGGTTGGCAACCCCGTCGTGCTGGAAAGCACTTCGGGCCGCTTCCTCGCCCGTAAAACCGGCGACGGCGCTTGGTCGCTGTATCGCGTGGCCTAAACCTAAACGGGGGCTTCGGCCCCTGTTTTTAAGGAACAATCATGGCAAACAACAAACCAGTCGGCGTGGCTTACGCTGATCCTGCTCTTGACTCTGCCCAGTTCAAGCTGTACACAGTTGGCACTTTGCCCGCTGCCTCTGCTGCTATTGCTGGCACCCGTGCTGCCGTTAGCGACTCGAATGCTGCTTATACCGCTGGTATTGGCGCAACTGTGGCCGCTGGTGGTTCCAATGTCGTTCCAGTCTTCTGTAACGGCTCCAACTGGCTTATCGGCTAAGTTCAAAGGCCCCTTCGGGGGCCTTTTTAAACTATGGTTATTTACCTGACACACCCCCTTCACGGCGCAAAAGTGGCAACGATGGACATCGAGGCCGAAGCTGATGAAAAAAATGGCTGGACACGCTACAATCCAGACACGCCTTCGGCTCCCGAAGAAGCGGCCAACACACTCGTTGTGAAGCGCAAATACACGCGCAAAGTTGAAGCTGAATCTGAAGGAGTCTGAGCATGACGACGTACACCGCTGGCGATCAAATCAATCGGGCATTCCGGTTGCTGGGCATTCTTGCCGAAGGTGAAACGCCGTCTGCCGCCATGTCCCAGGACGCTTTGATGGCTCTCAATCAGATGATCGAGAGCTGGAATATCGAGCGTCTGTCAGTCTTTTGCACCCAGGATCAGGTCTTCACATGGCCGTCTGGCCTGATCAGCCGCACCTTGGGTCCGTCTGGTGACTTCGTGGGCCTGCGCCCCGTTCTGTTTGACGATGCCACGTATTTCAAAGCGCCCAACGGCGTGTCGTACGGCATCAAGTTCATCAACCAGCAGCAGTACGACGGTATCGCGGTCAAGACCGTGACCTCTACGTACCCGCAGGTGATCTTCGTCAACATGACGTATCCCAACGCCGAGATGTTCCTGTACCCACGTCCTACACAGGACTTGGAGTGGCACTTTGTGTCGGTGCAAGAACTCGACAACCCTGCCACTTTGGCAACACCTTTGTATTTCCCGCCAGGTTACCTGCGTGCGTTCACGTACAACTTGGCGATGGAGATCGCCCCTGAGTTTGGCGTGGAACCAAGCCCACAGGTGCAGCGCATCGCTATGACCAGCAAGCGCGATCTCAAGCGGATCAACAACCCTGACGATGTGATGGCAATGCCATACGCTCTGGTCGCCAACCGCCAGCGCTTCAACATCTACGCTGGTAACTACTGATCATGGAGTTAACTTTTAAATCCAACCGTTTTGAAATGTGCATCAGGTTTACTCGCATGTATGACCCACTTCAAGACGTACACCGCCCTCGCGCAATAAATTTACGTTTCGGTAAGACAATATGGTCAACCGGAAAAGGTTTTAGAAAGTTAGGTGCGTGGTGAAAAGTCCCATCCTCGGCTCCAGCTATGTGGCCCGCAGCGTCAATGCTGCGGATGCCCGCATGGTCAACCTGTTCCCCGAGATCGTGCCGGAAGCTGGCAAAGAGCCTGCGTTCCTGAACCGCGCCCCCGGTCTGCAATTCCTCAACTCGATCGGCTTTGGTCCGATCCGTGGCCTGTGGGCGTTCTCGTCCAACGATGGCACCGGCTTTGTGGTGTCGGGCACCCAGCTCTACAAGATTGACAACTCGTACACTCCCACGTTGATCGGCAACGTCAGCGGCACTGGCCCAGTCAGCATGGCCGACAACGGCACGCAGCTGTTCATTGCCTGCAACGGCCCCAGCTACATTTACAACGCCACCACCGGTGGCTTTGGTCCCATCACTGACACCGATTTCCCCGGTGCCGTGACCGTGGCATATCTGGACGGATACTTTGTGTTCAACGAGCCGAACAGCCAAAAGCTGTGGATCACCGCCATCCTTGACGGCACATCCATTGACCCGCTGGAGTTTGCCAGCACCGAAGGCTCCCCTGACGGCTTGGTGGCCGTGCAAGCCAACTTCCGCGAAGTCTGGGCCTTTGGCACCAACTCGATCGAAGTCTGGTCTGATACGGGCGCTACGGACTTTCCCCTCCAGCGTATCCCTGGCGCGTTTAACGAACTGGGTTGCGCTGCACCCTACTCAATTGCCAAGATGGACAACAGTCTGTTTTGGCTGGGCCGGGACCGTCGGGGTCAGGGCATCGTTTATCGGGCCAACGGCTACGCCGGTCAGCGCATCTCGACGCACGCTGTCGAATGGCAGATCCAGCAGTACACTGACCTGTCGGATGCGATCGCATACACCTACCAGCAAGACGGCCACAGCTTCTACGTCCTGATTTTCCCCACGGCCAACACCACTTGGGTGTACGACGTGGCGACTCAGGCGTGGCATGAACGTGCCGGGTTTGTCAACGGTGCGTTCACCCGTCACCGCAGCAACTGCCAGATGGCGTTCAACAACAAGGTTGTCGTGGGCGACTTTGAGAACGGCAACATTTACGCATTTGATCTGGAAGACTACTCGGACAACGGTAGCATCCAGAAATGGTTGCGGTCTTGGCGTGCGCTGCCCCAAGGGCAAAACAACCTCAAACGTACCGCCCAGCACAGCCTCCAACTCGACATTGAGGCCGGTACCGGTCTGAATTTGGGCCAAGGCAGTGACCCTGAGCTTATGCTGCGCTGGAGCGATGACGGTGGGCACACATGGTCCAACGAGCACTGGACCACAATGGGCAAGATCGGCGAATACTACAAGCGCGTGTTCTGGCGTCGCCTAGGCATGACGCTCAAGCTGCGCGACCGTGTGTACGAAGTGTCTGGCACCGATCCCGTGAAGATCGCCATCATGGGCGCTGAACTGATCATAAGCCCGACCAATGCCTAACCCAAGCGTACCAATTATCACGCCCCCACGGGTGCCGTTGGTCGATCCCCGCACAGGGATGATCGATCGGGCGTGGTATTTGTTTTTCCTGTCACTGAACACGGTCGCCACCGCTGTCGTGGATGACCCGGCGCTTGGCCCTAGCCCTGATTCGCTGATTGCCTCGTATGACGCAGCCCTTCAAACGCTGGCGCAGGACGTGGGCACCCAGCCGTCGGTAAACGATTTGCTGTCTCAAATGGCCGAGATGCAAAAGCAGATCGAGGCTTTGCAGGTCCAGCCTGTCATTGACGCAGGGGCGATCAGCGTAGCGATTGCGGCGCTGTCCACAGCACCTGTTACTAAGACTGCCAACTTCAGCGTGGCACCGGGTGAAACGTGGCTAATCAACAACAAGTCCGGTTCAACTTGCACCGTGACACTACCCACACCCAGCGCCAACACAGGACGGGTACTGCGGTTTCAGAACTACCAAGCGCAGACCTTGGTGTCAGCCTCGAGTAATGTGGTGCCCTTGGTGGGCGGCGCAGCGGGTACGGCGATTCTTGCGGCTGTGGCCGGGGAAACAGCCACCTTGGTTTCTGACGGCACAAGTTGGATAATGACCCAATACGTTCCGAATAACGTCCTTCTTTTGGAGTAACCCATGACAGTGACCGTCAAAGTTCTCGTACCGGCGAAATACGCCGAGAACGCTCAGACTACCCAGTACACCTCGAATGGTGTGACCACCATCATCGACAAGTTCACAGCCACTAACATCAGTGCGTCGGCTGCCACGATCTCGGTGAACCTGGTGACCACCGCAGGTGCTGCTGGCAACACCAACCTGATCACCAAGACCAAGACGCTTCAGGCGTCTGAGGTCTACACGTTCCCAGAACTGGTGGGTCAGGTCTTGGGTCTTGGCGACTTCATCAGTACAATCGCTGGTACGGCCAGTGCAATCAACATTCGCGTTTCTGGCCGCGAAGTGACTTAAGGGGAATATTATGGGACTTCTTGGCACACTCGGCGGTATCGCGGGATCATTTTTTGGCGGTCCTGTTGGCGGCGCTATCGGTAGTGCGATTGGGGGATCGTTTGACGGCAATCCTGCTGAAGATGCAGCAAACGCCGCAAATGCCGCCACCGACCGTAGCATTGCGCTTCAACAGCGAATGTACGAAGAAGGCGTCGCCCGTCAAAAGCCTTTTTATGAAGCCGGTGTAAATGCGCTTCCTGGCTACCTCCAAGGTATTGGACAAGGTGGTGAATTGGTGCGCGGGTTTACGCAAGCCGACTATCAAGCCGACCCTGGATATGCGTTCCGTTTGGCTGAGGGTCAAAAGGCACTCGATCGCAGCGCCGCAGCCCGTGGTGGTCTGATTTCGGGCGCGGCTTTGAAAGCTGCTGGTCGTTACGGTCAAGACATGGCGTCGCAAGAGTACACAAATGCCTACAATCGGTTTCGTGATACTCAAGGTCTGCGTCGCAATGCGTTGGCGGGCGTCGTGGGTTTTGCTCCCACTGCTGCGGGTTCTATGACTACCGCTGGTCAAAACTATGCCACCAACGCAGGTAACGCAATGGTTGGACAAGGTGTGAACACTGGCAACGCTTTGATTGCAGGCAACCAAGCTCGCGAATCAGCGTATGGTAATTTGGGCAGTGCGTTTGGCAAGTATTTGTCGGGCGGCTACGGTGGTAGCGGACAAGCAGCGTTTAGCCAAACTCCAATTGGTGGTTCAGGCTTTGGTTCCGGCATGGCCTACGGCAATCAAGACCTCGGTCAATACTTGTAAGGATTGGTCATGGCTGAATTGAACTTTAACGCGCTGATCCCCGAAGGCCCTCGTGGTTTTTATCAAGGCTTTGAACAAGGCCAAGAGAAAAGAGTCAAATCGGAAATGGATCAGATCAAGCTGGACGAACTCAAACGAGATCGTGACGAGATGATGCAGCTTCGGGATCGACTTAAGAGTCTTGGTCAAGATCCCGATCCATCAAAATTTCTCGATGCGTTGGCCCAAACTGGCAATCCTGAGCACGTCAAGATGGCGATTGAAGGCAAGCAAAAGATCAAGGATCTTGAGGCGTATGCCAAGCTGGGTGTGATCGAACCTGTTACAGCTGCTCCGGCGATGCCTGCCGGTGCTCCAGCACCTGCGCCCGTTATGCGGATGCCACAAGCGCCCGCACCAACAAATGCGTTGGGGTCGGGTACGTTTGGCATGGGTGAACCCAGTGTTCCAGCAAACGCTCTGGCGGCACGCGCACCTATTGCGCCAGCTGCACCCGCCGCACCCGCTGCACCAGTGAACGCTTTGGCACCACAACCTGGTGCTGAACAAGCTGCACGCGCACAACAGCGCATTGACCAGCTGCTGATGTTTGCTCGCACAAACCCGCGCATGGCAAATCAAGCAATGGCTGAAGCCAAGATCTTGCAAGATCAACTCGAGTTGTTCTCAAAGCGCGGCCCCAATAAGCCCGCAGCACTGCAAGAGCTTGAGGCTTACATGGGCATGACTCCTGAGCAAAAGTCAACTTTTGAAAAGTTGCAGAAGATTAAGTCGCCTGGTAGCACCACCAATGTGTCCATCAGCAGCCCGACTGGTAAGAGCTTGTCCGAGCCTGTGGGTAAGCGTGTTGACGCATCCCTTGCCAAGGCCGAGGGTGCTGCTGGCATGATGGAAAACGCCAACATGATCCGTGAAGCGTTGAACACCGGCAACATCATTGCGGGCCCATTGTCTGGTCCTCGCACTAAGTTTGCACAGGTGCTGGCCGCTGCTGGCGCAGGCGACAAAGAGAAACTCCAAAACACTTTGTCTGTCACCAAGGGTCTTGCTGGTCTGACACTGGAAAGCCGTGGCGAGTTGAAGGGTCAGGGTCAAATCACTGATCCTGAAACCAAGTTGTTGGAACGTGCCCGTTCTGGCGACATGGACTTGACCCTTGACGAAATGCAACAAGTCGTGAACATCTCGCAGCGCTTGTCAAAGCGTTTGTGGGAAAATCACCAGAACTTGCTGAAGACGATGGAAAAAGATCCTGCCGCAGCTGGCTCGATTGAATACTATCGCCCAACTGGTCAACTTGCTGCACCTGTTGCAGTGGGAAAAACACCAGCAGAAAAAGCCAAAGAATCTGGTCGTCCTTCGTTGGCAAACATCTTTGGTCAACCCGCTGCTCGTTAAACGGAGATACTCATGGCCGATCAGTTTCGGGATCAGATCAATACAGCACGCCGGGCTGGATACAGTGACGACGAACTTGTCGGCTACCTGAAAGACAAAGATCCTCGCGTCACTCAGGCTCTTGATGCTGGCTACAAGCCTGCCGAGATCTTGGAGCATCTTGCCCCCAAGCTGTCAACGGGTGAGGAGATTGTTCGCAAAGGTGGTATTGCCCTTCGTGGAGTCAGTGAAGCACTGGCACCTGTCGCGGCTGGCGCTGGTGCTGGTATGTTGATGGGTGGTCCAGTGGGTGCTGGCGTGGGTGCTTTGGCAGGTGGGCTGGCCGCACCTTTGACAGACGCTGCCACGATGGCCTACAACAAATTGTTTGGTGGTAACGTACGCGCACCCTCTAGTGTGATTTCGCAAGCACTGCCAGGCCCTCGGGCCGAGACTCCTGCGGAGCGAGTGCTTCAAAGCAGCACAGGCGCTTTGGCAGGCACCAGTGGCTCTGTGCAGGCCGGTCGAATGTTGTCCCAAGCACCAGGCGTCACTCAAGGGTTGAGGGCTGTTGGTGAGGAGGCCGCTCGTCGTCCAATGGGTCAAATTCTGACAGCGCCTGTTGCCACGGCTGTGGGTCAGACCACCACTGAACTGACCGACAGTCCTCTTGCTGGACTGGCAGCAGGTGTTGCCACCGGCGCGGCAGCAGGGGTGCGACCAACCAAACGAACCGCTGTGCCAACTGCTGACGAGTTGACTGCACGGGCCAAGGCCAACTACAACATCCTCGACAAGTCCAAATTTGAACTGGACAATGCACAGTTCAGTCGTGAGATGGGTGACATGGCGTCTACGCTACGCTCGGTGGGCTACGACCCACGGACAATGCCCAAGGTCCAAGTGGCTTTGGAAAATCTGGCACAGAACAACCCCAAGACAGTTCAAGAGCTGGGCACCCTGCGAACCATTATCGGCAACGCTGCAAACAGCAGCGATGCTGCCGAGCGTCTGGCTGGCAGCAAGCTGATGGACAAGTTTGATGACTACGTGTTGAACGCTCCACCGAGCGCAACAGTGAGTGCAGATCCCAAAGCCATGCAGGCTTGGAAAGATGCTCGCGCAGATTACGCCAAAATGAAAAAGAGTGAGATGATCACGACCATTTTGGCAAATGCTGATGTGGCGCAAGGCTCCAAAGAAGCCAGCATCGCATCGCAGTTGTCCTCGCTGGCAAAGAACCCAAAGAAGATGCGGGTGTTCAGTGCTGACGAGCAAGAGGCAATTCGTGAAGCAGCCAAAGGTGGCACTCTGCAAGTGATGCTTCGCACCATCGGCAAACTGACCCCGCTGACTCCCGCTGCTGCAATTTTTACCGCAGTCAACCCATTCGGTGCGTACACCGCCGCTGGTGGTTTTGCTGCCAAAACCCTTGCGGAACAGCGCCGTATGCAGCAAGCCAACCGATTGGCTGAACGCATGCGTCTTGGTGAAACGCCCCAAGTTCTTGAAGGCCCGCTGGCAAACGAGCCAGTATTCTTCAGTCGCAGTGTCCAGAACATGCTGGGTCCGGTCCAACAAAACCAAAACTCTTTATCGCGATGAATGCTCCTGAAATCGACCCAGTGAAGTACGGCGTCCTTTGGCAGAAAGTCAATGACTATGAGCGTCGATTCGACGACATGGAAAAGAAGAT
>ERZ1034363.1219-NODE-1219-length-15144-cov-4.341342_pt1 | contig 15144 bp, 9 predicted proteins | sample MGYA00520616_ERZ1034363 | MGnify/ENA primary metagenome ERZ1034363 (study PRJEB33736, sample SAMEA104284506) | Azolla filiculoides | biome: Urban; feature: Water surface; material: Ditch water | place: Netherlands | collected 2015-10-28 | depth 0-0.1 m ...
TAAATAGTTCACGGTCATTAATTTTATCAGTGAGGGCTTGATTGAGTAGGACTTTAATCTCAACATCTTTCACGACGCTACGTTGCATGGCTGATAAGTATTCTTCTTTATCTACGCGATTCCAATCTACCACCTGTTTGATTTCTGTTTTGAGGATGAGGTCTAACCAGATGCGAGTAGCACGACCATTCCCTTCACGAAAAGGGTGAGCAATATTCATCTCCACATATTTCTCGATGATTTCATCAAAATTGCTTTGTGGCATGGTGTCGATATGCTTTAACGATACTTCTAAATACATCAGTGGTGCAAAACGAAAATTTCCTTTGGCGATATTCACTTCACGGATTTTACCGGCGAAATGATAAATATCATCAAATAAATAGGTATGAATAAAAGAAAGTCCTAAGAATGTACCTACTTCTACTTTGGCGATATCACCAGAATCAAAAAGTTGTTTGGCTTTTTGCTTGCTAACTTTCTCTTCGGCTTTAGCTAACTCAACCTGATGGGTGATATTTAATTTATTTTTCAATGTCATTATGATGCTTCATTTTTTACATAGTTTAGAAGGTGATGAATTTATTCAATGTTACTGATTTACGTCAATATTAATCTGAGTATCTAAAATAAATGAGCAAAAACGCCACAACGTTTAGACGTTTTACATGGCAAGATGGTTTTAGATTATGTGCTTTTACCATTATATGGATAGGTGATGCTAACAAAGTATCATACTATGTCTTGAAATAGGAAAGCCCACCGACGCAATATCGGTGAGCTCATAAAAAAGAAATTTTAAAATTTAGATTCAATCCATTGCGTAACTTGATCTTCGGTCCACACTAATGAATTAGGCCCAATTTTCAGTGGTTGTGGAAAATGACCTGATCGGATCCATCTCCACAGTGTTGTTCTTGACTTCTTGAGCAACCCACAAACTTCTTTCATTGTATAAAGTTCTACAGACACAGCCATTACCTACGGTAGATAGTTGAAGGCTGGTTTTTGAGCATTAAGCTCGTTATGTCATAAAGAAAGATAAATCGGTTTTTTTAAGTGTACTGCAAACAATAACATTTAAGTTGGACTGTCAGCAACGAGCCGACAGAAACCTATAACACGGACTAAACCAGAGTTAGATTCTCTCGAATCGATTCGCATTCTAAGCCAAAATGATTATTTATCAAGCGATAATTGATGCTATTTTCTCCGCCCATAAATTGAGTGCATCACGTTTTTCTTGATCATAAGAATGCCTGTCATAAACGGCGGTAATACCACTTTCCACATGATTGAGTATTTTTGATACTGTTAAACGAGAAATACCCAGTCCTGTCATGTGACTCGCTGCTGTACGGCGTAAGTCATGGGGCGTAAATGTTGGAATACCAAAACGAGACTGATTTCGACGTAGTGCATGGTCAATACTGGTATTTAGCATAGCATTTTCAGTTTGAGTGGATGGAAACAACCACTTTGATGAGCCTGATAATGCTTTTACTCGCTCGAGAAGTTGCATTGCTAAAGGAGAAAGAGGAACACGATGTGATAATTTATTTTTAGCTTTTTTAGCTGGAATAGTCCACCAACCAGTATTTAAATCCATATCAACCCATTCAGTGATCACTATTTCACCTTTACGTTGCGCGGTTACTAACTGAAGTTGCAAACAAAGACGGGTTAACTCACTCATTGACGATCCTTCTATTTCACGCCAAAAGATTTGAATTTCCTCTTCAGTAAGTACACGATCTTTTTGATTCTCTTTTGCAGGCATCTTAACGGCACTACAGGGATTCGCTTCTACCAAATCACGACTAATTGCCCAATTAAACAATTTGCGTATTAATGCAAGAGTACGATTAGCTTGAATGGGAGCACGAAGTACCATTTTGTCGAGTAAGACAATCACATCACGACGTTTTATTTCATGTGCTTTGACGTTTTTCCATTTGGGAAGTAAATCATAATCTAAGATGCGCTGATCTTCTTTCCATGAGCGTTTATTAGGCTTGGCATACAATTCAATATATTGCCCTGCAATTTCACCAAAGGTAGGGGCTTCACGGCTAATTTGCTTGTCAGCGGCAGGATCATTGCCTTTTGCTGCATCATTGAGTAACTCTTTAGCACGTTCTTTTGCATCGGCTAGTCCTAGGGAGGGATAAGTGCCAATAGTATAACGACGCAAACGTCCTGCATGACGATACATCACAAACCAGCTTTTTCTGCCAGCAGATGAAATACGCAGACCTAGTCCTGTCGTGCGTTCATCAAAATAATCAGTTTGACCTTTCTCAGGAGCTTTGACTGTGTCTATCCAGCGGTGGGTAAATGAGCATGTAGGCATTTTAATCCTAAATAATCAACTCGGAATTAAGGGTAGGACGTATTAAGCTTTCAGCTGGAATACCCAATTGCTCATGTAATTTACAGATCATGGGTAATGTTAATGAGCGTTTACGATTTAAAATTTCATAAACACGATTAACTTTTCCGATCATTGGGACAAGGTCTTTAGCCGTTAAACCTGCTTGCTCCATACGAAACTTAATTGCTTCTATAGGGTCGGGAAGATCAATAGGATATTGCTTTGTTTCATACACTTCTACCAATGTTAACAAGACTTCAAATCGATTACCTTCTGTTGAACCTATTTCAGGTTCGTTTTCAAAATAACCAGCAATTTCTTGTAGTGCTATTTTATAGTCATCTTCTGTTTTAATTGGACGGATTTCCACGGTCATTTACTCCAATTCGATAGTTTCTGCATTAATGGAATCATATTGTGCATGTGTTCCAATAAATTTAATATAAACTGCACCAAATCGATACGCTACAGCAATAATCAAACGATACTTATTACCTTTAATATTGAAAACGACGCGACGATTCTTTAGGATGCTTGCATGTCTGTAAGTTTCTTTAATATCAGAAGGCTGTGTCCATGTTGCTTTTTTAGCTTCATCAATCCAAGCCTTTAAGTGTTGCTCTGCGTCAGGATGTATCACCCAGAATTCACGTAATATTTTAGTTGCGATAATCTTCATTGTGATATTATAGTCCCATAATGGGATATTTGGAATTGGTTTCGCGATGAGGATAAGTTATAAATTTAGGTAACACATAGGTAACAAAATGACAGAAACAGTATAGTATTTGATGAAACAAAATGAAACATGATTTTTTATTTATTGATATAATTATCAATGTTTTATGTGTTTCATAATGATGCACAATGTTTCATTAAATTGCATCAATTGCCGATTCGTAATCAGTAGGTCGCAGGTTCGACTCCCGTCATTGGCTCCATGTAAATCAATGCGTTACAAATATTTAAGTCTTTTTTATTACCTAAAAATATATCCAATTTTAATATATTCAATATTCGCAATTGTTGCCGTTGATTTTACACAATTTTAGCTTAGATAATTGTCGTGTTTTAGTTTTTATTATGGCTATTAATTGTTAAAGGGGGGGGTAATTTAATTCGTTGTGAAACAGCTTGTTTAATGTAAGTTATTTATTTACAGATAATATTGCAAGGTATCGTCTAATTAATTCGCTCACTGTTGAACAGTTACTCGCATATATAATAGTGAACTTTTGAATTGAATATCGATTTATCTGATGGTTTTCGTTGATAAATAAAATTGGCCTAATTTGTCGATACATCAATTTTAGTGTATAAATATACTTGGATATATTTTTTTAAGGAGAGAAGTATGGCAACAAATTATGAACAAACGGCTGCAGATGTAAAAGCCAATTTAGAGAAGACTTCATTAAGTACAGAGACGAAAGCGGCAATTGAAAAAGCAATAGGAACAGGCGGTAAAGTTGCTGTTACTACCGTTGCTGTAACAAATGCAGATCTTCAAGGTGCAAAAATTGCTCAAACTGCTGGTGGCGTAATTGATTTGAGTAAGGCTTCAGCGAAAGATGTTGCAGCTCTCGAAGCAATCATTGTTACAGGTACAGATAAAGCTGACATTACTATTAAAAACAACAATTTTAATGGTACGGTTGTTTTAGGTGATGGCGATGGAAAAGTTAATCTTGCTACAAACAAAGCTGTAACCGTTGAAACAGGTAAAGGTAATGACAGTGTTACTACGGGTAGTGCTGGTGATAGCGTTACTGTAGCAGCTGGTAATGATACAGTTAATACTGGTGCAGGTAACGATAAAGTTACAATTAAAGCAGGCTTCGAAGGTAAAGCAACTCTTGACGGTGGTACAGGAACCAATACGCTAAGCCTTGCTGGTGTAGGTAAAGTGACTGTTGATGCTAAAGGCGCTTTAGTATTTACAATGAATAACAATGCGACTGGGCATGAAGCTTCAGTTACTGCGAAAAACTTTGGTGCAGTGATTTTAGGTAACGATGCGTCAGAATTGGCATTAAGTTCATCTAAAACAGCTCTAAATTTAACAACGGGTACAGGTAACGACACTGTTACATTGGGTTCTGGTAAAGACTCAATGGTATTAAGTGGCGGTAACGATAGTATCAACGCAGGCGGTGGTGCAGATATCGTTAAATTAGCCGCTGGATTTAAAGGTAACGCAACTATTGACGGCGGTGCTGGCACAGACAAAGTTGATTTAAGTGCATTAGCTATTAAAGATGCAGTTAAAGTTGATGCAACACACGTAAATGTTACGCTCGCAAACGGCTCTGTTGTGAGCATTGCAAATGCCGAAAGCTTTGTTTATGACGCTAATGGTGATGCAGCAGGTGGTATTAAAACTGTTGGTTTAACTACGCTAGACAAGGTTGTATTTTAATTTGTAAGTGTTAACTCAAAGACCACATGCGCCCTTTCGAGTGCATGTGGTTTTTTTATGCGATCATTAAATGCAATTTTTAACAAAAAATAATCCAGATGTTTGCCTTCATGAGGCATTGCATCTCATAGAAAAAAAAGAGTATATAGGTGCAGAAAAAGCACTTAATCACGTTATTGATAATCTGAGTGATAATCAATCTTTAGTATTAGCTTATCAGCTCCGAGCAAAACTTTTCACACAAAAAAAAGAAATTTCACTTGCTATTCGTGATTTAAAGTGGGCTTTATCTAAGACATTTTTCCATTTCGATGTATTGCACTCAATTATCGAATTAAGCAAAACGCAAGAGAGTGAAGCAGTTAATTTTTTAAATAACACGCTCAATTATTGGCTCTATTCTCGACCTCAAGATTGCCAGCATCCTTTTATGCTCCAAGCAATTAGCTGTGCCAATTTAGTGGCATTTGGAGTGGTTCAATCTGAGACGCAAGAAAAAATCACGGGTTGGTTTTATTCGTCATCGACATCAAAAATTGTTATCGAAATTGATAATCAGCGATTTTTACATGATTGCAAGGAATCGCAATTTTCAAGTGACCTAAATAGATATGTTTTTTCTTTTTCATTTATTCTGCCATCGCAATTTAGGTATTGCAGAATAGGTATTTTGGGGCAAAATAGCTTATGGGGATCACCTATTGCATTTTTACCTAAATTTCATTTTTCATTGCCAGATTTCTCACATGGTCAACCTTCAAAAGCAGTGGCGGTGGATATTATTATCCCTGTTTACCGTGGACTAGATGAAACGAAAGCATGCATTGAAAGTGTTTATGCTTCGCTTGCACATAATAAAACAAAGATGCGTTTGATTGTGGTCAGTGACGCGTCGCCTGACGTACGGTTGTGCGAATGGTTAAAGCAAGAATCATTGGCAGCTCGCCTTGTGTTGGTTGAGCGTGATTTCAATGTGGGTTTTGTTGGTGCGGTGAATACGGGACTTTCCATTGCATCGATGGATCATGATGTGGTGTTACTCAACGCCGATACACTTGTTGCCAATAATTGGTTAGATCGACTTCAGAATGTGAGTGTCAGTGCACCCAATGTAGGAACGGTAACACCTATTAGCAATAATGCAGAATTGTTGAGTTATCCAGAAATCATGCAATCAAATCCAATGCCCGATTTAACAGAAACGACATTATTAGATCAGCTTTTTGCAACGTTAGGCGGTGACGCGTCACAATCTATTCCATCGGGCGTGGGTTTTTGCTTGTATATACGCCGCGCGTTACTCAATGAGCAACCGTTTTTGAATGAAAAGTTAATTCAACGTGGCTATGGAGAGGAAACGGAGTTTTGCCTAAAAGCGGCGGCCAATGGCTGGGAAAATAGAGTAGCAGCCAATGTATTTGTTGCCCACAAAGGTAATGTATCGTTTGGTGAAGAAAAATCGGCACTAGCGGCATTTCACGTTGCACAAATTCATGCGCGATTCCCCCATCATGGTGCAGAATATGATGTTTTTTTACAGAAAAAACCACTAAATACATTATTTAGCGAAGTGACAAAAAATAGGCATTTACTCAAATGAATACCACCATGACAGGATCCCTGATATCTTATGTTGGCTCAACCTTAATTGGGTGGGCGTGTCGTGAAAAAAATGAAAATTTGCCTTGTTTAGTTGAAGTGCTAGTCAATGACACAGTCGTTGAAATTGTGGTTGCCAATTATGACTTGGGTGCAAGTTTTACGCAGTTGACAGACCGTCAGCGGCGGAGTGGTTTTATGATATCGCTATCATCGAAATTAACGGAGACTGATTGCATTGAGGCGAGGTTTGCCAATACGAATCAAAAATTACAGGGGCACTTTTATTCATCTCAATCGTCAACTGACCATGATTTTTTATTGGGCGAAGTTGAAAATCGTGGCGGACTTAAGGTCTGGGGTTGGTTATATAATCCAATTTTGCCGCAGCAAATACAAAAAGTAACCTTTAGCTATAAAGGGGTTGATTTAGCGTGTATTGAGGCAAATATTTACCGTGAAGATTTGGCGGCGTTGGGCGTTAATTTGGGTAATCACGGTTTCGAGTGGACACTGCCTATTTGTTTTGCAGATGGAAATATACATGAAATTGAAGTATTTGATGCCTTAGGCAATCCGTTGGCAGGTTCTTCTCTGCAAGTGTTTGTACCTCAAAAAGGATACCAATTTTGGGTAAATCAACTCGACCTACCATCTAGCGAAAAAGCATTGTTCAGTAAACTTGCCGAGCAATATCAGCACTATGTAGGTCATTCAGTGAATTTTTCACTTTACAGTGAATGGTTTGCACAATTTGGAGCGCCTGTGGCATTTCCGATAAGTGAAGAGAAAATGTATGTCATCATTTTTGGTGAAGAAGATTTGGATGCAACACTCAACAGTTTATATGCCCAAACGCATCAAATATGGGAGGCACTCATTTGTGGGCGTTGGAGCGATTTAGTCTATCAAAATGATGAGAGAGTACGTTCAGTTCCTACAGAAAATTGGGTAGAGGTACTTGGCCATATTTTTCAGCAGAATTCTCTCGTAACCAAAATGATTGCAGGGGATATGTTAGCGCCTCAAGCACTTGCAACAGCCATTTTTGCAATGAATGATGCAGCGGTGAATATTGTTTACAGTGATTGCGATGTGCCTGATGAGCAATATGGCAGACTCCCTTGGTTTAAGCCGGATTGGGATATCGATTTATTCTTGAATACAGCAGCCATGGAGGCTATGTGCGTTTTTCGGGGTCGTCATCTTGCGCACATGATAGAAGATGATTATGCAGCACCTTTTCGATGGGTGGCCAATGCGTTAGTCGCGCTTGGCAATATGCCAACAGGTATTAAGCATCTTCCATGGGTGCTTTATCATTGCTTTGTGTCCTATGACGTGAAAAATACGCTTGCATCGAGTGCGCTGTGGTTGACTCACTATGCTAAGCAGGCAGAAATAGCGTCCACGGAGTTTCAGGCGGTTCATATCACATGGCCATTACCAAAACAATTACCACGTGTGAGTATACTTATTCCAACTCGTGATCGTATTGCCTTGCTTTCTCGTTGTATAGAGACGCTCAGAAATACGGATTATCCCGATATTGAATGGATTATTATCGATAACGATTCACGTGAGGAGACAACACATGCCTATTTTGCGCAATTAGAACGCGAAGGGGTGAAAATCATCCCTTATGCTGGCAGTTTTAATTTTTCAGCAATGAATAATCACGCTGTCGCATTCGCCACGGGGGAAGTCGTGGCGCTTGTGAATAATGACGTTGAACTTTTGCATCCGCAGTGGCTAACCGTTATGATTAGCGAGCTAATGCGTCCTGACGTGGGAATCGTCGGCGCTAAATTGTTGTGGGAAAATGACATGGTACAGCACGCTGGTGTTCTACTTGGTCTACATAGTCTTGCCGGGCATATTGGCAATGACTGGCACAACAATGATTTAGGGTATTTTGGATTGAATCAGCATGTTCGTGGCGTAAGTGCGGTGACAGCGGCCTGCCTGATTTGTCGGCGTGAAGATTACCTATACCTTAATGGACTCAATGCCACGGAATTAATGGTCAATTTCAATGACGTGGATTTTTGTCTACGTATGCAAGAAACCTTACATAAACGGATTATTTGGACACCTCATGCGCGACTGCGTCATTTGGAGTCCGCCAGTCGCGGCAGAGAACAAAGACCCGCTGAGCAAGCGAGAACGGCGCGTGAAATGCGTTATATGCGTGTTTCATGGGCAGGTAAAATCGCCAGCGACCCCTATTACAACCCGAATTTAAACTTTGATCGATATAGCCATGCAGGCTTATCTTTTCCACCACGCAATTAAATCTTATTTATGAAAATACTCTTTGTACATCAAAATTTTCCAGCACAATTCAGTCAAATAGCGGCGCATCTAGTCAAGCAAACAAATAATGAACTGCTTGCACTTAAGGCACCGCCAGCGGCAAATTTTGAGGGAGTGGGCGTGGTGCCTTATCGCTTTTTGCATGACACCCAAACAGCTTTACATCCTTTGCTCGATGAAATGGAGTCTAAAGTTTTACGTGGTGAAGCGGTGGCTGAAGCCGCGCTGCGTTTAAAAAACAAAGGTTGGCATCCTGATGTGATTATTGGTCATCCAGGTTGGGGAGAATTATTATTTATTCGTGATATTTGGCCAACAGCTAAATTGGTCGTGTATTGTGAATATTATTACCACGCAGAAGGGCAAGATTTTAATTTCGATCCTGAATTTCAAGATTCGCGCTACAGCACAATTGAGCGGATGAAATTAAAAAATACGGTAATGTTAAATGCGTTAGTTGAAGCGGATTTAGCCTACACGCCAACACAGTGGCAACGTCAAACGTTCCCTGAAAATGTACGTCATTGCATTGAGGTGATACACGAAGGGATTGATACTGATTATTTTGTACCTGATGAGGATGCGTTTTTTCACATTGCCAATAAAGATGTCACGCTCCGCGCCGGCGATGAGGTAATTACTTACGCGGCTCGCTCACTTGAGCCGGTGCGTGGTTTCCATCAATTCATGCGTGCATTACCTGAAGTGCTAGAGAAAAGACCTAATGCGCATGTGGTCATCATGGGTAAAACGCAAACATCTTATGGTCTTGATCCTGAGGATTTTGACACTTGGCAAGAAAAACTGCTTGCTGAAGTCGGGCATCTTTTAGATCCACAGCGTGTGCACTTTACTGGCTTTCTTCCTAAAGAGCACTATCGCACGGTACTTCAAGTTTCAAAAGTGCATGTTTATTTAACGTATCCCTTCTTGCTCAGCTGGTCCATGCTCGACGCTATGGCGTGCGGGGCATTTGTGTTAGGCTCAGATACCTCGCCAGTTACTGAAATTATTGAATCAGGTAAAAATGGATTGATTGTGCCATTTTTCGATACGTCAGAATTAGCGCAAGCGATGGTTGATCAATTAACCTCTACCAAACAGAAAACGATCAAAAAAGCAGCGCGTAAATTAATCGAAAAAGAATTTAATCAAAAAAATTGTGTGAATGATTTATTGGCACTCATTTCTCGTGATAAAAAGGCATAAACTACGCTAACAAATATTTGAAACATGAATGGTGATAGGCGTTCGATTTCAAAATGTAGTTGTGTCAAATTTTAGACAATGTAAATAGTCACCAAGAGAGATAATGTATCAATTTAAATCCTAAGTGGCGCTATATCCCCCATTTGGGGGATGACAAGCAACCATAAACAGGTTATTATTTATTTAATTATGGTTATTAAGAATTAATAACAATTTACGATTTACGTTGGTTTATTTTTTAATAAAATAGTGTGATTTAAGTCACAATTATCGTACTTGAGTCGATGTAAAATTGACGTTTGTGTTATTCTGCTAAATTAAAAAATAGAATGTGTGAGTTTATGTCAATTATCCCCGTGATTCTTTCGGGTGGCAGTGGGACAAGGCTTTGGCCAGTGTCACGAGAATCAAATCCAAAGCCCTTTATTAAATTACCTGATGGTCAAACCTTACTTGAGAAAACCTATCGCCGTGCTTTAGGGTTGCCAAACATCGAAACCATTTTTACGGTGACGAATCGTGACTATTATTTCCGGTGTCGAGATGAGTTTTTAATTGCAAAATCGGAAAGATCAACCATCGATGATTTCTATTTACTGGAACCCTTTGGTCGAAATACCGCGCCTGCGATTGCCTTAGCGGCATTAGAAGCCATGGAGCGTCATGGGCGCGATGCAGTATTGCTTGTCCTTGCCTCGGATCATTTGATTGTAGATGAGTCTGCTTTTGTTGATGCGGTAAATAAAGCGGTTCATCTTGCTCAAAATGGACATTTAGTGACTTTTGGCATCACGCCTACGTCGCCAGAAACGGGATTTGGGTATATTCAGCAAGGAAAATCCATTGATGATCTTGGCTACGCCGTGGCGCAGTTTGTCGAAAAGCCCAATTTAGAAACCGCTCAACGCTATTTGCTTGATGAGCGTTATAGTTGGAACTCGGGGATGTTTTGTTTAAATGTCGGATTACTCTTGGATTCGTTAGCTATCCATGCGCCTGATGTACTTCAAACCAGTAGTCATGCTTATCAACTTGCAAAAGAAGGGAGTGTGACTGGCGCTGATTACGTTGAGTTTTCCCGTGAATCATTTCAGGTGATTCCTGATGATTCCATTGATTACGCGTTAATGGAAAAAGTCGATAATATGGCGGTCGTTCGGGGGCGGTTCGATTGGAGCGATATCGGCTCTTGGAATGCCTTAGCTGAACTGGTGGCTGCAGATGCACAGGGAAATCGTATTGAAGGGGATGCCATCACCCTTTCAACGCACAATTGTTATTTACGTGGTGAATCGCGGGTTATCGGCGCTATTGGTCTTGACGATTTGATTGTAATTGATACGCCCGATGCCCTGCTGGTTGCGCATCGAGATCAAGTTCAGCATGTAAAAGAAGTGGTTTTGCAGCTCAAGAAAAAAGGCAGTACGTCAGCGCATACGCATCGCACGGCTTTTAGACCGTGGGGAAGTTACACGGTACTTGAAGAAGGTGTGCGATTCAAAATTAAACGCATTGAAGTCAAACCCGGCGCAGCGCTGTCACTTCAAATGCACCATCATCGCAGTGAACATTGGATTGTGGTGAGTGGGACTGCAAAGATCGTGAACAACGATCAAGAGATTCTGCTGCGCACGGATGAATCCACCTATATTTTATCCGGTCATCGTCATCGACTGGAAAATCCGGGCGTGATTCCACTCGTGATGATTGAAGTCCAAACGGGCGATTATGTGGGTGAAAACGATATAGTTCGCTACGATGATGTTTACGGGCGATTAGCTAAAACATACTGAAAAATGAAAGAGTTTATTTTACTATGAAATGTATTTGTGTAGCGGGAGTGAGTCAACCCGATTTAGAGTATGTTCTTGATATTTTGAAGCAATCAGGCATGGCATCTGAACTGTCAGTTGAAAAGCAGCAAGCCATGGACATGGATTCTTGGCATCAACACGTTGTCGATATGATAGATGATGAAGTTGATTTGCAAGGTATTGTCAATCCCGGTCGTTTTATGGAACAAATGGCGAGTGATATTTTTCTGGCGAATATCAATGCGCCTTTATGGGGCTTTGCGGATACACGCAGCACACTTTTATTAGATTTTTGGCAACATTATGATCCACGTGTCTATTTTGTCTTGGTCTGCGTGTCACCTGAGCAGCTTCTCGCCAATGCCATGTGCTCACAAGATGAAAAGGTGAGTGTTGAGTCCGTGATGGTGCAATGGCAACAGTATCATCAGCAATTACTTCGCTTTCATCTGCGAAATCCACAGCGTAGTGTACTTGTCAGTGCATCAGATTGTATTGAGCATCCTGCACTGTTTATTTCGCATCTCTCTAAGCAATGGAAAATTAAAACGAAATCGCCGCGTGTGTTTGCATCGCAAACGTCCTCACCAAAAAAGAGTTATTTGCTGTTTCTTGCGCAGCAGTTGTGCGCAGATGAAGTGCAAATTCAGTCTTTGCAAAATGAATTATCAGCAACGCGACTTTATTTAGATGGGTCACTAAAATCACAGCAAGATTTATGCGTTTACAGTCCTGAAGAGGTTTTGGCGAGTTATGTTTTAGAGCAACAAAAATTAAAATCGATAGAAATTAACTCAAAAAATAAAATTGATGAATTTGAGAGAAAGAATGACATTCTAAATAATGAAATTATCGTACTCACTCAAGCTTACAATGAAAAAGAATCTCTTATCGCAGACCAGCAGACGCAGATAAATCACCTTATTGAAACAAATACACAAAATAGTGAATTATTATTACTTGAGCTTCATCAAGCGCATCAAGAAAGTGAAAATTATTTTGTGCTTTATCAAGAAAAAGAAAATGCACTCAAGCAAGCGCAAGTGCGTTGGGCGAGAATGCTTGAGCGCAGTCCCGACTATTTTGATTACGATTCACTCAACGTCAATATTACACATAATGGAAAACATAAACACGTTAGTGATTGGACATTAAAAAATATCAATGCAGCAGGTAGCACCATTGATGCCTTTGGTTTTTCTTTTGAAGTGTCTAAGCATCATACAGCAATATGTTTTACTAAATTAGTCGATGGCATGGCGTGTTTTACTAAATGGCCAGCGTCTCTTGCTGATCAGTCTGTATTCAAAATGACGTTTAATCATAACGGGTCGGCTGCGCAGCAAGATGTGGATGTGTTGCAAGCCTTAGGCACGAGTGACTGGCGCTTTTTAGGTGTGCTGGCGCATTGGCTTAAAACCACACTCTCCAATACAGAATCAGCGAATTTACCGCGTGATCTTCCTTTAGACGCGCTACGTTTTGGTGTGAATCAATTTATCTTGCTCTCAAGTCAATTGAATAGTACGTTGCGTTATGATCATGTGTCATTGAAACGTGAGCAAACCAATCCTGATTATGAACATTTATGGCTAAAATTAGCCAATGTCGTTTTTGAAGATCAGCACGCATCGGATTTTGAATTCCGTTTATCGTGCGCAAATGTGCGACCTAATGCGTTTGGTGGTTATCCCAAGCTTGAGTTTCCACAAGAGGTTGCTCAACCGTGTTTTGACTCTTGGTTTGAAGAGTCTTATGATGATTTCGGAGCAAAACTTGAATTGCGTTTCGCGCTCCCTGATGCAATGGATACGGGCATTTGGGGGAAACTCTCCGCGCATGATCAAGCCTTAGTTGTGCAAATCATTGAGCAATTACCCATCATTCTTCGTGAACTCGTGCAATCGGGTGCAAGTATGAAACGCTCGTTGAATGATTGGCTAAGAATGGCACAGTCGATTGAGGATATTTTCGCTATGCGTGTTTTGCCAGTTGAATTAGAGGTGGTTGAAAGTATAGATTTACTCGCCTTAAATTTGTATGATGACTGATACTACCTCTCTATAACATAGAATAAAATTGGCGAGAAAAAATAAATGAAAACCGCTGTCGCATTAAAAAAAGTGTCTATCGAGGCGTTCGTTGAATGCTTGCGACAAATCACACCGCCAGATCGCGTGATTCATATTGGCGCGGGCACAGGTCAGGGTTTCATGAATTCCTGGCAAACGTGGGGCGTTTCTGCTGCGTTAATTGTGGATGCTAATGCAGAGCGTTTGGCGTGGGCGCAAGATTTGCAGTGGCAGGTGCATTCAGCGGTATTGGCGCAAGAAGCCAAGGAGGTCGATTTTTTCACCGCATCCAATCCTAATGAAGATGGGTTGATTTCACCTGCGCAATTGGCTGTATTGTGGCCAAATTTGCGTAGTACTGAAACCTTGCCCGTGCAAACGCAAACGTTAGACCATTTAGTAACGACAGTGGATTTTTTTCCCTCCGTGGAAAAAGTGAATTTATGGCTCATGATTGATTGCTTATCGAGTTTAGCCATTCTAAAAGGCGCGACACGAACGATTGAAAAAGCATCCGTATTGTGGCTTCGCGTATTGCTTGAGCCATTAAAAAGCGTCGATGCGGGATCTCTGCAAGAAATTGATGCTTATTTAAACGATTTTGGTTATCGCTGCGTGAATGTGGTGGATAGTAATCATCCATGTGTTGGTGAGGCGATTTTTGTACGTGACTGGCAAGATGGTGTTATCGATGATCTCAATGAGAAAGAGTGTCTTGGATCTGAAAATGCCGCACTTCGTCAAGTACGAGATGAGCAGAACGGCATTATTGTTGACCAGCAACAGCGCCTAGAAAATATCACTCAAGAGCATGAGCAAATTCAAGCGCAATTAAATGAAAAACAATCGCATATTGATGTATTGAGTGTTGAAAAGCAGCAATTACAAGAACAGCTATCTGTTTTTGAATTGGACAATGCTGAACTTCGTCAAGCGTGTGATCATGCACAGGCTCAAATTAACGAATTAAATCATGCAAATGGTGTTGCTATTGCGGATAAGTCGGCTTTAGAAAATTTAATTGAACAGCAATCCGAGCAACGCCGTGTGTTGCAGTATGAAATATTAGCCTTATCACAATCGCGTGACGAACAAACACAGCTTGCCAACGAGCGTCAACATCAACTCGATTCTTTAACAGCCGAGCGTGATTTCCATGCTGCGCAGCATAACGAAAAGCAAGCACAATTAGACGCACTCACACACGAAAGGGCAGACTTGCTTGAGAATCAGCGACTCTCAGCGGAAACGCTTGCGAATGTGACACAATCGCGTGACGAACAAACACAGCTTGCCAACGAGCGTCAACATCAACTCGATTCTTTAACAGCCGAGCGTGAT
>ERZ1034363.1221-NODE-1221-length-15118-cov-6.357091_pt1 | contig 15118 bp, 17 predicted proteins | sample MGYA00520616_ERZ1034363 | MGnify/ENA primary metagenome ERZ1034363 (study PRJEB33736, sample SAMEA104284506) | Azolla filiculoides | biome: Urban; feature: Water surface; material: Ditch water | place: Netherlands | collected 2015-10-28 | depth 0-0.1 m ...
GAACCACCGGCTTTGATCTTGCCCACCAAATAATCGACCTTGCCTGAGTGCTTTTTGGCGATCTCATTGAAGCCTGGACCGACCACTTTCTTGTCTACACCATGGCAAGCCGTGCAGCTGTACTTGTTCAGCAAGGCAATGGCGGCTTTGGCCTCGGTGTTTTCGGGCTTGGCAGGTGCCGCTGCGGCAGGTGCTGCAACTGCAGGCATACCGGCTTTGGCTTCAGGCTTTGTCGTGTCAACACCAATTTGCTGGCCAACCAAGCGGTTTTGCTCCGCCAAGTTGCCATGGGCATTGCGCGCAAAGTCAGGCAAGAAGGAAGCCACTTTAGGCTCAGGTGTGCAGTCTTTCATGCACAGCTTGTTGGCCGTATCAGGTGCTTTCACACCACCAAACTCATTGCCAGGCCACATGGCGTGTTGGGTCGTCATGCCGTTGCGGTTGGGCATGCGGGCTTGCACTTCAGCGATGTTTTTATCGGACAGTGTGAAGTTTTCTGGCACCACATTGGCCAAGTTCAGCAAGAAGGCTGTGACCGAATAAACCTCTTCGGTCGTCAACGACTTGGGGGCGGTCCATGGCATGGCGCGGTTGATGTAGTCCCACAAAGTGGAAACCGTCGCCACCTTCATGATGGTGGTGCGACCCGGATAGTCTGAGCGATTCAAGTTGGCAACACGGCCATTCTTGATGTCCTCGGCCGTGGTTCCGCCAATCAGGGGACTGAACACTTCACCGGATTCACCAAACACACCATGGCAATGTGCACATTTGCCTTCCCAAACATCTTGACCTTTGGCCACAGTACCCGAACCAGCAGGCAAACCTTTGAAGTCAGGGCGAACATCGATGTCCCACTTGGCCACTTCTTTGGGCGTGGCATCACGGCCCACACCTGGATACTTGCTTGTTTGCGCAGAAGCCAAACCCGCCACCGCCAGCAAGGCGGCCGTCAAAACGGCATTACGAAACCTGGACATTTTTCACCTCACCGTTTTCCTGAACCAACCACGACTGGATGGCGTTGTTGTGATAGATCGAACGCGTGCCACGGACACCACGCAGTTGTTGGTATGTGGGTTGCACATGACCTGTTTCGTCTTGCGCACGACTTTGGATGATGGCGGGCTTGCCATCCCAGACCCAGTCGAGGTTAAAACGTGACAAAGCTTTGGACAGCACGGGCGTCTCCAGACGTGCTTGACGCCAGTTACGGCCACCGTCTGTGGAGACGTCCACGCGCTTGATCTTGCCCTTGCCCGACCAAGCCAGACCGGTGATGTTGTAAAAACCTTTGTCGAGCAGCACCTGACCACCGGAGGGCGTGGTCACCACGCTCTTGACTTCCTGGAGGTTGGTGTACTGGCGATGCAAGCCACCGGGTTGCAAATCGATGTAGTGAATCGCTTCATCCTTGGCTGCATAGGGCTTGTCACCCACTTCGATGCGGCGCAGGTATTTGACCCAGCTCACACCTTGCACACCTGGCACGATCAAGCGCAGGGGATAACCGTTTTCTGGGCGCAGCATTTCGCCGTTTTGACCGTAGGCCACCAGCACTTCACCGGAAGTGATCAAGCCCATGGGGATGGTGCGCGTCATGGACGAGCCATCACCACCTTCAGCCAAAACGAACTTAGCGTTTTTCAAGTCAGCGCCAGCCAACTCGAGCAAAGTGATCAAGGGCACACCCGTGAACTCGCTGCACGACAACATACCGTGGGTGTATTGCACGGTGGGCACAGCCACGTTACCCCAGTCGACCGCGGTGTTGGCACCGCATTCGATGAAGTGAAAACGCGAGACAGAAGGCAAACGCATGATCTCGTCCATGGTCAGGACCATGTTCTTTTTGACCATGCCGTTGATCATGAAGCGGTGCTTGGACGGATCGATGTCCCACCAGCCCTGGTGGTGGCGCTCGAAGTGCAAGCCGCTGGGCGTGACGATGCCAAACAAGGACTGCAGTGGCGCAAACGACACCGAAGCTTGTGTGGTTTGTGTCAGGCCTGGGCTTTGACGACGCTGCAAGTTCGATTCAAATTTAGATGGCTTACCGTAACCCTCAACAGCCACACCTTGACCCAGATTGGTCGCGTGCTCAGGAAGGTTCAGGATGTTGGGGTCACCACCCTCGGTCGGCACTGGGTTGCCCTGAGCCATCGCCATGGGCGCAGCGGCACCCGCAGCAGCAGCTGCAAATGCGTTGCGAATGAAATCACGGCGGCCTTTTTTGCCTTCGGCAAAGACTTCCTTGATGCCACTTTGGGTCAGGAAGTTTTCAGGTGCTTTTTGCACCCTTCCCGAGTTGATGCTGTCTTCTTTCACACAAACTCCTCGTTTTGAGTTGTCAATTCACGTCCGCTTCAATGGCAACTTGTGTGCACACGGCACGACAAACCACCACAGCTGTCTCGTCTGCAATCCGATAAAACATTTGAGCACCTTGGCGTCGCTTACCCAAAACACCCGATCTGTACATGATGTTCAGATGCTGGGACATATTGGGTTGCGCCACACCGATGCTCTCGAGCAATTGCCCAACATTCTTTTCGCCCTGGCACAACTGGCTGATGATGCGCAGACGGATAGGCGTCGACAGTACGGCAAATAACTCAGCCGCTTTGTCAAAAACCTCATCGATCTCATCACTCATGCACTGCTTGCCATTAGGTTCGTATATTCGGATGTGCGAATATATACGATAAATGATTAATCTGAATCAGGGATTACAAGGGGAGCACATCCTGATCAGGACAAACCCTGATCAGGAGTGACTTAACCAGGCAATCAATACCGGTAACTCAACATCAACTGGTAGTTGGTCTGGCTGTGGGAAATAGGAGCCCCCTGGCCGGAAGTCACACTAACTTTTGGGGCATGAGACACAGCGACGTCCATAGACACCTGATCATTAAATTTATGACCAATACCTGCCGTCAGGTGAGACTTAACGATAGCTGGGAATAAAGGGTGCACATAGGCATCAGGAACAGGATTGGACGCGTGGCTATAACCCCCACGCAACACTGTCGACTCATTTAACCGGTAGGCCCCACCCAACGAAACGACCGTCTGATCTTTCCAGTTTTGATCCATAGCGAATTGCAACGGTTGACCTGCATTGAAAGTCATCAAAAATTTCTTCATCACCGAAGACCATCCAATGTTTTTAATGTCCGCCACCAAGGTCAACGCAGGACTGGCTTTGTAAGCGCCTCCAATAGTTGTTACAGCGGGCATTTGGAAATCGTGAATCGTCAATTTCCCAGACATCGTTTGGCCGATCACACCAAAAGAGCTATCGTAAATGGTGAACTTCGCACCAGTTGCCGAGGTGGTCATATCTGCCAGATTGGTTTTTAGCTGATGACTAAACCCCAATGCCAGATTAGGGGTAGCATCCAACACCGCGCCAAATTTTCCTGTCCAGCCCGTCGACTTGGCCGCACCTGAAAAGTCATTTGAATTTGAAAAATCGAGTCGCCCGTAACTGGGGTTTCCCATTGGCCCAGGCGTCCCTGACGTTCCAAGCGCCGCAGAACTCCCTGGATTAGCAGAGTCCATCATCGCATTCAGGTTTACACGATTCGTTGTCATCTGCATGTCCATGCTGGCCCAGGAATAATCCAGCGAGACGCCTACACTCAGTTGCGGGTTAACACGGTAAGCCAGCGGGAAGATCACACGGCCAACGCCCAACTCAGAACGCATATTGGCCATCATTCCAGCGTTTGGACCGAATTCAGTGCCCATTCCACCTTGACCGAACATACCAACACCCCATGTGAACTGGTCATTTTTTTTGACCCAACCCACTGCAGGCATGACATAGGATGTTCCATCAGACTTCTGCCCCATAGCCGACACATTGGGACCCAGAACACCCAAAGCGATATCTGCCCGTGTACCGTTTGCACCCAATTGCAAGGTTGCAGGATTGTTCATCATCCCCGCAGTTCCATTGTCATATGCAGCAGCAGCACCGCCCATCGATAAGGCCTGAGGGCCATAACCCTCCATCAACATGCCATTCGTCGCCCAAGCTGCAGAGCCTGTGGCCAAAACAGCCGCCACCACGGTGGCACGCAAAGTGTTGATTTTCTTCATGCTTGTCTCCTCGTTGTTTCAGATGATCAGAATTCGCCTTTGGAGCCGCGCTCCATCATTTCCCAGATGGTGTCGCGCACGGCTTGCGCTTCTTCTTTCAATGGAGAAGGCAACTTGCGCCCCATCTTGACCATCATGTCCATGTTGAGGGTGTAGAGCCAAAGGCCGTCTTCTTTCTCAACCATGGAGACTCGGCAAGGCAGATAAGCGGCCATGTGTGGGCTGAAGTCCACCATGCGGCGGGCCGTAGCGGGAGTGCAGAACGAATACACCGTCAACAATTTTTGTTTTTGACCGGTTCGTGCTTCGAGTTCTTTGGACAATGGCAGCGTGCCCACATCTTTCATGTTGCGCTCCGTGGCGACTTGCTTCAGGACTTGCTCCACCTCGTTAGCTGTGATACCGGCTTTGACTTTGCGCTCCCAAGTGGTGGCGATCGCGATATCACCATTGCCTTCGACCCAGCGATCCCACATGCGACTGGCTTCTGCACCAGCGCCAGATTCAAGCTTGCCCATCGTGTTGATGGTGCCGCAGCCTGTCAACCAAACCGAGCTGGCCAAAACGCCCCACTTCACCCATGTCCAAGATTTGCGCATGTATTTCTCCTTCAGATCTGCTGCAATCAAACTGGCAACAATGTCAAATCACACTGCCGCCCCTTGATTTGGATCATCCCTTAGATCAATAAAGGCTAATATAGGAAATACCCTATATAAGTGAAGGTTTATTTAAATTTGTAGTGGTCTCTGTTCAATACTGCGGCGACGGCATTGACCTCTTCAGGGAACATGCCCATGTTCAGCTCTGTGTTGCACTGCTCGACCATGCCACGCAACAAGCCTGGCGTATTGATGCGTCCCTTGGGTTTGTAGATGGCGCTGCCGTCTCCAGGGACTTTGGTGGCGTGGCATGCCACACACTTGTTTTCATCAATCAGCTTTTGGCCCAACTTCAGGTCAGCGCCATTGAATATGGCGGGTTGCGCTTGAACCCCCATCAAAGCAGCAGACAGACAAAACACAAACGTCCATTTCAAGCTTGTCATCATGGGTTCACTCCAAAAAAAACCGCTCTTCGGTTACCCGAAGAGCGGAAGAAAAAAGCCACGAGTACCAATCGAGCTTTCACAACTTGATCATCCCGTCGACCACTTGTTCGCGATCGGGGTTTGACAATTATTTGGCGCCAGCCAGAATCCATGCGGCCAATGTGTTGGCATCGGCATCACTCAAGGCAGCTTGTGCTGGCATAGGGATGGGGCCCCACTTGCCAGAACCACCAGCTTTGATGCTTTTGGCCAATGCAGCTGCTGCATCCTTTTGACCTGCGTATTTTTTTGCCACATCTTGATAGGCCGGACCCACCACCTTCTTGTCCACGCCATGGCACGCCATGCAAGCGTTTTTCTTGGCCAGATCCAAATTGGCGAATGCAGGTGCAGCGAAAGCAGCAGACGCAACGATGAGTGCAGAAATCAGTTTCATTTGAGCTCCAAAGTAGAAATATAAACAGCGGCTAATTTAACGTAAATTCCGCTTGCTCGCGCAAGTAAAAGAACACCGATATATCAGTGGTTTCACTGATTGCCGAGCGTTTTTTACTCGAAAGAGGGTTGTTCTGGCTTGACGACCGGTTTGCCTTCTGCAACCCAAGCATCAAAGCCCCCGGCAATCGATTGAACGTTCAAGTACCCCATGGCCTGCATGCTCTGTGCTGCCAGGGCTGCTCGGCCACTGGTCTTGCAGTACAGAACGACTTTCAAATCTCGGGCAGCCAACGTGGGGGCTGCGCTGAGTTTGAATTCAAGCAAACCGCGAGGCATCAAAATTGCGCCAGCCAAATGGCCTGCAGCAAACTCGTCTGCCTCGCGAACATCGATCAACACAGCTGCTTCTCGGATCGCTTGTTCGGCATCTTTCAAAGCGACTTCTTGTGTGCAACTTTTGGCCTCGGTGACCAAATCGTGTGCATTTTTCATGGCAGTTCCTTTCATTTCGGGAAGGTTGAGGCATCGCTTACAACGAGCATCTTGGCCGCCTGGCCTTTCAACCGTCCAACATGTACCGATCGCTCTGCTCATCATAAATAAGTTTTCACGAATATACTCAAATTTTCACGCAACTGCTCAAACTTTTGCAAAACACACTAGACCATGACGGCATTCAATTCCCCACTCAACACTTGGAATCAACGTTTCGCGACGGAGCAATACATCTTTGGTGAAGCGCCGAATGCCTACCTGTGCAGCCAAGTGGCGCACTTGCAAACAGGCTCCGCCCTGGCTGTCGCAGATGGAGAAGGCCGCAATGGTGTCTGGCTGGCCGAGCAAGGGCTGCGTGTTGAGGCATTCGATTTTTCAGAAAATGCCGTTCAAAAAGCACACCAGTTGGCTCAACGCCGTGGCCAATCTGTCCAATGGCATTGCAGTGACTGGCAGTCGTTTGACTGGAAAGTCGCGCATTACAACAATGTGGTCGGCATTTTTTTCCAATTTGCCACGCCAGCGGAACGCAAAGTGCTGTTTGCGCAGATGGACGCGTCCCTCAAATCAGGCGGCACACTCATCATTCAAGGCTATACAGCCGAACAATTGAGCTTCAACACTGGAGGCCCTGGCAAGCTGGATCACATGTACGATGAGGCGATGATTCGCGAAGCTTTTGTCAATTACGACATCATTGATCTGAAAACTTATACAACGCAGATCGATGAAGGCAGTGCCCACCGTGGCATGTCAGGTTTGCTAGGGTTGACGGCACGAAAGCGGTAAATCAGCCCCGATGAGGGGGTAACACCACGCCAGAAAAGAAGTGCCTGGATTCAGGGTGTCGCGTCAAAGCGCTTGCCGACCTTTGAGCATTCGCTCTTCAAGATAGGGGCCGTAAAAGTCCGGCAAATATCCGCCTTCCATGCGCTCAGCCACCTCTTTACCGCCCGGACCAAAGAACAGCAAAGTGGGGGCAATGGAGATGCGCCATTGTTTGATCAGTTGATCGTGCGTGGTCTTGCGACCTTGGAAATCCAGCACCGCTTGGGAACTGCGCATGTCCAATTGAAAAATGGGGATGCCCGCTTTTTGCAAGGGGACCAAATGGCTGGCTCGGGCGATCCGACAAAATGGACACCCCTCAAGACTGACCATCACGATCAGGACTTGCTTTTGCTGAATCGCGTTCGTCAACTCCGACTGTAAAGACTGCGGCACGGGCAATACAGCAGAGCTGCTTGGCTGAGCCCAAACTGCAGACGATGAAGCAAGACAAGCCAACGTCAACAAATGACGCCGACGGATGACAGCATTGGCGAGAAGTTCAGTCATGCAATTGAAAAAAATAATCCCAGAAAATGAGCACTTCGGGAAGGATGGAAGATCACAGCACAGTGTACAAGTTGCTGAGGTAAACGGTGGTTTGCCCGTGGCTTAAAGTGTTCAGAAGCTTGGCGCATCATGCGCAAAACACCTGAAGCATTCGCCAAAGATACCGACACTTGACCTCCATCAAGGGCTGCACGTATTTCGGGCGTAGGATATATATCATTTGACAATGATGTCACGGAGCGCTGCATGTCAATGAGTCACTGGCTCGAAGCCTATGGAAACCCCGCAGTTCTCGCCAGCGGTGGCGCCGTGATCGGCGGACTGTTCGGGTTTTTTGCACAGCGGTCTCGTTTTTGTTTGCGTGCAGCGGTGATCGAATTTTGGCATCGCCGTTTTGGCGACAAGCTTTCGGTGTGGCTCTTGGCTTTTTCCACCGCCGTGATTGCCGTACAACTTATGGTCTTGATGGGTTGGCTGGACACCAACAATGCACGTCAGATTTCTGCCACGGGCAGCATGTCTGGCGCACTTCTAGGTGGCTTGACCTTTGGCATTGGCATGGTCATGACGCGGGGTTGTGCCAGCCGTCTGCTGGTGCTGTCAGCCAATGGCAATTTACGTGCGCTGCTTTCCGGACTGATCTTTGCAGTCACAGCGCAATCAGCGCTTTCTGGTGTTTTGTCCCCCCTGCGCTTGGCCATCAGCAGCTGGTGGACCATTCCCGGTGGTGCATCACGTGACTTGCTGGCCATCACAGGCCTCGGTCATGGTGCGGGCTTGGCCATGGGCGGCATATGGCTCGTGGCTGCGCTGTATTTTTCTTTACGCTCCCCCAACCGCAACTTTTGGATGTGGGTGGGCGGCGTTGGCACAGGTTTGATGGTGGCTGCCGCGTGGGGATTTAGCCAATGGGTTGCGCGTGAATCGTTTGATCCCGTCCAAATTCAGGGCCTCACCTTCAGTGGCCCCTCCGCCGAATGGTTGATGCGCGTCATGCAATGGCCATGGCCAGCGATTGGTTTTGAATTTGGGTTGATGCCAGGTGTCTTCTTAGGGTCACTGATCGGTGCTTTGATTGGCAAAGACTGGAAGCTCGAAGGATTTACAGATGGCTACAGCATGCGCCGCTATATTGGTGGGGCAATACTGATGGGCTTTGGCTCCATGCTCGCGGGCGGTTGCGCAGTGGGTGCTGGTGTCACAGGCGGCGCTATTTTCGCGCTCACCGCATGGGTGAGTCTGGTCGGTATGTGGCTTGGTGCTGGCCTGACCGATCGCTGGCTTGATGAGAGCAGCAACTCCGCCTCATCGACCAAGACTCAGGCAGAGGGATTCAAACTGCCCTGAAGAGTGCAATCAGTGCAGCCACATACCCTGGATTGAACCCGACTTGCCCTGCTTATTTGCCGCTCAAATATTCAGCCACAGCCGCCATTTCCAAGGGTGACATTTTGCTTGTGATGGCATGCATCACCGCGTTGTCGTTGGTGCGCTCACGCTGGTTGAATTGCTTGAGCTGTGTTTCCGTGTACGCAGCGTATTGGCCAGCCAAACGTGGCAAAGAGGTTGTGCCCTTGGCCTCTGCCCCGTGGCAGCTGGCACAAGCGGCCAAACCACTGTATTTGTTGCCTTTGTGGTAGATGAACTTGCCTACCGCAGCCAAATCAGCGTCTTTAGGCGGCTCAACTGCGGCGGTTTGTTTTTCGAAAAATTTGCCCAAGGCCGCCATTTCATCAGGGGTCAACTTGGCCACCATGTCGGCCATGGCTGTACTCTTGCGCTTGCCTGACTTGAAGTTTTCAAGTTGCTTCGCTGTGTATTCCCAGTGCTGGCCTGCCAAACGAGGAAACACTTCACTGGACGATTCACCCTCTGCCCCGTGGCACACAAAGCAAGATCCGCCGACGATTTTTTTGGCGCGCGCTTCATCAGCCTGAGCCATGGCCGATGCGCTCAACGTGGCAACACTGAGCAAAAAAGCCGCTTGCAACAAGCGACGAGTTGAATTTTGTTTTTTCATGATGTGCCTCGATCAGCAACAGATTGCAGAAAAATTGCCGTAAAAAAACGCCGCAAGTCTAACGACTGCGGCGTTTTCGGTTTCAGCATCACGCCAAGGTATCGGCCCAGATGTTGCGCGCCCAAGCGTGGGCGTAGCGGCCCTCCAACTCGTTGGCAGCACTGGACACACCACCCGACCCAGGCACTGTCAACATGGTTTTCTTATCGGCGTCGTAGCGGTGCACGCTGGACACATGAACCACGTCTTCCGAGCTGACAAAGCTGTAGCAGGTGTTGTTGTAAATCGGGGCAGGGTTGACCTGTTTGCCCATCAACAAGGCAACCACAGCTGCCGCGCAGGTCTTGCCATGCTGGTTCGCCATATGGCCTGATTTAGGCATGCCAGGAGCAATCTGGATCGAGTCACCCAGAACGTGCACGTTTTTCGCGGCCTTGGACTCAAACGTCAGGAAATCAACTTCGCACCAGCGCTTGTTGGCTGTGGCCAAACCGGCGTTGACAGCGATATCACCCGCACGCATTTCAGGAATGACGTTGAGCACGTTGGCCTTGATGTCGTCGTTGAACTCGAACTTCAAGGTGTTGGTGGACGCGTCGACATCGGTCACGCGGTGTTTAGCGCGGTATTCCACGATGCCTTTGTAACGTTCAGCCCAAGCTTTTTTGAACAACGGCCCTTTCGATGTCACGTCATCGTTGGCATCCAAAATCAAGACTTTGCTCTTGGGCTTGGCTTTTGTGAAATATTCGGCAACCTGGCAAGCACGCTCATACGGGCCGGGCGGGCAGCGGTATGGAGCCAGCGGAATCGACATGGCAAACACACCGCCATCGGGCATGGCTTCGAGTTGCTTGCGCAATGCCACGGTCTGAGCGCCCGCCTTCCAGGCGTGCAAGACCTTGTCCTGTGCGCCGGGCTTGGTCATGCCGGGCAAAGAATCCCACATGAAGTCCACACCCGGAGAGACGATCAAACGGTCGTACGTCAGCTCAGCACCACCGGCCAGCTTGACCACACGCTTGTCCGCATCAATGCTGGTCACACGGTCCTGCACCATCTGCACGCCATGGCGCTTGACCAGGTTGTCGTAAGGCGTTGTGATGTCGGCCATCGTCTTGCTGCCACCGATCACCAAGTTGGAGATGGGGCAAGAAATGAAGGTGGAGTTGGGCTCCACCAGGGTGACTTGGATGCCGTAGTCCGACCACATGCGGATGTATTTGGCGGCTGTGGCACCTGCGTAGCCCCCGCCAATCACGACCACCTTGGGGCCTTTGCCACCCACGGTGGCGCAGCCAGACATCAAGCTCACGGCCCCCAAAGCGGAGCCGGATTGCAAAAAGTGACGACGTTGCATGACGAGGATCCTTATTTCTTTTGAGCTGCAAAGTAAGCGGCAATGGCCTGGATCTGGTCATCGCTGTAGCCCTTGGCCAGCTGATGCATGATCGTGGCGGGCTTGCGACCAGCCTTGAAATCCAGCATTTTCTTGACGATGTCGTCCTTGTTTACACCCGCCAAAGACTCCATGCCCGGCTGTGCTTGGCCATTGGTGCCGTGGCAATTGGCACAAGCTGCAGCCCAACTGCGCACCTGAAGGGCACTGGGGGACTGGGCATGTACCCACCCTGACAAGATCAACAAACTGGCGGCGACAGTGGCCTTTGTAAATTTCATGAGAGCTCCTCAGAAAAACGAGAACAGAACCGGACGAGATCAGGGACGCAGGTACACAAAACCTTCTTTGGCCTGCAGCTTGGCCACTTCGGCCACACCCGAAGGCACCACCTTGGCCTCCATCAACACCTTGTCGGCAGTAATTTGGCGCGACACCAGCGTGTTGTTACACACCCGGAACTCCACACCCTTGCTGACCAATTCACTGACACTGCCCGCAAAGGGCTGGCCCGTCTGATTGGTCGCACCGTCCAGCAAGAAATCAACGCCCAAGCCATGCGTCACCACTACGATCTTGACCGTCGGATCGGCCGTGAGGTGGTTGCGGATATTGCCAATCGCGCGTGAGGCTTGGGGAATGCCTTCACTCAAGTGGTAAACCACCTTGATTTGCGCCATGCTCAAGGTGCAGGCCAACAAACCTGAAATCAATAATAACCAACGCTTCATTCGTGTCTCCTGATGGACTGATATTAGCTGCTCACAGCACATGGGTACGACAGTGAAAACCCGACTCGAAACTGAATGATTCCATCAGCGCCAGTAAAAACCCGACATGCTCAGACGATCAGCCCTCAATTTCTGTCTGTTTGCACACAGCCCGGCAAATATTGACGATGTTGTTGTTAACGATGCGGTAGTAAATCTGAACGCCATCGCGGCGCTTGTCGAGCACCCCCGCCAAATAAAGCGTGTTCAAGTGCTGGGACATGTTGGGCTGGGTGGTATCAATTTCGGTCAACAACTCGCCCACATTTTTTTCACCACCGCACAAACAGCTGATGATGCGCAAACGCATGGGCGCAGACATCACGCGAAAAACTTCGGCAGCTTTTTCGATCTGCTCGTCAGAGACGGCAATAGGCAGATCTTCTGCAGATTTTTTGGTCATGTTGACCATATATAAACCCACCATTCTTCATGAAATAAGCGCTCATTGTCGCGCAAAACTCACGCATGGACCATCTTGGTGCCAGTTGTCGTCATGTTCGGTCCAAACGCCCGTTGAACACCGAAGCTGCGCACAACAAGCATCAAGCACCAGCTTGTCTAAGATCAAGTGCGCTGACCTGCCTGAGTTCCACCATTTTGAAGCATTGCAATTCACGCCATCCATGAACACAAAACCTCAGCAGCAGCGACCGGATGCGCCTCGCCAAGGGACAGGTCTGGACATTGTTCGACGGGTCTGGCCCTATGTGTTGCCAAGCGTTGGCATTGGGGCGGGAATTCACAACTGGATTCCCTAATCGTGGGTCGAGTCCACGCTGGGTCGGGGCCATTGGTGGCCGATTCCGCTGGCGGTGCTCATCGGTATCACTATGTATCCCGATCTTTTTGGCATCCCGCCAATTGCAGAAACCTTGGTGGCGCAGGGCATTGGCCTTTGCACCGCACTGGGATTCATGATGGCAGTCACCGCACTCTCCTTACCTGCTCTCAGCAGGCTAAAACGAATATTGCGTACCCCGCTGCTGATGCTGTTTGTTGTCGTCATCACCGCAGCACCATGATCATTGGTTACGGCTTTCAGGTACTGTGGCTTTACATCACCTGAACAAAAATTCCACCTTGATCTTCAAGGAAACATCTTGAACATCCAGCTTCTCGGCACAGGCTGCGCGAAATGCAAAAGCACAGTCGCATTGATCGAAGAAGTCGCCAAAGACAATGGCATAGGCATCCAACTCTCCAAAATTGAAGAGCTGCGCCAGATCGCCAGCTTTGGTGTAATGAGCACTCCCGGCGTTGTGATCGAGGGCACGGTCGTCCACACCAACGAGCAACAAGACATGATCGTTCTCAGCTAGAAACACCTGCACGCATTGCGCTCCATGCTCAAGTACAGCCCGCCTGCTCCAGGGTGCAAAAAAGCATTTGGTCTTGAGCAGCGAGCCCATCGACAACCGATACCGCCACGGTGAACATACCCCGGGCAATGCGCTGATCTATTCACCACGCCAAAACATCTTGTTCAGTAGTGACTTGGTCTATGTGATCAGCATCCTTTGCAGGCACCCTGTGAGCCAAACCCAAACCTGGTGGCCTCATTTTCTGTGATTGACGAGCTCAAGCCTTCAGTGATCGCGCCAAGACAAAACGCAGTGACCACACTCGACAAAGCGGGCCCTGACACTCGCGACCTGCTCATGGCGCTCCGTAGCCACATGGGTAAAGCCGGCGAAGAAGATCGACATAAGCATCGCAGTGAACTCATTCAACGCGCGCCCCTTCCTGCCTCTCCAGCACGCCGACGTCTGGCTGCCACAACTGGCAAACCAGACGTATCTGGAAATGGAACGGGAATATGCTGCCAACGGCTCCCTGTGATGGGCTCCACGTGGGGAACGACAAGTTGGACCGCACTCGGCCGATATTGACTCTTGGACATTCCCGTCTGATGTCTGTTTTATGCGGCGGAGTCGCCCGGACGACCGATCACTCTTCGTCGGTTTCGGGTGGCAAGCCATCTTGAACTGGTTGTGACGCGGGTCCTGTTACCACGTTGCGCAGGGTCTCGCGCAGCATTTTCTTCTCTGGCAAACTCAGCGCTCGGGCAAGACGCTGGCGCATGCGCAGCAGCAACTGGCGATCCACTTCCTGCGGAATGCCTCTGCTGATTTGCAGCGCATCCTTAAGGTCTTCGCGCAGGTCTTCGGGCTCTTCGTCCCACCAAGCGCTGACGACTTCGTGCATCGATTTGCGCAGCTCTTCGACGTCTTCCACCGCCATGCCCATGCCGGTCGGGATTTTGCCTTGCAGCATATCGGCCAAAGCTTGCGAATTGACCACCACACGGCGGTCGGCCTGAGCCAGCAGACGCGCCCAACCTGGATCGGTGCGGATCATCTGCGGCATGTTGCGGGCCGATTCATCCGCCAGAAGATGTACGTTCAGGCCGCTGAGCTGGGCTTCGTCGATAGTGGCCAAGAAACGTTCGTCGTCGCTGGCCACGAGCACGTGGTCGCATGCATGGTGCTCAGCCAGTTGTTTGAGGTCATGCCCCAACGATCGCAACAGAGATGCGCCGCCATCGGCATCATGGGTCTGCACCAAGCGCACGATCTGGTCATCGATGACCAAACCGTCAGAGCGGTCGGTGTACCAGTAGATACGTCGCAGATCGACATCGAGTGCCGATTGCGTCAGTGCTTGCGACAGCAAGTTGAGCAGCCCTTGTCGATTGACCGATTCGCCGGTGGTACCTAGGGCACCTTGCTGAGCCAACCAGATCAGGAACCGACCATCGATGAGGGCTATACAGGTGCCAATACGTTGTTCGCCATAGCGGCGGTCAGATCGGGCACCTTGAGAGAAGTAATCGCGTTTCATGGGTAAACCTATACAAATAAAGAAGCCATAACGCTGCTAAAAAATGCAGCGGGCCTCATTTTACGGTGCTAAAGACCCGTCACCCCAACACGGGGCCGAGTAGATTGAAAACAGGTACTGGATCAGTTCCAGCTGTAGGTCAAGGCAGCGTAACCCGACAGTTGAGAGGACCGGTCCACCAAGGGGCTGTTGCGCACGGCGCTGTCCCAAGCGCGGTAGCGCCCCAGCAACTGCAAAGCCCAAGGCCCTTGCAAGGGCACCGTGGCGTGCAAAGACAGCACAGGCACCGTGGATGCACCGGCTTGATAAACCGGCAGGCCCGCAGAGGATTGCGCAGCTGTCACGCCATACAAGTGCTGCACATAGGCCGCGCTGCGGTGCTCCAGGCCCAGCTGGGGGTACAAGGTGGCCTGGCCCAGGGCCAGTTTGCCCGCCCAGGTCAGCTCCAGCAATTGGCCGCCTGAGGTGGCGTCGTGAAAGACATAGGCGAACACGCCGCCCATGACGGTGCGCTGAAAAGTGCCCAGCCCCACCGGCACGGGCGCCGAGCGGTCACCGGCGGTGCTGAAGTCGGTTTTGTGGGCCTTGAAGCCCTCTGTGCTCACGCGGGCTGCCAACTCCAGATGCCCCTCCCCCATGGGCAGGGCTTTGAT
>ERZ1034363.1225-NODE-1225-length-15071-cov-3.416033_pt1 | contig 15071 bp, 12 predicted proteins | sample MGYA00520616_ERZ1034363 | MGnify/ENA primary metagenome ERZ1034363 (study PRJEB33736, sample SAMEA104284506) | Azolla filiculoides | biome: Urban; feature: Water surface; material: Ditch water | place: Netherlands | collected 2015-10-28 | depth 0-0.1 m ...
CGGCTTGTGCCAGAACCCCTGTTACATGGGCGGCCAGGCGGCGCGGCGACGCATAAGCGCTCACCACCGCATCGGCAGCCAACAGGCCCTGGGCCTTGAGTTGTTCAGCCAAAACGCCTGAAAACGCGCCGCCCAGCTTGTTCAGCGCCTTGGGCGGCAGTTCTTCGACGAAAAGTTCAACCAGAAGGTTTTGCGTTGTCATTGTTCTTGTTCCTCTCTCAGGCGGACTTTTTCTGCATCTGCGCCACCCATTCACGCGGTGCCATCGGGAAACCCATCCGCTCGCGGCTGTCGTAATAACTTTGCGCCACGCTGCGCGCCAGGTTGCGGATGCGCCCGATGTAGGCAGCGCGCTCGGTCACGCTGATCGCACCGCGGGCGTCCAGCAGATTAAAGGTGTGCGCCGCCTTGAGCACCTGCTCGTAAGCGGGCAGGGCCAGTTGCTGCTCCATCAGGTTCTTGGCCTGTTTTTCGTACGCGCCAAAGGCGGTGAACAGGAACTCCACGTCGGAATGCTCAAAGTTGTAAGCCGACTGTTCCTGCTCGTTTTGCAGGTACACATCGCCATAGCTCTTGGTGTCGGTCCACTTCAGGTTGTAGACGTTGTCCACGCCCTGCAGGTACATGGCCAGGCGCTCCAGGCCGTAGGTGATTTCGCCGGTGATCGGCTTGCAGTCGATGCCGCCGACCTGCTGGAAGTAGGTGAACTGCGTGACTTCCATGCCATTGAGCCAGACCTCCCAGCCCAGGCCCCAGGCGCCCAGCGTGGGGTTTTCCCAGTCGTCTTCGACAAAACGGATGTCGTTCTTCTTCAGATCAAAGCCCAGCGCTTCCAGGCTGCCCAGGTACAGCTCCAGAATGTTGCTGGGCGCGGGCTTGAGCACCACCTGGTACTGGTAGTAGTGCTGCAGGCGGTTGGGGTTCTCGCCGTAGCGGCCGTCCTTGGGGCGGCGGCTGGGCTGCACATAGGCGGCTTTCCAGGGCTCGGGGCCGAGCGCGCGCAAAAACGTGGCGGTGTGGCTGGTGCCAGCGCCGACTTCCATGTCGTAGGGTTGCAGCAGCGCGCAGCCCTGAGCGTCCCAGTAGGACTGCAGTTTGAGAATGATTTGCTGGAATGTGAGCATAGGTTCTGGGGTCCGGGGCGGGGGCCGTCCGGGCCCGGAGGGCTGGGTCGCAGCGCGACGTTGCGCAAACCGCTGATTTTACGGGGCCGGCTGCCGGTGGATGGCATTTCGCCGCAATGTCGCCCCCGGTGCGTTGTTCAGGTGCGGCGGCGAATCGCCAGCGCCGCGCCCGCGACCACCAGCAAGCATCCGCCCCACAGCGGCCACAGCCCCATCCGCGACACCCACCAGGCGTAGGGCGTGCTGCCGCTGCGCCCCTCCACCACGCCTTCGAGCACGCCGCGTGTGTGGCGCGCCAGGCTGGCCGTGACCTGCCCGCGGTGGTCGATGACGACGGTGGGGCCGGTGTTGGTGGCGCGCAGCATGGGGCGCTCGAATTCCAGCGCGCGCATGCGCGAGATCTGCAAATGCTGGTCAATCGCCAGGGTGTTGCCAAACCAGCCGATGTTGCTGAGGTTGACCAGCACGGTCGGCACGGTGACGGGGTCCGCAAAGCGCGCCCCCAGCTCTTCGCCAAACAGGTCTTCGTAACAGATGTTGGGCGCCAGCCGCTGGCCTTGCCATTCGAGCGAGGGTTGTGCCAGCGCCCCCCGGTTGAAGTCCCCCAGCGGGATGTGCATCAGGTCCAGAAACCAGTGGAAGAACGGCGGAATGAACTCGCCAAACGGAACCAGGTGGTGCTTGTCATAGCGGTAGGGCTGGGCCCGCCCCGGCGTCCAACCTACCACGGCATTGGCATAGCCGCTGGCCTGGTTGCCCAGCGGCACGCCGAGCAGCGCCGCTTGCGTGCCGGCGGAAAACCGCGCCTGCAAGGCGGCCCAGTAACCGTCGGGCAATTGCTGGGGCAGCATGGGAATCGCGGTTTCAGGCGCCACCACCAGGCTGGCGCGGCTACGGTTCAGCGCGTCACCATACCAGCGCAGCGCGTCGGCCACGCCGGTGCCGGGCTGGAATTTTTCATTCTGCGGGATGTTGCCCTGCAGCAACGCCACGGTCTGCGTGCCGGCGGAGCGGGTGAAGGCTGGTCCGGCCAGTTGCCCCGCCCACGGCAGGGCCAGCACGAGGACCAGTCCGCCGCGCATCCGCCACCCTCCCGGGCGCAAGCCGACGAGCATGAAGGCCACCCAGGCGGCAGCAGCTCCCACGCCATACACGCCCAGCCAGGGCGCGTAACCCACCAGCGGCCCCACAGTGTGGGCATAGCCGCCAGCCCCCCAGGGAAAACCGGTCAGCCAGAGGCCACGCGCCAGTTCGGCCAGCGTCCAGAGTGACGCAAAAACAAGAGCAGACAATGACCATTGTGCGCTGGGATACTTCGAAAAAATCTTGAAAAATACAGCACAGGCCGCCGCGTAGTACAAGGCCAGCGCGCTGGCCAGCGCCAGCACCGCCAGCACGGCCAGCCCGGCATGCAAACCGCCGTAGGTGTGCATGGAGATGTACAGCCACCAGAAAGAGCCCGCCAGCCAGGCGGTGGCAAAAACCCAGCCCAGCCACGCCGCACCCGTCGCTCCGGTTTGCCAGTCCGGCCGCCTGCCGGCCACTGTCCACGTGCTGCTGCTCCAGGAGCCCTGTTGCGCCGCACAACGGGTCAGTTGCCAGCCGAGGACGGCCAGGCTCAGGATTTGCAGCCACCACTGAGGTTGCCCGCTCCAGGGCGCGGCCATCGATGCGGCCTGCGCCAGGCCCGCCAGCAGCACGGAGAAGGTCGGAATCAGGCGCGCGCGCATGCGTGCGGCGCAGCGTCAGCCGGTGTGGGCCACGCCGGCCACGGGCGAGACCTTGAACCAGCGCACGGCGCCCCCCTTGGTGTGCTGCACCACGAAACTGAGCCCGGCCAGGACATGCTGCTCGCCGCGCTTGGGCACATGGCCCATTTCATGGGCGATCAGGCCGCCGATGGTGTCGAAACTCTCGTCCGGGTCGGTGCTGGCGAGCGTCACGCCAAAGGCCTCGTTGACGCGCTCGATGGCGGTGTCGCCGCTGACGCGGAAGGTCCGGTCGGCCAGGCCGAAGATGTCGCCTTCGTCCTCGGCCACGTCGAACTCGTCCTCGATCTCGCCAACAATCTGCTCCAGCACGTCCTCGATGGTGATCAACCCCGCCGTGCGGCCGAACTCGTCGATCACGATGGCCTGATGGTTGCGGTTGCCACGAAAGTCCCGCAACAGGTCGTTCAGCCCCTTGCTCTCGGGCACGAAGACGGCCGGGCGCAGCAGCGCGCGGATATTGAGGGCAGGCGCGCGTTGCAGCTTGAGCAGGTCCTTGGCCATCAGGATGCCAATGATGTTTTCCTTGTCGCCCTCGAAGACCGGAAAGCGCGAATGCGCGGTTTCGATGACCAGATGCAGCAAGGCATCGTAGGGGGAGGCGATGTCAATGAGGTCCATGCGGGGCGCGGCCACCATCACATCTCCGGCCGTCATGCTCGCCATGCGGATCACGCCTTCGAGCATGGCGCGGCTCTCGGCGTTGATGACGTGGTTGTCTTCGGCGTCCACCAGGGTTTCGATCAACTCCTCGGCCGAATCAGGCCCGGGGTGGATGAACTCGGCCAGTTTTTGCAGGAAGGTGCGCTTGTCTTCGCGTTCAGCGTGACGCGCGGGGTGAGGGTCAGACACAGCCTGGAGGTGCAGTACGTGCGGTGGTTACGAAGCCCCAAGGATAGCGGAATTGGATGACCACGCCACCGTGCGCACGCCTGCTGCGGTCGCGTGACCTGCCAGAGGGCTCAGCCGCCAGCCTTGTGACGCGCCTCACGCACGCCCTGGCGAACCTCCTGCACTCCGGCCAGGAATTCACGAAAAGCCTTGGCCTGCGCCTTGAGCGTGTAGTTGACCTCTGCAAACTGGTGCTCGACCAGCTCCGTCATGCGCGTGTCCAGCGTGGCCGCCGGCAGCGTCAGGTAGGCCTCGCTCTCCGACCCGTCACGCTCCACCGTGGCACCGGCCTTGCGGGCGATTTTCAGCATGGTAGTGTTCTCGGTCAGGGCGTGAATGAAGAACATGGTCACGCCCTGGTTGCGGGCATGCATCACGGCCCGGTCGAACAGCCGGGCACCATAGCCCCGCCCGCGGGCATGCGCCAGCACCGAGACGCCGAATTCGGCGCACGAGGCGCAGCGCGGGTCCACAGAGAACGCCAGATGCGCCATGGCGATCAGTTCAAGCCGGCGGTTGTAAATGCCAAAAATTTCGTCGCGCTCAAAATCCAGCCCCGTCACGTAACGGCGGACATGTTCGTCGGTGGCCGCATAGCCGAAGCGCAGATAGCGGTCCTGCGGCTGCAGCGCCAGCAGGTGGGTGGCCACCCGGTCCCGCTCGGACGGGCCGATCGAACGGATCGGCACCATGACCAAGGGCTGGCGGGACGCCTCGGCGGACACATTGGAAGCGGGTGCAGCATCCGGCTGGGTCAGGGGGCGCAGCAGTTCGCGTCCAGCCTGCAAAGACGCTTTCAAAAAACTTTGAGTTGGAACCATGCGTTGAATATAAGGGTTATCCCTAGTTATTCCAGTCCAAAGTGGGGAGATCGGGGAGCGACTCTGGATGCGGAAGATGCGATTTAAATCAAATCACCGCCAACCCATTGCGAAATGGTCATAGTTTGCTATCTATTTTCACCCGACAAAGACACCCCACTGCGTTTGATGAGGGAGGTCGGTGCGCCCCGTGGCATCAGGGCAGGGGCAAAGCGGTGGTGGACTTGACGCGGTCCATCACGAAGCTGGACTTGCAATCCTGCACGCTGGGATGCTTGAGCAGGGTGTCCATCATGAAGCGCGAATAGGCGGCCATGTCAGCCACCACCAGACGCAACAGAAAGTCCATCTCCCCGGTGAGCGCAGCGCACTCCACCACTTCGGGCCAGGCCTGCACGCTGGCACGGAACAGGTCCATGGGGTTGCGCTTGGCGCTCTCGGCGCGCTTTTCCAGCCGCACATTGATGTAGACGCTCAGGCCCAGCCCCACCGCTTCTGGCTTGACCAGGGCGACATAGCGGTCGATCACCCCGGCCTCCTCCAGCCGCTTGACGCGGCGCAACACGGCGCTCGCCGACAGCCCGACAGCGTCTGCGATCTGGTCATAGGTGGCGCGCCCATCAGCTTGCAGGCTGCGCAAAATGCTTTTATCCAGCTTGTCGAGTGCTTCCATCCTTTTTATTTTGCAAGTTTCATGCGTTTGACGCAAATCAAGCACGTCAGCTTGCAGGAAACCTGACGTGCTGCGCCGGTACAGTCCCGTGACCAATTCAGGAGACTCCATGACCTTATCCACTTCCACCTCTGCACAGCCGGCCACCGCCGCCTGGGAGAACCCGATAGGCACCGATGGCTTCGAGTTCATCGAATACGCCGCACCCGACCCTGTCGCCATGGGCGTGCTGTTCGAGCGCATGGGCTTCCGGCCCGTGGCGAAGCACCGCCACAAGGCGGTGACGCTGTACCGCCAGGGCGGCATCAACTTCATCCTGAACGCCGAGCCGGACAGCTTTGCCCAGCGCTTTGCCCGCCTGCACGGCCCCAGCATTTGCGCCATCGCTTTTCGTGTGCAGGATGCCAAGGCGGCCTATGAACGCGCCCTTTCACTGGGTGCCTGGGGCTATGCCGGCCAGGCCGGCCCGGGCGAGCTGAACATTCCGGCCATCAAGGGCATTGGCGACTCGATCATCTATTTCATTGACCGCTGGCGCGGCAAGAACGGCGCGCAGCCGGGCCAGATCGGCAACATCGGGTTCTACGACGTGGATTTCGAGCCGCTGCCGGGCATTTCATCGGAAGAAGCGCTGAACCCCGCGGGGCATGGCCTGACGCTGATTGACCACCTGACGCACAACGTGCACCGCGGCCGGATGGCGGAGTGGTCCGACTTTTACGAGCGCATCTTCAATTTCCGCGAAGTGCACTACTTCGACCTCGAAGGCCAGAAAACCGGCATCAAGAGCAAGGCCATGACCAGCCCCTGCGGCAAGATCCGCATCCCGATCAATGAAGAAGGCAACGACCAGCCCGGACAGGTGCAGGAATACCTGGACCGCTACCACGGCGAGGGCATCCAGCACATTGCCCTGGGCTCCGATGACCTCTTTGCCTCGGTCGACGCACTGCAGATGAGCGGCATGAAACTGCTGAACACCAGCGAAACCTATTACGAACTGCTCGACAAACGCATTCCTGGCCACGGTCTGGACCTGCAGGCGCTGCAACAGCGCAACATCCTGGTGGACGGCACCCCCGGAGAATTGCTGCTGCAGATCTTCAGCGAAAACCAGCTGGGCCCGATCTTCTTCGAGTTCATCCAGCGCAAGGGCAACGAAGGCTTTGGCGAAGGCAACTTCAAGGCCCTGTTCGAGACCATGGAGCTGGACCAGATGCGCCGCGGCGTACTGGCCGCCTGAGAAGCGGAAGTCCGGCCAGTCAGTGCCAGGCCAACAGCGCGGCGTGGGTCTGCGCCCACAAGGCGTGTAGCGTGGTCAGGCGCGCTGCGGCGTCCTGAGGCACGGTGTCCCGGGATGCCTCCTCCAGCCGGTCACACGCGGTCTGGAGGGCCGTCGCACCAATGTTGCCGGCCGCACCCTTGAGCGCATGGGCGGCCACCGAAAGCGCCGTGGCGTCACTGGCGGCCACCGCAGCCCCGATGGCGTCCAGGCGCTGCGGTGCGTCGGCCAGGAACAGGCTCACGACTTCACGGGTCATGGACAGCACCTCGTCGTCAAACTCGCGGAACTCCTCCAGCCGGCTGAAGTTCACCAGCGGCAGCGCGGCCTGCGCGTCTGGGGCGGGCGCCAGGGACAGAGAAACGCGGTCGGGGGCGCCTGCGGCGCCCGATGACGCACCGGAGACGACCCATTTTTCAAGTGTCAGCGCCAACGCAGACACATGCAGCGGCTTGGTCAGGTAGTCCACCATGCCGGCCGCTTCACAACGGGCCTGGTCCTCCGGCATGGCGGCCGCGGTCAAGGCAATGACCGGCGGGGCCTTGGCGCCCCATACACTGAGGATTTGCCGGGTGGCCTCCAGCCCATCCACATCCGGCATGTTGACGTCCATCAGGATGGCGGCAAAGGAAGGGCCATGCGCGAGCGACCGCGCCACCGCAGCGACCGCCTCCCGCCCATCCACTGCCGTCTGAAAGTCATAGCCCAGCTTGCGCAGCATGGCACTGGCGACCTTGAGGTTGACGGCGTTGTCATCGGCGACCAGCACCGTTGCATGCTTCTTCTGCTCGACGGTCACGGCGTCGGCGACGCCCTGCAGGGCGTGGTCGGACGAGATGCAGCGGGCCAGCGCATCGCAAAGTTGCGCCTGGCGCGCAGGCTTGAGCAGCCGCGCATCGAAAAGCCGGGCGTTCTCGTCTCCGGCGGGCATAAAGCCGGAGCTCAGCAACACCAACGGGATGTCGCACCACACAGGTCGGGATTTCAAGGTGCGCGCAAAGGTGACGCCGTCCATTTCGGGCATGTGCATGTCGGTGATGATGATGTCCGGCAACCAGGCAGGCTGTGCACCGGCAACACCTGCGGCCTCACGCCCTCCCGGCTCCTGCTGCGCCAGCCACTGCAGCGCGCCAGCCCCTGAATCGGCCGTGACCACCTCCATGCCCCATATTTCGAGTTGCCGCTTCAGGATCCGCACGTTGGTCGCATGGTCATCGACAACCAGGGCACGGCTGGCCTTCAGCACCCCCGCGCCGGAAACGCCGCCGGACAGGGGAATTTCAGCGACCGGCGCGACGACGGTGAACCAGAAGGTCGAACCTCGCCCCATGTCGCTTTCGACCCCGATCTGCCCGCCCATCAGTCCGACCAGACGCTGGCAGATGGCCAGGCCCAGTCCGGTTCCCCCGTACTTGCGCGTGGTCGAGGCATCCACCTGGGTAAAGGCCTCGAACAGCGACGCGATCCGGTTGACCGGGATGCCGATGCCACTGTCCGTCACGCGGAACTCAATGACCGCCCGACCGTGTTTATCCACCGCGCCCAATTGGCGGACATGCACGGCGACCTCGCCCTGCGCAGTGAATTTGACGGCGTTGGTGATCAGGTTGATCAACACTTGACGCAGCCGGGTGACATCGCCCAGGATGGCCGCCGGAAACCGGCCGTCGCTGGAATCAGGCACGTCGATGATGACCTCAAGCCCCTTTTCGCGTGCCCGTGGTGCCGCGATGTCGCAGGCCTCTTCCACGGCGCTGCGCAGACTGAGGGGTTCCGCCTCCAGTTCCAGCTTGCCGGACTCGATTTTGGAAAAATCCAGAATGTCGTTGATCACGGCCAGCAACTGATCGCTCGACAGGCGAATGGTTTGCAGGTAATCGCGCTGTTCGGCATCCAGCGGCGTTTCCGCCAGCAGCGTGCTCATGCCAACCACGCCGTTGAGCGGGGTGCGGATTTCGTGGCTCATGGTCGCCAGAAAAGCGGCCTTCGCGCGCGCAGCCCCCAGCGCCTCTTCACGTGAGGCCACGAGTTCGGCCGTGCGCTCGGCCACACGCATCTCCAGCGTTTCATTGGCATGTTGCAACGACAGGGCATCCGCCTTGACCTGTGCCCGGTAGCCTTGCAGCTGTCCGGCGCTTTTGTGCAAGACTTCGGAAAGCTGTCGCACCTCCTGAATGCGGGTGGTCTGATCGATGACAGGCACTTCACCGCGCCCGAGTTGCCCGGCGGCCAGACTGAGCCCCGACAGGCGACGGCCGATACCGCGCGCAATCAACCACGCAATCAATGCACCCAGCAACACGAGCGCGGCAATCACACCCAGGGAGGCTTGCCGGGCTTGGGCAATGCCTGCTGTGAAATCGCTTTCAGGCGCGGCCACTACCAATGTCCAGCGCAAACCAAGCGCCTGACCAAAAGGACGCTGGACCATCAGCAACGTCCCGTCGTCCGAGGCCAGCCGCTGCAGGGCGGTATCACTTGCGACGGTATCTTCGCGCTTTCTCGCCCAAAGGGACTCCAGTGCCGCAAAGCCGGCGCGGATCACTTGGTTGGCACTGTCACGCGGACTGCGTCGGCTCAGCTTACCGCCATTGGCGGCAAACAGCGCATCGCCGGCGGAACTGGCCACGAGTCCGCCCTGTTCATCCACGATAAAGGCGGCGCCATGGGAACTGATCCGCTGGGTGCGCAAGACATCGGCAAATTGCTTCAGATAGAGATCTGCGCCGAATACGCCGGCCAACCCGCCTTGCGCGTCGTAAATGGGTTGTGACAGGCTGACCATCAACTGCTGGCGCTCGACAGAGACCTGCACCGGCGAGAAAACACGGTCTTGCCCGAGGACGGCACCGGCATACCACGTGAGCATACGCGGCTCGTAGTCGCCACGCTCTTCGGACAGCGGCTGTTCACGATCACCAGGCTGGCGTGCCAGGTAGAAGCTCCGTCGCACGTCCCCGGGGCCGCGAAGTGCGACCTTGACTCCGTCGGACGACGTTTCTACCCCGAAGTACTCGCCAAGGACATTACCAAGGTAGAGGGCAGGAACATCGGGCGATTGACGCGTCAGCGCAAAAGCCATTGCTTCAAAGGAGGCAGGATTGCGCAGCCAGCCACGTGCCCGCTCCGCCTCGGTCGGCGTGAGGCGGATCGAAATCAGCCCGTTCAGCGCATTGTGGGCCTGTCGCAGGTGATCTTCCGTGGACAGTTGCACGCGCTCGGCCACTTGGGTCAGCAACCCGGCAGCCATCTCGTCCACCGCCCGTGAGCTCGCGCGCGCCATCAACCAAGCGACCAGCACGGCAGGCACCAACGCCGTCAAGACAAGACTGATGGCCAGAATACGGCGCAGTGAAAAGAGGCGCACCGATAACCGTCCGGATCAGAATGCCAGCGCCACCAGTTCGGCAGCATCCAGCGGGGCCATGCGCCCTGGCAGCGACACCAGCGCACGGCGGTCAATCTTGACGGCGCCCGTAATACCACGCAACGTACTGATACTGGCCGCGATCGCCCAGCCCAATGCATGGGCCTGCTTTTGCAGCCGCATGGTGGTGACGACCGCATCGCCAACTGGCACAGTCTGCGCGGCAGCATCATGCAGCGGATCCTGCAGCCGCGTCAGCGTGACAGGGCCGTTGTGCAACGCCACATTGACTTCGAAGCGCGGCAGGTCGCGATTGGGGTATTGTGTCTCCAGGTATTGACGAATCCCGCGCGCAGCGTCCGCCAGCCCCAGCGCGGCGCGCGCAGCACGCAGACCATGACTGACGGACTGGGTGTCGGTCGCATCCACGAACACCGCCAGCAGCCCTTCCCCGATAAATTGCATATGGCGCGCACCGAACAGGTACACCGTATCACCCGCACTGCCATAAAAACGTTTAACCAGTTCTGCAAGCTCCTGGCTGCTGAGCTTTTCCGAGACGGCCGCGTAATTGGGGATGTCCACGAACAGCACCGTGGCATCCGCGAATTTTTCATCGGCATCACTCCCATCGTCGGAAGGCCAGCGCTCGCTGAGGGCCTTGGCAAGGCGCCGTTCGTAAAGCTTGCCCAATTGCTCGGTCTGGGATTCGAGTGCGGTCCGGACAGCGGCATCCACCGCCATATGGCGCAGGGTGGCCTGCATGTCGCGCTTCTTCAACTGGGCGGTCACCGCCTCGCGTAATTCTCCAGGACGAAATGGCTTGGTGATGTAGTCATCGGCCCCGGTCGTCATCCCAATGCGCATGTGAACACGCTCCTGGAGCGAAGTCAGCAGGATGACCGGAATACTGGCGAGCAAGGGATTACTCCGCACAGCAGAAAGCATCTCAAACCCATTCATTTCAGGCATCTGGATGTCACTGAGAATAAGATCTGGTGGACGTCTTTCGACCAGCGCCAAACCCTGACGCCCATCCTCGGCCATCAAAACTTCGTAGCCCTCTTTCCTGAGGACGGAAGCCACCAGCATTCGGGTTCCCGCATCGTCTTCCATGACAACGATCAATGCCATGATTTCCCCTGTCGTGTCATATACGTTCTTACGTCCCGAAGTTGTCGAGACCAAAGCATACTGCCCTTTGGACAGGCGAATAGTTCACCAAGAAGCCTGCGGCACAGGAATAGGGTCATGGTCCGCCCAACTTTCTGGATAGACTTGGCCCCATATGGACGCTGCCCGGATCATTCGTGAAGCGCTCGCTCGCGTGGCGCACCTGCGCCACCTCCAAGCGTGCAGTCCGGAGCTCGCCGCTCACGTCAAAATTATCAAGGCTTTTCAAGCGCGCCGCTTCAAGGGCACCTATGCGGACTTACTCCAAAGTGGAAGCTATCAGGAGGCCGCGCAATTTTTTCTCGACGAACTTTACAGCGATAAAGACTACACAGAGCGTGACGCCCAATTCGAGCGCATTGCAGGCACGTTGCAAACGCTTTTCCCGAAGCAGGTCATTTCCACAGCTGTCTCGCTGGCGCACCTGCACACTGTGACGGAAGAACTTGATCACGCGATGGCGCTGGCTTGGCAAGGCGCGCTCCCTTTTCCGAGCACAGCATCGGATTGCACATGCTACGTCACCGCATGGCGGGCCGTCGGGCACCGTGCAGAACGCGAACTCCAACTGCAGGTAGTGCAGGAAATCGGAGTTGAACTGGCGCGCTTGACTCGCCTGCCTGGACTGCGACTTATGCTGAAGATGATGCGCAGGCCCGCGCACGCAGCCGGCCTGGCGTCCCTGCAGACATTCCTTGAGTCAGGCTTTGATACGTTCGCCGGAATGTCACGCCAACCAAGGGGGGTTGAAGTGTTTCTGTCCATTGTGCAAGAACGCGAATCTGCACTCATCAGGCTGCTATTTGATGCCAGCCCTGTCGCTGGCGAGACCGAATTAGTCAGGACCTTGGGAAAAGTCTGATGTCCAGACGCCGGCACTGATAGCCAGAGACTTCAAAGACGTTTCTCAAATAGGGCCAATCGCATCCTGGAGAAGTCCTGGCAAATAGATGCCTGTCACGCCGCGCGCAATATAAACGGACAGCCACCGAAAGCGGCGGCAGCCGAACAAGAAATCGAAGAGGAGAGCTCTTGGCACGATCTGCGTCTGGTGGTGGCGCACCACCCGCAAAGGGCAAGACGCGGGCTTGAGTGCCCGCAGGCGCTGACATTCAAGACGGGATGGCTGGATGCTTACACAGTATGCGTCCGGCAATCCCATGTTGAAGTGATCGGCCGAGTCTCGCAAGATCGTGTGCACGTAAAGGAGCGTGCACACGATGCTGAAAGAGCCAGAGATTTCGAAACATGAGGGGCGGCGTACGCACCGCACGTACAGCGGGGAATTCAAAGCCGAGATGGTGGCAGCATGCTTGCGCCCCGGTGCATCCGTCGCGGCCTTGGCCCTGAGCCATGGCATGAATGCCAACGTCGTACACCGTTGGCTCAAGGAACATACTCGCAATGGTCTCCATCAACTGAAGGCGCCAGAGACATCTCCGACGGTAACGCCGAGCGTTGCGCCAGTGGAGTTCGTCCAGTTGCCATTGCCGGCCGCGCTCGCCGAGCCCGAGCGTCAGAGCATTGAGGTCGAGCTACGCAAAGGTGCGCTCACCCTGCGCGTGACGTGGCCGGCGAATCTGGCGCAGGACTTGGCCCATTGGACGGCGGCACTGCTGAGATGATCCGCATCGACGCGGCCTGGCTGGCCACGGCTCCAATGGACATGCGCGCCGGCACCGACACGGCACTGGCCAGAGTCGTTGCTGTCTTCGGCGCCGCCCACCCGCACCACGCCTACCTGTTTGCCAACAAGCGCGCCAACCGCATCAAGATCCTGGTGCACGACGGCATTGGGGTTTGGCTGGCCGCACGCCGGCTGCACCAGGGCAAGTTCATCTGGCCGATAGCCGAGGGCGCCAATCTCTCGCTGCAGCGCGAACAGCTCAACGCGCTGGTGCTGGGTTTGCCCTGGCAGCGCCTGGGCGAGGCAGGCATCATCACCGTGATCTGACGGTTGAGGTCCGAGCTGCGCTTGCCAATTGGGGCATGCGCCAATGGCGCGTCCAGCGGTGTGCTGGCACAGTGGATGCCCATGGTGGTGGAGCCGCAATCCCTGGAACAGATGAGCGCAGAGCAGCTGCGCGAGATGGCCTCTCGGCTGATGGTGCAGGTCCGCCACCAAAGTGCACTGCTCGACAAGCTCACCCACGAGAACGCGCTGTTGAAGCGCATGAAGTTCGCCGCCCAGTCCGAGCGATTCAACCCCGAACAGAAGAGCCTGCTCGAAGACGAGATCGAAGCCGACTTGGCGGCCGTGGCCATCGAGATCGAGGCGCTGCAGCCGACACCACCAACAGCGCCCGAAGGCAAGCAGCAGCCCAAGCGCACGCCGCTACCGGCACATTTGCCGCGGCGCGAGATCCGTCACGAACCCGCGTCCACCACCTGCGAGTGCGGCTGTCAAATGAAGCGCATCGGCGAGGACGTGGCCGAGAAGCTGGACTATGTGCCGGGCGTGTTCAGCGTGGAGCGCCACATCCGTGGCAAGTGGGCGTGTACGCAATGCGAGACCATCACCCAGGCACCGGTGGAGGCGCACGTCATCGACAAAGGCATCCCCACGACGGGTTTGCTGGCCCAGGTGCTGGTGGCCAAGTTCGCCGACCATTTGCCCTTGTACCGCCAAGAGGCCATCTTTGGCCGAGCCGGCTTGGCCATCCCTCGCTCCACCCTGGCGCAATGGGTCGGTACTTGCGGGATCCGCCTGCAGCCGCTGGTCGACGCCTTGAAGAAAGTGATCCTCGAACACCGTGTGCTGCACGCCGACGAGACACCGGTGGCCATGCTCAAGCCTGGGGACGGAAAGACCCACAGGGCCTACCTGTGGGCCTACGCGCCCGGGGCCTTTGAAGACATCAAGGCCGTGGTCTACGACTTCTGTGAATCCCGCGCTGGTGAACATGCCCGGGCGTTTCTGGGCAACTGGAAAGGCAGCCTGACCTGCGATGACTTCAGCGGGTACAAAGCCTTGATCGCCAGTGGTGTGACCGAGGTGGGTTGCCTGGCGCACGCGCGACGCAAGTTCTTCGACCTGCACGCCGCCAACAAGAGCCAGATTGCCGAGTTCGCGCTGGAGCAGTTTGCCCGCGTTTATGAGATCGAACGTCAGGTCAAGGAACTGGACGCGGCACAGCGCACAGCACTGCGCCAAGAGCAGAGCAGGCCGGTATTGGATGCCCTGCAGCAGTGGATGAGGCTGCAGCGCCAGAAGGTGCCGGACAGTTCTGCCACCGCCAAGGCGCTGGACTACAGCCTGCGGCGTTGGGCGGCGCTGACGCGCTTTGTCGATGATGGGCAATTGCCCGTTGATAACAACTGGATCGAGAACCAGATCCGGCCGATTGCCATCGGCAGGAACAACTGGCTGTTCGCCGGTAGCCTGCGCGCGGGCCAGCGTGCGGCCACCGTCATGAGCCTGATTCAATCCGCTCGCATGAACGGCCACGATCCCTACGCGTATCTCAAGGATGTGCTCACCCGGTTGCCCAATCACAAGGCCAGCCGCATCGACGAGTTGTTGCCGCATCGCTGGCAGCCCGCCTCCGACATCTGATCAAAGCCATGGCCGCCGTCGGCGGTCAATATGGGTTTGCCGCGCCCTTACCCTGCATGAAAAACGGGAGCCTGCGCTCCCGTCTTTTACCGGATGGCCGTCGCCAGCCAAGCAATCAGAGCTTCCACTTTTCCAGCAGCTTGTCCGGGGTCAGGCTGTCGTAGCCTTCAAATGGCTGGTGAATCCAGGGGTTGGTCGGCAGGAATTCAACCTGGTAGTCGGGTGCGAAGGCCGACACGCCCTTGGTCCAGATCACGGCCGTGCGCAATTCGGTAATGGGGGCATAGTTGGTCTTGAGCATGTCCACCACGGCCTTGAGCGTGTGGCCAGAGTCGGCCAGATCGTCCACCAGCAACACCTTGCCGGCGATCTCGCCTTTGGGCGTCGTGATGAAACGCGCAATATCCAGGTGCCC
>ERZ1034363.1227-NODE-1227-length-15051-cov-13.209563_pt1 | contig 15051 bp, 14 predicted proteins | sample MGYA00520616_ERZ1034363 | MGnify/ENA primary metagenome ERZ1034363 (study PRJEB33736, sample SAMEA104284506) | Azolla filiculoides | biome: Urban; feature: Water surface; material: Ditch water | place: Netherlands | collected 2015-10-28 | depth 0-0.1 m ...
TCGGTTTTAATCAATTGCGATTTCAAATAATACGAATTTGAATGATTCACGCGCTCTATGCGATTGTTTTGCAAACTATCATTTTGACGTTGCAAAAAACCCAATTCCACAAAAACTTTAGTCGAATCCCCTCTTCCTACAAAAGTACCATATTCTAAAAAACGTTGGCTCAAGGCCGAAAAAGTGTTCGTTGCCTTCAGTTTTTCCGAATTATTTTCTAAATTCACCGTTGCACCTACCCAATTTTTACCCAATTTATGAGACGAACGATTTTGACTTCGAGCAAAAGATGAATTGGAAAATTCAGAATCGCTTTTCATTATGCTTGAATTACTCCAAATCATCCAGTTTTTGGTGGCATATCTTCCGGATAAAGTGTGTTTGTTTCCCGAAAAAGCATCGCCAAAGGCTAAATTTTCAAACTGATACATCGCTTTTCCTTTATTGTTGAAATTAAAATCCAATCCCGAAGTTAAAAAACTTTGATTACCTAATAAAGTCGAAGTAATGTTCCAATCTCTATTAAATTCGATGTTGTACAAACGTTCAATGGTTTTAAAATTTTCTTGCACCAATTGATAATTCGCAAACACATCAATCTTGGTTTTTCCGTCAAAAAGGCGTTGTTTGCCATTGAATTTTCCGGCAAAACCTTTGTTGTTATTGTCATCTAAATTCGAATATAAATTTTGGTCGCTGTTGCTTAATGCTACTTCAAAATCTAAAAGTGTTTTCTCACTCGGACTGTATTTTCCTAAAATCGTTGCCATTTGAATTTTTGTAGGCGCAATCAATCTTACAATCGGTTCATAATTTCCTTGCGGAATTCCCGAAATTGGCGCCACATATTCATAAATTTTACCAACCGCTTGATTATTCGCTAAAATGTAATTTCCTTGATTATTTCCCACTAACGAAAATCGAACATTGTACAATTCGTCTGTTGAATTATTTGAATATTCGAACACTTCAACAGTGCCAATAATCACTTTTTTGTACAAAATTTTATTTTCGGAATACGTGTCTAAATACGCTGATGGGCCATTCATTTGTGAAATATCATCGCCGGCGTTTTGCAAAATATCAATTTGTTCCGAAGATAAATTTTGTTGCAATGGCTGATTTTTCACATCACTTTCCGAATAGACATAACCGCCAATTTGCCAATTTTCTCGTTCGTGCGAAATCCCTCCGTAAGTTATAAAACGAGTAAAATTTCTATCGGTATATTGATATTCAACATTGATTCGCATTTCAGAAGTAATCGGAAATAACGAAGTAAAAATGATTTCTCCAGCGTTGTAATCGATGATGTAATCGTTGTTTTCGCCTCGCGTTTTCAAAATTCCGTTGACATAAACCCGTTCCGAACCTGAAATTACTAAAACATATAATTCGTTATTATTGCCGCGCAATTTATATGGCCCTTGATTGCCTTCTTGTCCGGTAAAAGTACTTCTTGCATATTGTCCGCGAACCAAAGCACCAGATGCAATGACTTCCGTTCTTTTATCAGGTGTTCCAAAAGTGAAGCGAGTAGCTAAACCTTGTACTTTTTTGTTGAAATTCAAGAAAGCAGATTTTCGATTTTCTAAGAATAAATCTCCCGCTCGAATGTTCCATTTATCCGAAAATAATTCAATGAAAATTTGATCAAACTCGTCTAATTTTTGCGAATAACCACCTTCTTGCAACGGAATATTACTATCTTGAATCGAAGCACGCAAACTTACTTTCTCCGATATTTTTCCTGTGATTTGCAAATCTAAATTTGAATTCACCACCGTATTTTGATTGTTTCCAACTGTAACGCCACGTGTAATACTTCCCGAAGTATTCAATCCGTCAAAAGGTTTGAATTTGGTGTTCTTGTCTTTTTTGAAAACGACTAATTTTCCAGCTTCGTTTGAAACCACTTTGTCGTCATCGTAAATAGAGTAAGTTTTGGTTAAAAATTCCGGAAATTTCGAATAGCGAACAATTAGAGAATCAGAAGTGTTGATTTCTTTGGTAAAAACTAAGGTTCCTTTCTGGAAATTTACTTTGTAAAAACTCGTATCAATGACTTTTCCGTTTTTGTCTTTAATTTCAAAAAAGGAAGTATTTAAACTGAATTTTTCTATCGAAATCGTGTCTTTTGAAAACGCAATTTTTTTAGTTGGATACGATTGCAATGTTTCCTGAGCAAAACAACTCAAAAAACACAATAGAAATCCCGCTAAAAAAACAATTTTTTGCATAAATACTATAACTCCGAATCTTCAAAAGTAGTATTTATTGTTGGAAACTTTTGCGTTATTTTCCCGAAAAGTAAAACACAATCTTGTCATGTTGACGCAAGGAAACATCACATTATGAGATTCCTCATGCTTCGGAATGACAAGATTGTGCGAGAATTATATGTTTTTTTAGAATTTATTAATTGAGACGATTTTTTAGAGAAGAAAATAATTAATCCTAAAAGAAGCATCACTAAACCATCAACTAATACATCTAAAGTTATATTAGGCATAAATCCACCGATAAATCTGAATACAACTTTTAAATAATTCCATTGTAAAAAATCTAACTTAAAAAAAGTATAAGTAATTAATAATACAAAAACCGAATTTAACCAAAACCATTTTCTGTATATTGAAATGCTTAATGAAATCATAAAAGCAACCAATAAACCAATGAATTTAGAAATTCCGGTTACCGTAAAAAAATTACTCATTCTTTTTGTGTCAAATGGAATTTCATCAAAAACAGGTGTTTGATTTCTATTTTTCATGATAAATTCTGTGAATTCAATGTCGTGTAAATAAGATAGTATATAAAAAGAGTGTATGAAAAACCATGTCGCTATAAAGTGAACAAGGATAAGTTTCCAATTTAAACGTTTTAATATTTCTTTCATATTACTCCTTCGTAATCACCTGCATAGTTTCTCTCGAAATCTGACGTAACAATACTGTTTTGTTTGTTTCAACTACTTTAGCAGCGTTTTCATCAAAATGTCTGATGGTGTAAAGCGACACATTTTCGTTATATGAAACTTTGAATTTTTTAGCCAAAACTTTTCGTAACTCTTCAAAGGTGTTGTATTTGTCTTCGATACAAACGGAGAAACTAATTGCTGTATTTTGAATTAAATTCACTTTGATTTTGTATTTCGAAAACAAAGCAAATATCTCACTTATATGATTTTCCATAATAAAATCGAAATCAATAGATGATAACGATAATAATAACTGGTTTTTCTTTACAATGAAACAAGGCGTGTGTGGTTCTAAATCGGCTCCTTTTGAAACGCTAGTTCCAGGCAATTTAGGATTTACAAACGATTTTACATATAATGGAATTTCTTTTTTCTGTAATGGTTGTAAGGTTTTTGGATGAATTACTGAGGCCCCATAAAAAGCTAATTCAATCGCTTCTCTATATGAAATTTGGTTCAATAAAACTGCATTTTCAAAATATCTTGGGTCGGCATTTAAAACTCCAGGAACGTCTTTCCAAATGGTAACGCTTTCCGCACCTAAACAATACGCAAAAATCGCAGCGGTATAATCCGAACCTTCACGACCTAAAGTTGTGGTGAAATTATTCTCATCCGAACCTAAAAATCCTTGTGTAATATTTAAAGTTTTCTTTTTAACTCCTTTTGAAATTAGTTTTTGAGTTGCTTCCCAATCTACTTGAGCATCACGGTAGTTATTGTCGGTTTTGATTAATGGGCGCACATCAATCCAATTGTTTTTTAAACCTTTATAATTAAAATAATGGCTTACAATGGTTGTTGAAACTAATTCTCCAACGCTTACTACCTGGTCATAAACAAAACTATAATTTGGTGACTTATTACTGCGGATAAAATATTCTAAATCATCAAAATGAGCAGTTACATCAAAAAACACATCGTGTTCTTCGTCTTCAAATAAATCTAATAAAATTTGGTTGTGGTATTTTCGAACTTCTTGAAGTGAAGCATTCAACTCTTTCGATTTTTCAAAATAGTTCTTGATTACTACTTCTAAAGCATTAGTGGTTTTTCCCATTGCTGAAATTACAATTAGAACATCTTCATGTCCTACTGTTTCTAATACCTGTAATACGTTTTTTACGCCTTCGGCATCTTTAACCGATGCGCCTCCAAATTTAAAAATTTTCATTTTTAAGAATTATATAGTTGTGTTTAAAAATTGTTCAATTCCTTTGTTATCCATGTGTACGACACGCCAATCACTTAAAACTTTTGCGCCTGATTTTTCATAGAAATCGATGGCTGTTGTGTTCCAATCTAGAACATTCCATTCGATTCGGCGTACATTTTCGGCTTTTCCTTGTTTGATAATTTCTTTGTAAAGGGCAAATCCGGCACCTGTTCCACGTTTGTTTTCTTTTACAATTAAATCTTCTAAGTGAATGGTTTTCCCTTTCCAAGTAGAATAACGATAGTAAAACAAAGCCATTCCAATAATCTCGCTATCAACTTCAGCAACAAAACATTGAAAAAGCGGATTTTCTGAAAAACCATCGCGAACCAAATCATCAACAGTAACAACAACTGCATCAGGTTCTTTTTCAAAAATAGCTAATTCTTGTATCAATTCTAATACAGATGGCATATCTTTTTTGAAGGCTTTTCGAATGATCATTTTTATTTTTTTTACAAAAGTAAAATTAAGTTAAACATCTTTTCAAATTAATATGGTCTTTTAACAAAATTCACGATATTTGTGCCACAAACACAACTACAACGTTTTCGTAATGGAAGAAAGAAATAGAACATTAGGCGAATTTATTATTGAACATCAAAATTCGTTTCAGTACTCAACGGGAGAATTATCGCGTATTATTAATTCAATTCGATTGGCTGCAAAAGTAGTTAATTATAAAGTAAATAAAGCAGGTTTAGTTGATATTGTTGGTGCCGCTGGAGAGCAAAATATTCAAGGGGAAGATCAACAAAAATTAGACGTTTACGCGAATGAGGTTTTTATTCAAACCTTAATTAATCGTGAAATTGTTTGTGGAATTGGTTCTGAAGAAAATGACGATTTTATCACCGTTGCTGGTTCTGATAATTCACACAATAACAAATATGTCGTTTTGATGGATCCACTAGATGGTTCTTCAAACATTGATGTGAATGTTTCGGTAGGAACAATTTTCTCAGTTTTCAGAAGAATTACACCTGTTGGAACACCGGTAACTATTGAAGATTTCTTGCAACCTGGCGTAAATCAAGTGGCAGCAGGTTATGTGATTTATGGAACTTCTACCATGTTGGTTTATACAACAGGTCACGGTGTAAACGGTTTTACATTAAATCCCGCTATCGGAACTTTCTATTTGTCGCACCCAAACATGAAATATGCTGAAAATGGAAAAATCTATTCTATCAATGAAGGAAATTATGTTCATTTTCCACAAGGTGTGAAAGATTATATTAAATATTGCCAGTTAGAAGAAGGTGACAGACCTTATACTTCAAGATATATTGGAAGTTTAGTTTCTGATTTTCATAGAAACATGATTAAAGGTGGAATTTATTTGTATCCAACAACTTCAAAAACACCAAATGGGAAGTTACGTTTGTTATACGAATGTAATCCAATGGCATTCATAGCCGAACAAGCAGGAGGAAAAGCTTCTGATGGTTACAAAAGAATTATGGAAATTCAACCAACAGAATTACATCAGCGTGTTCCTTTCTTCTGTGGAAACAAAGAAATGGTAGAAAAAGCAGAAGAATTTATGGCAAAGGCGAAGTAAATTCTTTAAATAATAAAATGAAAAAAGCACAAACTCATTAGAATTTGTGCTTTTGTATTTTAAAACAGTTGAATTATCTGTTCATGTGTTGCATTTCGTAAGTGAATGTGTCTAAATCTACATTCATATCTACTAATTTTAATGCTTTGTCTACAATATAATTTACATTACCAGCTGTAAATCCTAGGGCTAAAGCAAAACGAGTTAATAAATTATGCTCTTTTTCAGCCATTACATGCTCATCTGTGTAAACCATTCTTGCTAAATCGTATAAACGCTCTAAACGGTGCGTATGCATTAACGGTGGATTTACTGGGTATTTTAAAGGATTTTCTAAAATTTCCTCATATTCTGCTTGAGAAATTTCTAATTTGATAGCTAATTTGTCCAAAAATTGTTTTTCCTCTGGAGAAATTGCTCCGTCAGACAAAGCTACTCTTACAATTGCTGAAAAGTGACCTTTATTTCTATTTCTAAAACCACTATCGAATAAATCTGAAATTGACATGTTGATTGTTTTTTATATTGTGCAAAATTACACAAAAAATCTTTTTTTCGGAAACAATTTCACAAGGTTTTCTGAAAGATTTTATCAATTTCTAAAAATAAATTGTAAGTTTGAATTCCCCAATAAATAGTATTGCTATGTCAGAATTTTGGTTATATTTCAATATTGGTCTTAAGCATGTTTTAGATATTAATGCCTATGATCACGTTTTGTTCTTGATTGCTTTAATGGTACCTTATGCCTTTAAAGATTGGACAAAAGTTTTAATTTTAGTCTCTTTATTTACATTAGGGCACACATTAGCTTTGTTGATTTCTGTGTATGGAGTTGTTCAAATTCAGGCCAGTTTGGTAGAGTTTTTAATTCCGATAACCATTTTAATAACAGCTGTTTTTCATCTGTTTACTGCTGGTAAATCTTCAAAAAATGAAAGTATTACTTTTGTGGCTGTAGTGACTTTATTCTTTGGAATTATTCATGGATTAGGTTTTTCAAATTACTTCAAAACAATTTTACCAGGAAATGCTACCGACAAACTACTACCATTGTTGGAATTCGCAGTAGGTATTGAAGCCGCTCAAGTAATTGTGGTTCTAGTAGTGTTAATTTTATCTTACATTGTGCAAACATTTTTTAGATTTTCTAAAAGAGATTGGGCTTTAGTGATGTCAGCATTTATAATTGGTGTAGTTTTGCCAATGCTAATTGAAAGCGAAATTTGGAACAGATAATGAAAAAAGAAAAAAAAGAAAAATACGATAAAGCTTATTTAAGAATCGCTAAAGAATGGGGAAATTTATCCTATTGTCAACGTAAAAAAGTAGGAGCAATTATTGTTAAAAACAAAATGATTATTTCAGATGGATACAATGGTACTCCATCTGGATTTGAAAATTGTTGTGAAGATGATCATAATGTTACTAAATGGTATGTGCTTCATGCAGAGGCTAATGCAATTTTAAAAGTGGCTCGTTCTACTCAATCATGTGAAGATGCAACGTTATATATCACACTTTCTCCTTGTAAAGATTGTAGTAAATTAATTCATCAATCTGGAATAAAAAGAGTGGTGTATCACAATGAGTATAAAGATACATCCGGAGTTGATTTTTTAAGAAAAGCTGGTGTTGAAGTAGAATTAATCGAAGATTTAGATTGATATGAAAATGAATAAAGTATATTTTCCAATTGTTATTGCAGTAGCTATTGCAATAGGATTATTGTTGGGGAGTAAACTTAATTCTTCGACTGATAATAGTCTTTTCAGTCGAAATAGCAATAAAAATAAGCTGAATAAACTGATTGATTTTATCGAAAAGGAATATGTTGACAGTTTAAATACCGATTCAATTGTAGATTTAACTGTTAATGGAATTCTTGAGAAACTAGATCCACATTCTGTATATATTCCTAAAAGTGATTTAGATGCAATTACACAAAGTATGCGTGGTGATTTTGTTGGGATTGGTGTAAATTTTTATATGTATAATGATTCGCTAGCCGTTATTAAACCTATAGCTTTTGGACCTTCAGAAAAGGTAGGAATCAAAGCTGGTGACCGAATTCTTTTTGCGGATAGATTGCAACTTTACAACAAGAAAATTTCGACAGATAGTCTTTTTGCAATACTTAAAGGTGAGCAAGGTTCTACAATTAAATTAACCGTTTTTAGAAAGTCAGAAAACAAAAAATTTGCAGTAAATGTAAAACGCGACGTTATTCCCATAAAAAGTGTTGACATTGCAACCATGGTTTCTAAAACAGCGGGTTATATTAAAGTAAATCGTTTTGCAGAAACCACTTATGATGAATTCTTCAAAGGATTATCGCAATTAAAAAAGCAAGGAGCAAAAGAGATTATCATCGATTTGCGAGATAACGGAGGTGGTTATTTAGAATCGGCTGTAGCAATTGCAGATGAATTTTTGAAAAATAAAGAGCTTATAGTTAAAACAAAAAACAAGAAAGGAAAAGTAGATACTACATTAGCTACTGAAAAAGGAATTTTTGAAAAAGGAAAAGTCACCATTTTAATCAATGAAAACACCGCTTCGGCAAGTGAAATTTTAGCTGGTGCCATCCAAGATAACGATAGAGGAACTATTGTTGGAAGACGCTCTTTTGGAAAAGGATTAGTGCAACGCGAAATGCCTCTTGGAGACGGTTCTGCAGTCCGATTAACTGTTGCAAGATATTACACACCTTCTGGGCGTTCGATTCAAAAACCATATGAAGACAAAGCGGAAAACTATTTTAACGAATTTGAAAAGCGCTTTGAAAGTGGCGAATTATATGAAAAAGACAAAACAAAAATAGCAGATAGTTTAAAATTTAAAACTAAAAAAGGACGGACAGTTTATGGTGGTGGTGGAATTATTCCCGATGTTTTTGTGCCTTTTGAAGGAAAACATGGAGAAGAGATGACCACTTTGATGTTGCAATCTGGTTTTGTGAATTATTTTGTTTTTGAACAGATTGACAAAAACAGAAATAAGTTTGCCAAAATGTCAATTGAGGAAATTAAAAAAGAAGTACAACTAAATGACAATTATTTTAACGCATTCAAAAAACACATTGCAACAAGCGGTTTGATGCTAAATTTAGATAATCAAAAAGAAAAAACGTTGCATTATATTCATGCCGAATTTGTGCACCAATTGTTTGATGAAAAACAATATTATCAATTACTACTGAAAGAAGATTTGATGTTAAATAAGGTTTTGAATAGGTAATTACTTCCCAATAGCATCATGCACCATCGTGTGATTTCCATTATTCCACAAGCTCAAAATGTCGGTTGCAACAGCGGCACCACTTCCTGCGGCTATTGATAGTTGACTTCTGTGCCCCGCTAATACACCAGCAACATAAATTCCTTCAGTCACTAAATGATCATTGTTTTTTAGCTGAATTCTGTTTTTCTCAGGAGCAATTTTTTGATGTGGAATTACAAACGATTCCATTCCTTCGATTGTAAATGGATTTCCAGCCCCAACAGCAACAACTATGATTTTAGCTTGATAATTTGATTTATTGGTAGTGACCATAAAACCTCCAGCTTCACCAGTAATCGAAAGTACTTTTTCATCTTCGATTTGTAAAACATGAGGATACGATTTTGATAAATGTTCCAAACTTTCGTCTAACAATTCACTTCCTAATTTTCCTGCGGAAATTCCGTATGCGTTATTAAAAATAGCATTTTGAAGTGATGATGCTTTTTGATGGGCAATAATTCCTATTTTCTTATCACTAGCAAATGGTTTGTTTTTTGCAGAACCTAGTACTAATGCACAAGAAACACCTGAAACGCCAGCTCCAATAATTAAAACATCAAACATGATTATTCTTTAGTTTTTTCAACAATCATTTTTGAAAAACGCAATAAAAGCAATAATAAAATAGCACAAACTCCTGCTACAACACCAATTATTGCTACTGTGCTATTTCCTTCAAACGGATTGCTGTAATCAATTTGAAATAAGTTAAAAACAATTAATCCTAAAGCTATAGCAACAGCTATGTAAGTAAAAATTTTCATTTGTATATTTTCTAAATAAATAATCCTTTAACATTGGCTGCAAATAATTTCACAGCAATTGCGAGTAAAATTACACCAAATATTTTACGAATTACACCTAATCCGTTATTTCCTAAAAGTCGTTCAATTTTTCCTGATGATTTTAAAACGCCATAAACCACTATAACATTAATAATAATAGCAATAATAATGTTGATTTTATCATAAGCAGCTCGAAGCGATAAAATAGTTGTCATCGTTCCAGCCCCAGCTATCAAAGGGAAAGCAATAGGAACAATCGATGCTGTACTAGGATTATCTTCCTTGTATAATCTTATGCCTAGAATCATTTCCAAAGCAAGAAAAAATAGCACAAACGAACCAGCGACAGCAAACGAATTGGCATCAATACCAATTAACTTCAAAATTTCTTCTCCAACAAACAAAAAAGCAATCATAATTATTGCTGCTACGATAGTTGCTTTTTCTGATTGAATGTGCCCTATTTTACTGCGTAAATCTACAATAATTGGGATACTTCCTACAATATCAATTACTGCAAAAAGAATCATACCTATAGTAAAAACATCTTTCCAAATAATTCCTAAACCCATTTGTAACATTTTTTTGCAAATATAAACATAATGTGATAAAGCTAATTTGAATTTAACGATACATTGGGATGACTTATTATTATTCGTATATTTGCTTTTTAATCCAGTAGAATATGTTTCAGCTTAATAAAACCATTGTATCCGAAGAAATCTTAGAAAAAGAATTCGTTTGTAATCTATCAGCTTGCCAAGGTGCTTGTTGTGTAGATGGAGATGCTGGTGCACCTTTAGATGAAGCAGAAACAAAAATTTTGGCAGAAATTTTTGAAAAAGTAAAACCATTTCTTCGCCCTGAAGGAATAAAAGCCATTGAAGAACAAGGAACTCACGTAACTTCAGATTTTGGTGAATTAGAAACCCCACTTATCGACGGAAAAGATTGTGCCTATGTAATTTTTGATGGAAAAACAGCACTTTGTGGAATAGAACAAGCCTATAATGAAGGAATTGTAGCTTGGAAAAAACCTGTTTCATGTCATTTATATCCAATACGAGTAAAAGAATATTCTGATTTTTCCGCTGTAAATTATCATAAATGGCATATTTGTTCAGATGCATGTGCGTTAGGAGAAGAATTAGGAGTTCCAGTATATCAATTTGTCAAAGAAGCACTAATTAGAAAATTTGGACAACAATGGTTTGACGAATTGGATAAAGTAGCTCAAGATTTAAAAAAGTAAACACCATTTTACGTCTTAAAAAAATCGATGTGAAGAGCTGATTTTTCAGTTACTCACAAGGATTTAACTATTGTTTATTGTCTTTTTAAATAATTGATAATCAATTATTTAAAAAGACATATTAATTTACTGACAAAAATCATCTTTGTTAAAAACTTGTCTCAATTGTGAATAAGTTTGCCTTTCTTTTTTCATTTCAAATGACAAACTTTGTAAACCCCAAATGAGTCAACTTATCCAATCATTAATAATATAAAAATCAAAGAGCTATGTCAGTAGTGGAACCAATTTTGCAAGAAAACAAAGATCGATTTGTAATTTTTCCTATCAAACACCAAGATATTTGGGAATGGTATAAAAAACAAGAAGCTTGTATTTGGACAGCAGAAGAAATCGATTTACATACTGATTTGAATGACTGGAACAATAAATTAAACGAAGATGAAAAGTATTTCATTAAGCATATTTTGGCTTTTTTCGCAGCTTCGGACGGAATTGTGAATGAAAATTTAGCTGAAAATTTCGTGAGCGAAGTACAGTATCCAGAAGCTAAATTCTTTTACGGATTTCAATTAATGATGGAAAATATTCACAGTGAAACATACTCATTGTTAATTGATACTTATGTAAAAGATGAAGCTGAAAAGCACACATTATTTCATGCCATTGAGACTTTTCCTGCAATTAAAGAAAAAGCAGAATGGGCATTAAAATGGATTGAATCGCCAAGTTTTGCAGAGCGTTTAATTGCTTTTGCTGCTGTAGAAGGAATTTTCTTTTCAGGATCGTTTTGTTCTATTTATTGGTTGAAAAAACGTGGATTGATGCCAGGATTAACATTTTCAAACGAATTGATTTCGCGTGACGAAGGTATGCATTGTGATTTTGCTGTGCATTTACACACGCATCATATTATAAATAAAGTGCCAAAAGCAAGAATTACAGAAATTTTGACTAATGCTTTAGATATTGAAAGAAAATTCATTACGGAATCATTACCAGTAAGTTTAATTGGAATGAATGCGACTTTAATGACACAATATTTAGAATTTGTAACCGATAGATTGTTAGTAGAATTAGGATGTGATAGAGTGTATAATTCATCAAACCCTTTTGATTTTATGGATATGATTTCGTTACAAGGAAAAACAAATTTCTTCGAAAAACGTGTAGGTGAATACCAAAAAGCTGGTGTAATGAATTCTGATGCTGAATCCAGTAAAATAAGCTTCGACGCTGATTTTTAAAAAATATTTATGAAAAATTTAATTTTTATATTCGTTTTACTAATCAGTGTAACTGCAAACGCAAAATTTGTTGAGGGAATTGTCAAATTTAATGATGGACATGAAGAAAAAGGATTGATTAAATCATTTTTAGAGGAAAAATGGTTTTTTGCTCAAACATCAAAATCATTAGAAGAAAATTTGAATTTAGATGATAAGTTCTTGGTCTTTAAAATCAATAATGAATCTGATACAAAGAAAATATTGATTGACGAAATAAATCAGGTTACATTAATAAATGAAAATAATACGGTTCAAATTTTTAAAGTTATTTTCTTAAGAGAAGTTAATAAAGACGGCACAATTTCAGATGAAGAAAGGAAAGTTTATTTGCCATTGTTAAAAGAAGGACGAATAAACATTTTTGGTTTTAAATTTCTAGAAAAAAGCGTCAAAGGTGGTATTTATTCTAAAGACGAAATTTTTTACTACCAAAATTCTAACGAAAATTATGCTATAAATTATGGAAATATTGATGAGTTTGCTTCTGAAATTATTTTTGAAAGTAATATGAGAGAAAAATTATCCAAAAGAATGGGTAATCCTCTAAAAGATTTATTCAAAGATTGCCCAGAAATTGTGAACAATATTGACACTTTGCTGGAGCCATATATTGAGCAAGACAGAGCATATGAGGCTGAAGAAAAAAGATTGAGTAAAGAGTTTAAAAAGCTCCCTAAAGAAAAACAAAATGACCTGCTTACCATTCATTATTATGACTTTAATTTTATTGATAAGCTAATAAATGATTACCAGAATTGTAAGTAAAAACCACAAATAACCCGAAATATGAGAAGGGATTTTCTATTTCACAAAAACTAAAAACGTATGTATGTAGTAAAAAGAGATGGCCATAAGGAGCCAGTAATGTTTGACAAAATCACGGACAGAATTAAAAAACTATGTTATGGATTGAATGACATGGTAGATGCTGTAAAAGTGGCAATGCGTGTAATTGAAGGATTATATGACGGTGTTACCACTTCTGAATTAGACAATTTAGCAGCAGAAACCGCGGCTTCCATGACGGTAACACACCCAGATTATGCTCAATTAGCGGCTCGTATTGCAATTTCTAATTTACACAAAAATACCAACAAATCATTCTCGGAAACGATGAGTGAAATGTACCACTATGTAAATCCAAGAACAAACCAAGAAGCACCTTTGATTTCAGATGAGGTTTACGAAGTAATTAAAGCAAATGCAGAATTTTTAAATTCTCACATCATATACAACCGTGATTTTAACTACGATTACTTTGGTTTCAAAACCTTAGAACGTTCATATTTATTAAGAATCAACGGTAAAATTGTTGAACGTCCACAACAGATGTTAATGCGTGTAGCAGTTGGGATTCACTTAAACGATTTAGAAGCAGTAATTGAAACTTACGAATTAATGTCGAAAAAGTTCTTTACACACGCTACGCCAACATTATTCAACGCCGGAACTCCAAAACCTCAAATGTCATCATGTTTCTTATTAACAATGAAAGATGATAGTATTGATGGGATTTACGACACTTTAAAACAAACAGCAAAAATTTCACAATCAGCGGGAGGAATTGGTTTAGCTATTCATAATGTAAGAGCAACAGGTTCATACATTCGTGGAACTAATGGAACTTCAAACGGAATTGTTCCAATGTTACGTGTTTTCAATGATACAGCTCGTTACGTAGACCAAGGTGGAGGAAAACGTAAAGGAAGTTTCGCTATTTATTTAGAAACTTGGCATGCTGATATTTTCGAATTCCTAGATTTGAAAAAGAACACAGGTAAAGAAGAAATGCGTGCAAGAGATTTATTCTTCGCCATGTGGACTTCTGACTTATTCATGAAACGCGTAGAAGAAGATACGACTTGGACATTAATGTGTCCAAACGAATGTCCTGGTTTAGACGAAGTTTATGGCGATGAATTTGAAGCTTTATATTTATCATACGAAGCACAAGGAAAAGGAAGAAAAACAATCAGAGCAAGAGAGCTTTGGGAAAAAATTCTTGAATCTCAAATTGAGACAGGAACACCTTACATGTTGTACAAAGATGCAGCGAACAGAAAATCAAACCAAAAGAATTTAGGAACTATTCGTTCGTCTAATTTATGTACTGAAATCATGGAGTATACTTCTCCAGATGAAATTGCAGTATGTAACTTGGCTTCTATTTCGTTACCAATGTTTGTTGAAAATGGAGCGTTTAATCACGAATTATTATATAACGTTACAAAACGTGTAACACGTAATTTAAATAAGGTAATCGATAGAAATTACTATCCAGTGGTTGAAGCAGAAAATTCAAATATGCGTCACCGTCCAATTGGATTAGGAGTACAAGGTTTAGCAGATGCTTTTATCTTGTTGAGAATGCCTTTTACGAGTGATGAAGCTAAAAAACTGAATCAAGAAATTTTTGAAACCTTATATTTTGCAGCCGTAACCGCTTCTATGGAAATGGCTAAAGAAGAAGGAGCTTATTCAACTTTTGAAGGTTCGCCAATTTCAAAAGGAGAATTCCAACACAATCTTTGGAACATCAAAGACGAAGAGCTTTCTGGTCGTTGGGATTGGGCAAGTTTAAGAAAAGAAGTAACAGCAAATGGAGTAAGAAACTCATTGTTAGTAGCGCCAATGCCAACTGCTTCAACATCTCAAATTTTAGGAAACAACGAAGCTTTTG
>ERZ1034363.1228-NODE-1228-length-15050-cov-8.305216_pt1 | contig 15050 bp, 15 predicted proteins | sample MGYA00520616_ERZ1034363 | MGnify/ENA primary metagenome ERZ1034363 (study PRJEB33736, sample SAMEA104284506) | Azolla filiculoides | biome: Urban; feature: Water surface; material: Ditch water | place: Netherlands | collected 2015-10-28 | depth 0-0.1 m ...
CCGCCAGCCATGTCTGCTGGTGAGGTTTTGCCGTCACGTGCATTCAAGGTGAGCTGTTCGAGAGACTGTGCCAACTCGAGCAGGCTCATCTCCTGAGCATCCTTCACGTTGGGAACAATCAAGCCACGTGGAGTTGCAGCGGCAACACCCAAGTTCACATAGCGGTGAACAATGATCTCTTTGTCAGTCCAGGTGGAGTTCACTGTGGGATTGCGTCGCACTGCCCAGATGATGGCCTTGGCCAGAATCAGCAGTGGCGACACCTTCACACCAGCAAAGTCAGGAGAGTTCTTCAAACGCTTGACGAACTCCATGGTGCGGGTGGCATCAACATCAACGAAAACAGAAACGTGCGGTGCAGTAAATGCGCTCTGAACCATCGCTGTCGCGATGGCCTTGCGTACACCCTTGACCGGAATGCGCTCTTCGCGTTCTTCAGGCCACTCAGGGGTCTGAATGTTGCGGAACACACTGGCCTGGGACGCGTGACGAATCACGTCATCGCGTGTGATTTCTCCAGCAATACCGGTTGCCTGAACCTCTGCAAGGTTCACATCCAGATCCTTAGCAAGCTTGCGAATAGGGGGCTTGGCAATAACGGGAACTGCTTCTGTGACAGGCAGTGATGCAGGGCGCTTGGCAACAGGTGCGGGAGCAACTGCCTGAGGTGCAGGGGTCACCACAGCAGGTGCTGCGGGAGGAGTGGGTGCAGGTGCGTTGCCGCCACGGCGACGACGCGTCGCAGCGTGACCACCAACGCCATAGCCGACGAGAACACTTCCGGAACCTTCTTCTTTGGCGTCAACAGCCCCGTCGATCTCGTTGTCAGCAGTGACGAATACTTCGTTCGCCATCGCTGCCTGAGCGAGGGTCGGGGTGGGAGAGGTCAGCATGGAGCTGCCGGCAGAGGCGATAGTGATGATGGCGGTGCCAACTTCAACGGTTTCGCCTTCTTGGGCAAGAAGTTCGCCAACCTGACCCTCGTAGGGGCTGGGCAGCTCAACGAGAGACTTCGCAGTCTCGATCTCAACGAGGACATCGTTGATGGCGACCGAGTCACCTGGCTTGACCTTCCACGAGACAATTTCTGCCTCGGTGAGACCTTCGCCAACGTCGGGGAGATAGAACTTAGACACCGTCATCTGGTCACTCCTAGTAACTCAGCACTCGGTCGACTGCGTCGAGGACGCGGTCCGAGTCGGGTAGGTAGATGGCCTCGAGCTTTGCTGGAGGGAAGGGAGTATCGAAACCGGTCACACGCAGCACAGGTGCTTCGAGCGAGTAGAACGCCTTCTCGGTAATGGTTGCAGCCAGCTCAGAGGCGAGGCTCACGTTGCCGGGAGCTTCCTGAGCAATGACACAACGACCGGTCTTGCGAACTGATTCGAGAATCGGTGCGTAGTCGATGGGTGAAAGCGAACGAACGTCAATGACTTCCAAGCTCATGCCCTCTGTGGCGGCAACTTCTGCTGCCTGCAGCAGAACGCTGACCATCGCGCCGTGGCCAATGACGGTGACGTCATTGCCGGGGCGAACCACGCGGCTGGCGTGAAGGGGGAAGTTCGAAGCCGACGTGTCAACATCTGCCTTGGGCCAGTAGCGGCTCATGGGCTCGAAGAAGATCACGGGGTCGTTTGAGGCAATGGCTTCCTGGATCATCCAGTAGGCATCGTGAGGATTGCTGGGGCTGACCACGCGCAAACCTGCGGTGTGGAGGAAGTATGCCTCGTTGCTTTCCTGGTGGTGCTCAACCGCACCAATGTGACCACCGTAAGGAATGCGGATCACCACAGGGAACTGCATGGCACCCTCGTGACGGTTGGTCAGTTTCGCCAGCTGGCTGGTGATCTGATCAAAGGCGGGGTAAACAAAACCGTTGAACTGGATCTCAATCACAGGGCGGTAGCCGCGCATGGCTAAACCGATAGCGGAACCGACGATGCCGGATTCGGCTAGAGGAGTATCGAGCACACGGTCAGCGCCGAATTCGTTCTTGAGACCTTCGGTCACACGGAAAACACCACCGAGGGTTCCGATGTCTTCACCCATCAGGATGACCTTGGGGTCGTTGAGCATTGCCTGGCGAAGACCAAGGTTGATTGCTTTACCTAAAGGAAGGTTTTCAATAGCCATTAGTGACCGCCTCCCTGCTCATCGAAAGACGCTTCGTAGTTAGCAAGCCACGCACTCTGTTCATCCATGAGCGGGTGTGGATCTGTGTAGACGTGGTTGAACATGCTGGCAGGTTCAGGGTTCTTGAGATCAACGGTGCGACGACGAATGTCGCTAGCAAAGTCAGCAGCCTCTTGGTGAACCTCGTCAAAGAAGGACTGGGGTGCGCCTGAGTTCCGCAGGAACGCTTCCATGCGGGTAATGGGGTCGCGTGCAATCCACGATTCCAGCTCAGCATCTGTGCGGTACTTCGTGGGGTCGTCACTCGAAGTGTGTGCACCAATGCGGTAGGTGTGAGCTTCGATCAAGCTGGGGCCCTTGCCGCTGCGAGCGTCATCGAGCTGCTTGGCAGTTACGGCATAGCTGGCGAAGACGTCATTACCGTCGACCTGAACACCGGGGATTCCGAAGCCTTCACCACGCTTGTAGAGGGGAACGCGGGCCTGGGTGCTGACCGGTACCGAGATTGCCCAGTGGTTGTTCTGAACGAAGAAGACCTGAGGTGTTTGATAGCTGGCAGCAAAGACGAGTGCCTCGCTGACGTCACCCTGGCTGGTTGCGCCATCACCGAAGTAGACAATGACGGCCTGGTCGGTGTCGAGGTTACCGGTGTTGGTGGCACCATCGAACTTGATTCCCATGCCATAACCGGTGGCGTGCAATGCCTGCGAACCAATAACCAGCGTGTAGATGTGGAAGTTGCCGTGCTCAGGCAGGGTGGGGTCCCAACCGCCGTGAGTCAGACCGCGAAGAACACGAATGATTTCGAGAACATCAATGCCGCGGATCATGCCAATAGCGTGCTCGCGGTAAGCGGGGAAGATGTGGTCTTGCTTCTTGGTCGCGTGCGCGGAACCTACCTGCGCACCTTCTTGACCGTGGCTAGGAACCCACAGAGCAAGCTGGCCTTGACGCTGCAGGTTTGTTGCTTCAGTGTCGAAGCGACGGATGACAACCATGTCTTTATAAAACTTGCGGTGATCTGCCTCAGTTAGGCGCTGAAAGTAAGGCAGAAACTCTTCTGCACTTGCGCTGGGGGCATAGTGTCCCTCGGGCGTGAGGAACTGCACCATGGGATCTAATGTCTCATCGGCCATGTACCCAATCTATCCCGTCAAAGGCCTCTGAACTGGTAGGTCTTCTACAATCTCTCGCGAAAACCGTAGGAGTATCCCAACTAAAGAGCTCACCTGCCAGAATGGAGGTATGAAGTCACTCTTGCTCTCGACCGTGATCAACGCCATTGCGCTCTGGCTCACCACTGTGATGTTGCCTGACAGCCTGCGTATCATCCCTGAAGACCAGCAGACCCTGGGCTATGTCCTCACCCTTGCCTTTGTGGCTTTCATCTTCGGAATTGTGAATGGAACCATCGGTCGCGTGCTGCGCTTCCTGGCATTCCCCCTCTTTATCCTCACCCTCGGCTTCATGGCCCTGGTGGTCAACGCCTTCTTGCTCATGTTTGTTGCATGGCTCACTCAGGTATTTGGATTTGGCTACGGCCTGCAGGTTGACGGCTTCGCCGGCGGATTCTGGGCAGCAATCGTGCTGTCGATCGTCAGCTGGATTTTGGGTCTCATTCTTCGCCCCGCAACCGGCAAGTAATTACTGCACCCGATCTGCCCGCCACATCGTGACGGTGGCTGTGCCCTGCATGCGCTCTGCGATTTGTCTCTGTTCAGCAGTGAGCTTGGGGTCTCCGCTTCGATCCATTACGGCTGCCGTTTCGACATAACGAGAGAGATTATGTGCTGGAAGTAACTCTCCTCGAGGCGCTGCAGAGTGGGCAAAAAGGGACCTGGTCACTGTCATATGTGTTGCCACCGCAGCTGGTGCGGCAACACCACTGAGGGAAGGGATGACATCTTCTTCATGCTCAACGGCAACCACATTGATCTCTTCGGGAATCTCCACTTGGTGAAGTGGAGCCCCCACGGTGACAACGTCACTGACGGTGTAGTTCCCTGACGCAGCAAGTTGGGCAGCAACAAGTCCCCCTTGGGAATGCCCGACCAGAATGACGTTGTCCTGGGCGGTAATGCCCGCTTCACGCATGGCCATCACAGCAGCGGTGTAGCTTCCGGAATCAAGTTCAGCAATAGCGGAGATATTGCTGGTCATATCCCACGGCTCAGAAGTGGGTTCCACTCCTGAATCAATCGTTCCGCCGAGATAGACCACATAACCGGAGTCGTATTGCTCGATTCGAATCTGTGCAGCACCTTCATCTGCTCGAGGAATGCGTGAGACGAGGTCACGGTAACTGTCAGCTGATTCAGCTGTGCTGCGATCCACATTGCTCACCCGTACAGGAGTTTCTTGCAAAGTTGTGGCACCCACAATCCCCAGTCCGGTAATTGCCGCGCCAGCTACGAGGTCTTCCCCGGCCAGGAGCCCGTCCTGAGGTGGTTTGGGCATTCCCAGAACGCCAGCCACAAAATCATCTGCCCCGGACACGAGGTGGGCGGTGCTTTGCACCACCAGGGGATGACTCATGAATTGCCCTGAATCCGGCAACCGTTGTTCGAGTCGTGTGACGAACTGGTCAAAGGGGCTGCCCGGCGAAAGGCGCCGTGCAGCTGCTAACCCCAGAACAATGGCGACGCCGCCAATAATTTCTGGACCAAATGCCCCAATCAACGCAGGCATTGCTCGACCCAGATTCCACATCAACGTGGAACTGAGGTCTTCGGAGACCTGGCGCAAATACTGTTCCCGCTCGGCATATTGTCGGGACCCTTCTGCCGTAGCAGCGGCCAGTTCTCTGAGTCGTTGAGCAGCATGCGTTGCGCGGGTGAATGCCTGCTGAGCCTGAACAGAAAGAAATGATTGTGACTGTGCACTGGCTAAGGCATGTTCGAGTTGCCACAGCCTGGCATGAATACGGCCTGATAGGTCATCCAGTGCAACAGTGTCTACGCCTGTTCCCACCCGAATCATGAGGAGCTTGGCTCCGCGGTGAGGACCGCCCAGCGGGCCTGACGTAAATCGGCCATGACCTGCTCAGCGTTGTGGTCGAAGGCATAACGTGAAGGTCCGAACCAGAGCGGATCCGGAACAGCGGTGTGAAGGGTGACGACTGCAGCATCGAGTGCATCGGCGAGCGCCAGCCACAGGCTGTGCCCGGCTGGCGAGAAGCCAAAGTAACCCTCGAATTCATTCACCTGGCTACCGTGCCAGAGCAGAGTCTGAGTGCTGGGCAGTCTGATTCTGAATGTGGAGAGTGTGCAGCGGCTACGCCTGTGAAGGGATAGCTGTTTTGTTTGGGAGAATAGAAGCATGACGCTTCCTATTCAGGTCCTCAGCCCGCTCGATGGTCGATACCAGTCCGTCGTTTCACCTCTGGGTGAATACCTCTCGGAGGCTGGCCTGAACCGTGCTCGCGTCACGGTTGAAGTTGAATGGTTGATTTATCTCACCAATCACTCCATGTTTGGTACCAGTCCCCTCAGCGCAGACAACGTTTCCGCACTCCGTGCCCTCGTGACTGACTTCGGTCAGGCAGAGATTGATGAGCTTGCTCGTCTGGAAGCGACCACTCGTCACGACGTCAAGGCAGTGGAGTACTTGGTTCGTGCCAAGCTCACCGAGCTGGGCCTGGACCACATTGCTGAGCTGACGCACTTCGCCTGCACCAGCGAAGACATTAACAACCTCTCCTACGCACTCATCGTGCGCGATGCCACCAAGAACATCTGGCTTCCTGGCCTCCAGGCTGTCATTGCTCGTCTGCGCGAACTCTCTGTTCAATACCGTGACGAAGCAATGCTGGCGAAGACCCACGGTCAGCCTGCAACCCCCACCACCATGGGTAAAGAACTTGCTGTCTTTGTTTACCGCCTGGAGCGCATTCAGAAGCAGATCGAAGGATCTGAATACCTGGGCAAGTTCTCCGGTGCAACCGGAACCTTCTCTGCTCACCTTGCGGCAGAACCTGACGCCAACTGGCCCAAGATCTCGGAAGAGTTTGTGATCTCTTTGGGTTTGACCTGGAACCCACTGACTACTCAGATCGAATCACATGACTGGCAGGCAGAGCTTTACACCCGCATCTCTCACGCCAACCGCGTGATTCACAACTTGGCCACCGACATCTGGACCTACATCTCGATGGGCTACTTCCGCCAGATCCCTCAGGCTGGTGCAACCGGTTCCTCCACCATGCCTCACAAGATCAACCCCATTCGTTTTGAGAACGCTGAGGCCAACCTTGAGCTCTCCAGCGCTGTTCTTGATTCACTTTCCGCAACGCTGGTGACCAGCCGTCTGCAGCGTGACCTCACTGACTCCACCACCCAGCGCAACGTAGGTGTGGGTTATGGACATTCACTCTTGGCTCTCGACAACATTCGCCGAGGCCTGAGCGAAATCGACCTCGACTCTGTTGCCCTGGCTCATGATCTCGACACCAACTGGGAAATCTTGGGTGAAGCTATTCAGACCGTGATTCGTGCAGAGGTTGCCGCTGGTCGTTCGACCATCTCAGACCCCTATGCACTGCTTAAGGAACTGACCCGCGGCAAGCGCATTGGACGCGATGACCTCATTGCTTTCGTCTCTGGCCTCGAGATCGGAGATGCTGCCAAGGCTCGCCTCCTGGAACTCACTCCAGCTGGCTATGTCGGCCTGGCCTCAGACTTGGTCGACTACCTCAAGTAGTCCTCAGACAATAAAGAAAGCCCCTCTTGCGAGGGGCTTTCTTTGCTTAAGTCTTAGTGGGCGGAAGACCCGGAGTGGTCCTGCTCTTCAATGTCGAGCAGTTCCTTCTTGTTGGGCTTGATTGCCAGCACAAACATGGCCATCGAGACCAAGCACACAATAAACACGGCACCGAATGAGATGCTGCTGAGAATGAGGTCACGAGAAGACATCAGCACAACGAGGCCGGTGAACAATCCAATGAGTGCCGAAACAATCAAGAGCTCAACGGGCTTCAAGCGATCGCGAAGTGTGGGAGTGGTCATGAGGAAACCTTACGGGTTGTAGAGGTGGCGTCGGAACGAAGTGAGATGCCGGCGATGATTTGGTAGACGCCCACGATGGCGGCGTATGCACCGAAGATGCCCACGGCATAGACATCATTCATGGGAACAACTGCTTCAATAATGGCCAAGATGGCTGTGAATCCGCCGATGGTGAGCCATTCTTTGGCAACGGTGCGGTTGCTTTCACGATAGCCGGCATAAAGTTCCAGCACAGCAGAAAGACCTGCCCAAATACTGAGAATCAATAACAGTGCCGGCAGTCCCTGCGTCAACGTTGCTGAAGCAATCGCGGCAGCCACGACTGTGGCAATTGCTTGAATCCCGACCAGAGTTCGATTTAGGCCCTCAAGCGGAACGGACATGATCGTGAAAATCAATGTAGATGCCAGCAGGAAGGCAAAACCGACAAAGACGGTCAGTCCGACTACTGCAGCGTGGTTGCGCGAGAAGGTAATCACAACAGCTGCAACCAACGTCGGGATGGCGCGCAAAATGAGCGCATTACCCACACGGGAGAGAGAACTGTCAGCGATTGCCACAACTCAAGTCTACGGCTGAACGGGTGAGTGAATTCCCGGCTAAACCTTAGGCATATCGGCAAAACGAGAGAGGTGACCCTGGAATCCAACGGTAATTGTCGCGGTAGGACCGTTACGGTGCTTCGCCACGATGAAGTCAGCTTCACCGGCACGAGGGTTCTCTTTTTCGTAAGCACTTTCACGGTGCAGAAGGATCACCATGTCGGCGTCCTGCTCCAGCGATCCAGATTCACGCAAGTCGGAGATAGCTGGCTTCTTGTCTGAACGCTGTTCAGGACCACGGTTCAACTGAGACAGCGCAATAACGGGAACCTGAAGCTCCTTAGCCATGAGCTTGAGCGCACGAGAGAACTCAGAAACTTCTTGCTGGCGGCTTTCAACCTTCTTGCCCGAGGTCATCAGCTGCAAGTAGTCAATAACGACCATTTTCAGGCCGACCTTCTGCTTGAGGCGACGGCATTTGGCACGAATTTCTACCAGTGTCATGTTGGGGCTGTCATCGATGTAGAACGGAGCATCGTTGATGCGGCCACGGGTGCTGGCAATGGTGGTCCAGTCACGGTTATCAACCGTTCCCTTACGCATGTTCTGCAGGGGAACTGAAGCTTCTGCCGAGAGAAGACGCATCGCGATCTCGGACTTACCCATTTCGAGTGAGAAGAAGATCGAAGGCAGGTTGTTCTTGATCGACGCAGCACGACAGAAGTCCAGCGCCAGTGTCGACTTACCCAAAGCGGGTCGAGCAGCGACGATGATGAGCTGACCGGGGTGGAAACCATTGGTGAGTTCATCGAGATCAGCAAAACCGGTGGGAACGCCGGTCATTTGACCGTCGCGGCCCTTGGCGGCTTCAATTTCCTGGATTGCGGTGTCCACTGCGTCCGTCAGGGGAACGTAATCTTCGGTTTCGACCGAACCAGTGACCTGGTAGATCTCAGCCTGGGCAGTGTTGACCAGGTCAACAGCTTCACCTTCTCCGGCATAGCCCATCTGGACGATACGGGTTCCGGCTTCAACAAGGCGGCGCAGCAAAGCACGCTCTGAAACGATGTTGGCGTAATAGCCCGCGTTGGCAGCGGTTGGCACCAGTGCAGTGAGAGTGTGCAGGTATTCCGCACCGCCCGCACGGCCCAGCTCACCAGATTTGGTCAGCTCGTCAGTGACGGTGATGACATCGGTGGGTTCACCGTGTGAATACAACGACATCACAGCATCGAAGATGACCTCGTGCTTCGGAATGTAGAAGTCGTTGCCACGAAGAATCTCGACGACGTCTGCCACAGCGTCTTTGCTGAGGAGCATGCCGCCGAGAGCACTTTGTTCCGCAAGAAGATCATGCGGAGGAGTTCGTTCGCCCTGCCAGTTTTCGCGAGAGTCGCCTGGAGAACCTAGGTGTGCAATCGACATGCTCACGAGTCCTTCCGATGGCTGTGCAGGTGGGCTATCTGAATCTAACCCGCTCCTCTGACATTGGTCTGAGAGTGACCTAATGAGAGTTGTATCCCAACTGTAGGAATACCTTCACCCACAACCAAATGACCCTGTGGATAACTCTGTGTACGAATCCTGAGAAACGCCGGAGAGACTGTTCATAAGCTGTGGGTAATGCTGGGGATAGAGGAAAAAGTTTACCTATTTTTTTCGCGTTGAACAGGTATTTAAGTTATCAACGGGTGTGAACATTAATTTCCTTCAAGCATGTGTTTAAGCTTGGGGAAAAATAGCCCTCATGTGCATAAATATGGCCCCTTAAAGGTCTTGTGCTGTACCCCCAACAGGAGTAGAAGACTCCGGATTTAGGCATAAAGAAAGGGCGGAAAGCCGAAGCTTTCCGCCCTCTGCGGTTCTTTACAGGGAATTACTTTGCAGCAACAACCTGGATGGTGATGGTTGCAACGATGTCGTCACGCAGACGAACGGTTGCTTCGTGCTCACCAGTGAACTTGATGGGGTTCGCCATCTCGATCTTGCGCTTGTCGATTGCACCGATGCCGGCGCTCTCCACTGCAGCAGCAATGTGATCGGTCTTGACCGAACCAAAGAGACGACCATCCTGACCAGTCTTGACAGCAAGCTTGACCTTGGTGCCTTCGATCTTGGCCTTGAGTGCCTGTGCCTCTTCGAGGGTTGCGAGTTCGCGAGCGGTACGAGCAGCACGAATCTGCTCAACCTGCTTCTCGCCGCCACGTGACCATGCAACTGCAAGGCCCTGAGGAATGAGGTAGTTACGGGCAAAACCGTTCTTTACCTCGACAACGTCGCCTGCCGAACCAACGCCGGAGACTTCATTCGTAAGAATCAACTTAGACATGTTCGAACTCCTTAGCGGCCAGCGCCTGCGTAGGGAAGAAGAGCCATCTCGCGGGCGTTCTTAACTGCCTTGGCGATGAGGCGCTGCTCCTGGACAGAAACACCGGTGATACGGCGAGCGCGGATCTTTCCACGCTCAGAAACGAACTTGCGAAGGGTGGCGACGTCTTTGTAGTCGATCACACCAACGCGGATAGCCTTCGCAGGTGCGAGAGCCTTAGCGCCCTTGCCACCGCGGAGTGGCTTGCGGGCTCCGCCGCTAGCTTTTCCAGCCATGATTACCTAACTTTCGTAAATTTTTTATCAAGGATCAACGTGCGTTGAGCCTGAAGAGGATTGTTTAGAACGGCGTATCGTCTGCGGGGATACCGGGGGTGTTCCAAGGGTCTGCTGCAGGAGCGGTTGGCGAACCCCAAGGTTCGTCATTGCCTGCAGGGACTCCGGGGCGACCCGAGGATGCCGCGCGGCTCACAGTTGCCGTGGCGTAGCGAAGCGAGGGACCGATCTCATCTACTTCGAGTTCGATCGTGGTTCGCTTTTCGCCTTCCTTGGTCTCATACGAGCGCTGCTTGAGTCGACCGGTTGCGATGACGCGGGAGCCCTTAGTCAGGCTGCCTGCGACGTGCTCGGCAAACTCGCGCCACACGCTGGCACGAAGGAAGAGAGCCTCGCCATCTTTCCACTCGCTTGATGCGCGATCGAAATTGCGCGGAGTAGAGGCGATGGTGAAGTTGGCGACTGCGAGTCCGTTCTGCGTGTAACGCAGTTCGGGGTCACTCGTGAGGTTTCCCACAACGGTGATGACTGTTTCGCCGGCCATGTTACTTACGCGTCCTTCGAAGCCTTGGCGGGAGCAGCAGCCTTGCGGGCAGCCTTCTCGTCAGCGAGCTTTGCAGCAGCGGCAACCATAGCGATGGCTTCCTCTGCACGCAGAACCTTGGTGCGCATGACAGCTTCGGAAAGCTTCAGCTGGCGGTCGAGCTCGACAGTTGCGTCGGCGCTAGACGTGAAGTTAACGACGGCATAGATGCCCTCGGACTTCTTGTTGATCTCGTAAGCCAAACGACGCTTACCCCAGATGTCAACGTTCTCGATGGTTCCACCATCGTTACGAATGACGTTGAGGAATTTGTCGAGGCTGGGAGCTACGGTGCGCTCATCGATCTCTGGATCGAGGATGACCATCAACTCGTACTGATGCATGACTAACCCACCTCCTTCGGACTAAAACGGATACAGACGGTCTGTATCAGGAGGGTTGTGCATGTGCCATCTGAGGAGGCCGGATATTTCCGGCGCACAGACAACTTCCCCAGTCTAGACCGGGATTGGGCGTTAATCCAATCCGGGCCAGCCGTACAGCGGCTTGAACTAGCGGTTTGCCCACCAGGCGAGCAGGCGTTCGCGGGCGAGGTCTGCCCCAATGGGCCCCTCGTCCAAGCGAACGTTCAACAGGTAGTTATAGGCCTCGCCTACCTCACGGCCAGCAGGAATACCGAGGATCGCCATGATCTCTTCACCGTTGAGATCGGGGCGCACTGCCGCCATCTCTTCTGCTTCAGAGAGTTCGGCGATGCGGTTTTCTAGATCGTCATACGCAAATGCAAGACGATCCGCCTTGCGCTTATTGCGCGTGGTCACATCTGCACGGGTCAGGATGTGAAGTCTTTCCAGAAGGTCACCGGCATCGCGGGCATAGCGTCGCACCGCGGAATCACTCCAGGCTGCATCGGAATAGCCGAAGAAGCGCAGGTGAAGTTCAATCAGGCGTGCCACGTTCTGGGTGGTTTCTTTATCGAAACGCAATGCCTTCATGCGCTTGACCGAGAGCTTGGCGCCAACGAGGTCGTGGTGGTGGAAGCTGACGGCACCACCCGTTTCCAACTGACGCGTCGCAGGCTTGCCAATATCGTGCAGGAGCGCGGCAAGGCGCAGGGTCAGATCCCCTGCTTCTCCAGGGTGACGTTCCTGCTCAAGATCAATGGCTTGTTCCAACACCGTCAGGCTGTGCTCATACACATCTTTGTGGTGGTGGTGTTCGTCCACTTCCAAGCGCAGCGCTGGAATTTCTGGCAAGACATAGCCAGCGATTCCCGTGCTCACCAGCAGTTCAATGCCAGCGCGAGGCTTGTCCGTGAGCAAGAGCTTGCAGAGCTCTTCATTGACGCGCTCAGCTGAAATGTTTTCAATTGATCCCGCGAACTCGGTCATTGCCCATTCAGTTTCTGCATCCAGCTGGAAACCTAGCTGTGAAGAGAACCGGGCAGCGCGCATCATGCGCAGGGGGTCTTCGGTGAAGGACACTTCCGCCGACTTGGGAGCACGGAGAATTCCCGCCATCAAGTCTTCAACGCCGCCAGAAGGGTCAACAAGAACCAGTTCAGGCAAACGAACTGCCATCGCGTTCACGCGGAAGTCTCTACGAGAGAGATCCTCTTCAAGGCTGTCGCCGAAAGCGACAACTGGCTTACGCGTCTTGCCGTCATACTGGTCGGCTCGATAGGTCGTGATTTCAACCTTTTCGCCCGCGATCTGGGCGCCGATGGTGCCGAAGTCGCGACCGATGTCCCAGTGGGCTTCTGAAATAGGTTCGACCACACGAATGATGTCATCGGGGAGCGCATTGGTGGTGAAGTCGAGGTCGTGGACTGCGTGCCCTAAGAATGCGTCGCGGACAGGGCCGCCAACAAGTGCCAGTTCATATCCGGCATCAGCAAATGCTGCCGCCAAGCGTGAAACGCTGGGCGACTTACTCAATTGAGTAATCGATTCGATTGCGGAGGCGACACTGTGCATTTCCCGCCATTCTACGGGGAGCATCAGGTTGTTCTTCAGTTGCGACGCCTACAATGGCAGGATGCCTTCCCTGCTGATTCGACGTGTCACGATGTCGTTTTCTGCAGCAGTCGTGGCTCTCCTGCTGGTGGTTGCCGGTTTTGCCCAAGCAACTCTTCCCGTCGCCCATGCCGCCGAACAGGCAACTCTGGTTCTCACGCCATCTGCACTGAGTGCAGGGCCTGGTGACACGTTGTCTGCTGTTCTCAGCGTGACAAACACGGGTAAAGAAACCCTTCCCGAAGGGCAAGCAGTAGTTACCGCACCTTCGGCTGCACTGACAACAGTTGCAGATCTTGATGCCTGGTTTGCGGCAGAGGACGAACAGACTCAACCTGGTCGTTACCTCACTACCGTTGATGTTCCTGAAATTGCCGCTGGTAAAACTGTCGATGTTGTCGTGGAGCTTCCGCTGAATTCCGGACGTTTCGGAGGAATCTGGGGTCCTCGAGGTGTGGCGGTGAACTTCCTGCTCAATGATGAAAGCGTGGCAACCGGGCGTTCTTCGTTTGTGTGGACACCTTCTGCGACAACAGCGAAGGCGGCATTCACCGGAATTCTGGCTATTGTTCCCCCGCCCAGCACCTCTGGGCTTCTTACAGCAGCAGAATTGACGGAACTGACTGGCCCGAGTGGCATTTTGACCCGCCAATTAGCTGTTGCCCAGGGCCGCCCCGTTGCTGTGGGTATTGACCCTCGCATCATTTCCTCGATCGAGGCGTTGGGGGACACCGCTCCAGATGGTGTCTCAGCGTGGCTGCAAGCTCTCAAGGCGCTCCCGAATGAAAGCTTCCTTCTGGCTTGGGCAGATGCTGACATTTCAGCCCAAGCACAGGCAGGTTCAGCAACACTTTTGACCCCGCCAACCAGCGATGTCATTACTCCCCTAGTTCTTGACGAGGCTTCTTCACCGGCTCCCACTGCAACGCCTATCCCCGTTGCGACGCCCCTATTTACCCCCACGCTGAACTCCATTGCCTGGCCAGCTGGGAACTCGGTAATGAGCTCTGATCTGGGAATTTTCTCAGCGAGTGGACTCACCTCCGCCATTCTTTCCTCTGGAAATGTGGCAGGGGACATCATGTCTTCTGGCCAAACAGCAGGTCTTCCCAGCGTGGTCACCTTGAATGGCTTGAGCGCCGCATTGAACAGCAATGACGCATCTCGCGCTGCGTCCTACGTCGCAGTTGCTGCCGTGGATGAATCACAAGCCGGACGAACATTTGCCGCGTTGCCACGTGAAACATTCAGCATCACAGGGTTAGCCAAGCTGGGCCAGACCATCGATGCTGTGCTGGGACAAAGTTGGGTGAGTTCAGGAACCCTCTCCAGCGGCCTGACTTCAGCTACTTCTTCGCTGGAGATCGTGGATTCTCCCGAATCTTCTCAGCGCATCTCGGTTGTGAGCAGCTTGATTGCGCGCAATGCTCAGGTTTCTTCTTTTGCCACCATCGCTGAAGACCCCAGCTTGATTACTAGCCCAGCTTCACGTGAGTTAGCAGCGGTGCTATCTGTCGGTTGGCTCGGTAGTGATGAATGGTCCTCTGCGGTTTCCGAAAGCCTGCGCAGCAGCGAGAAAGTGTTGACGTCGGTCTCCATCGTCACCAGCAGCACCATCAACATGGTGGGTGGGCAAGCCAATATTCCTATCTCCGTGCTCAACTCTCTGCTTCAGCCGGTCACCGTGATGGTCAACGCAGACCCCAATAATGCACGCTTGATTGTTCAGGGCTCCGAGCAAGTCACGATTCAGCCTGAATCTCAAGCCAAGGCACAAATCCCTGTTCAGGCGCAAGTTAGTAATGGCAGTTCCATCCTGACGGTGAGCTTGCAATCAGTTGATGGCGTGCCTATTGGTGAAGCCGTGGCCATTCCCATCAACGTTCGTGCGGACTGGGAAACCTGGGGACTCGGTGCTGTGGCATTGGCTTTTGTAGGCCTACTCACCGCCGGTGTGATCCGAACTCTGCGACGCAGGAAATCAGGAACCCTCGACGCTTCCTAAATAGCGCGGAATAATTCCTAAACTATTCACCTTCGGCCCCCTCATTTCTTCGGCTTTCGGGAATAACCGGCAAGTAGACTGGGTTTACTACAGTGCCTGTTCGTCAAGGCACTCTCTTTCTTTTCTTGGAGTTTTTGTGCGTCAAGTCATCATCATTGGTTCGGGTCCCGCCGGTTACACCGCGGCGATCTATGCTGCTCGTGC
>ERZ1034363.1229-NODE-1229-length-15047-cov-7.135605_pt1 | contig 15047 bp, 12 predicted proteins | sample MGYA00520616_ERZ1034363 | MGnify/ENA primary metagenome ERZ1034363 (study PRJEB33736, sample SAMEA104284506) | Azolla filiculoides | biome: Urban; feature: Water surface; material: Ditch water | place: Netherlands | collected 2015-10-28 | depth 0-0.1 m ...
TTGTGGGTTGCACCTCCAACCAAGATGGACGAGAGCGAGCTGATCAAAGAAGGTCACTACGCTGCGTTCGGCACAGCCGGTGCACGTACAGAAATGCCAGGCTGCTCGTTGTGCATGGGTAACCAAGCGCAAGTGCGTGAAGGCGCAACTGTTGTGTCTACATCTACACGTAACTTCCCCAACCGTTTGGGTAAGAACACCAACGTGTATTTGGCTTCTGCTGAGTTGGCCGCCATCACATCGAAGATGGGCAAGTTCCCTACAGTAGCCGAGTACCACGCTGCAATGGGTGTGGTCAACAGCGACGGCGCAGCCATCTACAAGTACTTGAACTTCAACCAGATCGACGAGTACGTTGAAACTGCCAAAGGCGTGACAGCCTGATAGACGTTGATTTGTCTGTCACAAGCCCCCGCGCTGAAAAGCCCGGGGGCTTTTTTGTGATCTCCACACAGGTGACAGCTTGAGGCGTGACTTGGCGTTAGCCTCTGTGCTTCGATCATTGATGTGAAGGCCTCCATGCAATTGAGTTCCTTGGGCAAAAGCCCCTTGAAAGTTTCCCGGCTGTGTTTAGGCACCATGATGTTCGGTGACCAGACATCGCTTGAGGATGCGCGTTCCATTGTGGGCGATGCACAAGAGAAAGGCTGCAATTTCATCGACACCGCCGACGTTTACACGTCGGGCAAATCCGAAGAGATCGTGGGCCAAGTGCTCAAGGGACAACGCCATCGCTGGGTCTTGGCCAGCAAGGTGGGCAATGCCATGTCGTCTTTGCCCAACGAGTCGGCTTATTCGCGCAGCTGGGTCATGCGGGCTTGCGAGGGCAGTTTGCGCCGTTTGGGCACCGACCATCTGGACATTTATTACCTGCACCGTGACTACAACGGCATGGATCTGGAAGAGCCTTTGCGTGCCATAGAGACCTTGCTGCGCGAGGGCAAGATCCGTTACTGGGGTGTCTCCAACTTCAGGGGCTGGCGCATTGCCGAGATGGTCAACATGGCCCGACAAATGAACATGCCTGGCCCCGTGGTGTGCCAACCTTATTACAACTTGCTCAACCGCATGCCCGAGGTCGAAGTGCTGGAAGCTTGCGGGCATTACGGGATGGGTGTGGTGCCTTACAGCCCTATAGCCCGTGGTGTGCTGACGGGTAAATACGCACCCGGACAAGCACCTGCCGAAGGCAGTCGCGCTGCGCGGGCCGACAAGCGCATCATGGAAACCGAGTTCCGCGAAGAGTCCTTGCAAATCGCCCAAACGCTGCAGCAGCACTGTGAGCGCAAAGGGGTGTCGCTGGCGCACTTTGCCACCGCCTGGGTGCTGGCCAACCGCCATGTCAGCGCGGTCATTGCAGGCCCGCGCACACTGGCGCAGTGGCAAGACTACGCGGCGGCGTTGGACGTGGTCATCACGCAAGAAGACGAAGCCGTGGTCAATGGTTTGGTGTCGCCAGGGCACCCATCGACGCCCGGTTACAACGACCCTGCCTACCCATTGAACGGCCGCTGAATTTGGCAGCGGGGGGCTGTGTCTTCAGAACATCCGCGCAATCAAAGCGCCTTCGGCAGGGCCGTCCATCGGAATCCAGACCTTGAGCGGGCTGCCCGGTGCGACGCTGATGGCTTCGCCTTTTTCGCTCTTCATCTGCGTCAGCGGCACTTTGCGGTTGCCGCTGGGGTGGATGATCTCGATCGTGTCGCCCACTGAAAATTTGTTCTTGGTCTCGACCAAGGCCCAGCCGTCGCCGACCGAGCGCACCTCGCCCACAAACTGGCTGCGGTGGCCCACCGAGTGGCCGGTTTCGTAGTTTTGATAATCCTGCGCGGGGCGGCGCTCCAAAAAGCCCGAGGTGTAGCCGCGTGAGGCCAAGCCATCGAGTTCGGTGATCAGTTCGGGGTTGAAGGGGCGACCGGCCACCGCGTCGTCGATGGCGCGGCGGTACACCTGCGCGGTGCGGCTCACGTAATACAGGCTCTTGGTGCGGCCTTCGATCTTGAGCGAGTCCACACCGATCTTGACCAAGCGCTCGATCAACTCCACCGCGCGCAAGTCCTTGCTGTTCATGATGTAGGTGCCGTGCTCGTCTTCCATGATGGGCATGAGCTGACCGGGGCGACCGGCCTCTTCAATCAGGTACACCTTGTCGGCAGCAGGGTGGCGTTGGCCGTCGCCGCAAGCCGAGAAGTTTTTCTCGGCGGCTTCTTGCTCTTGCTCGAAGCTGAAGTCGCCGTCCATACGGGTAGGTTTGACCTCGCCCGAATCGGTTTCGTCGGTGGCCTCTTGTGTGCCGTAGCTCCAGCGGCAGGCGTTGGTGCAAGTGCCTTGGTTGGGGTCGCGTCGGTTGAAGTAGCCCGACAGCAAACAGCGGCCCGAATAAGCGATGCACAGCGCGCCGTGCACAAAGACTTCCAGCTCCATGTCGGGGCATTCCTGGCGGATTTTTTCGACTTCGTCCAGGCTCAGCTCGCGGCTCAAGATGATGCGGGCCACGCCCATTTTTTGCCAGAACTTCACTGCCGCCCAGTTCACAGTGTTGGCTTGCACCGACAGGTGGATGGGCATCTCTGGCCATTTTTCGCGCACCATCATGATCAACCCCGGGTCGGCCATGATGAGCGCATCGGGCTTCATGGCGATCACGGGCTCGATGTCGCGCAGGTAGGTGCGCACTTTGTCGTTGTGCGGCAGCAGGTTGCTGGTCACAAAAAACTTTTTACCCCGGGCGTGGGCTTCGGCAATGCCGATGCCGATTTGCTCCAGCTTGAATTCGTTGTTGCGTGCCCGCAGGCTGTAGCGCGGCTGGCCTGCATAAATCGCGTCGGCACCAAAGTCGTAGGCGGCGCGCATTTTGTCCAAGGACCCGGCGGGCAATAAAAGTTCAGGAGATTTGATCGTCGTCATAGCCTCCAATTGTCCAATTTTTTGGACGCATCTCGGCCGGGGCACAATTGACGCATGACAAGAAAACAGCTGGAACAGTTGGCGGTGAGCGGTGGCGGCATTGGCGGCTTGGCGGCGGCTTTGGCCTGCGCCCGACAGGGTGTGCCGGTCCAGCTGCTTGAGCGTGCCGCGCAACTGAGCGAGGTGGGTGCAGGCATTCAAGTGGGCCCGAATGTGACGCGCATCTTGCAGGCCTGGGGCTTGGGCGAGGCGCTGGCTCAGGTGGCGGCCTTCCCCGGGCGATTGCAAGCGCGCGATGCACAGACGGGCCAGGTGCTGGGCAGCTTGCGTTTGGGTGAACGGGCGCAAGCGCTTTATGGTGCGCCTTATGCCACGATCCACCGAGCTGATTTGCAGGCCTTGCTGCACGCCGCCGCATTGGCCGCAGGCGTGCAGGTGCGCTTGGGCCAGGCGGTGCAAGGCTGGCGAGAGACCGCAGAGGGCTTGCAGGTCAACACCACCGATGGCCTCAGCCTGCAAGCCGATGCTTTGGTGGGGGCCGATGGCGTCTGGAGCGCCGTGCGCCAACAGTTGCTGGGCGATGCCCCCGCTCGTTTTAGCGGTCACGTGGCCTACCGGGCGCTGGTGGCGCAGGCCGATTTGCCTGTGCATTTGCGCTCGGATGAGGTCACCGTCTGGATGGGGCCGCGCCTGCATGTGGTGCATTACCCGGTGCGCAGTGGGCAGTGGCTGAATTTGGTGGCCATCGTGCAGGGTGAACAACCTGCGCAGGCCGACGTTTGGGACGGCGCTGCTCACACCCAGGCCTTGATTCAGGCCATGGGTTCGGTGGGCATAGACCTGCATGAGCGGCTGGCCACGGTGCCTGCTTGGCGGCAATGGGCTTTACACGACCGCGCGCCCGTGAACGCGGCAAGCCAGATGGCGCAAGGCCGCGTGGCCCTGTTGGGGGATGCCGCGCACCCGATGCGGCCTTACCTTGCGCAAGGTGCGGGCATGGCGATCGAAGACGCACAGGCGTTGGCGCAATGCCTGAGCGCAGAGGCGGGCAGCGTGACCGCGAAATTACAAGCCTACGCCGAGCAGCGTTGGGCACGCAATGCCCGCGTGCAGGCCCGGGCGATCCGCAATGGGCGCATCTTTCATGCCACTGGCCCTGTGGCTTGGGGGCGCAACCTGTCGATGCGCCTGATGGGCGAGAGGCTGATGGATGTGCCTTGGCTGTATGGTCGGCCATCCCCTGTACATTCGCCTGCTTAGTTGGTGTGGCCCACACGCGGCCACACCGGTTCAACACTTCATGGAAATGGCTCATGTTCAAACATCTTTCATCACCACGGCAGGCCGCTGGTAGGGGTGCGCGCCTGAAGCCGCTGGGCATGACTGGGCGCTGGGCCGCTGTGTGCATGGCCTGGGTCTTGGCTGTGCCCCCTGCGGGCGCGCAAAGCACCGATTTGTCGGCCTGCATGGCCGAGTTGCGCCCAGCTGCTCGCAGCGGCAAAGTGAGCGACGCCACTTGGGCGCGCCACACGGCGGGGCTGCAGGCGGACTTCAGCGTCATTGAAAAACTGAACTTTCAGCCGGAATTTCGCACCCCCATATGGGACTACATGTCGGCCTTAGTGGACGAGGAGCGTGTGACCGATGGCGCGGCGCGTTTGGCTCAGCACCGCCAGGCGCTGGAGCGTGCCGAAGAGCGCTTTGGCGTGGACCCGGCCACGGTGGTCGCGGTTTGGGGTGTGGAGAGCAATTTCGGGCAGACATTTGGCAAATACCCGCTGGTGCAAGCGCTGGGCACACTGTCATGCCATGGGCGGCGGCAAAGTTATTTCCGAGGTGAGTTTTTTGCGGCGCTGCGCATTTTGCAGGCCGGTCATATCGCACCCGAGCGTTTGGTGGGTTCGTGGGCGGGGGCGTTTGGTCACACCCAGTTCATGCCGAGCGCATTCGAGCGCTTGGCGGTGGATTTTGATGGTGACGGCCGCGCTGACTTGATGGACAGCAGCGTCGATGCGCTGGGATCGACCGCCAACTTTTTGGCCCGTGCAGGTTGGCAGCGCGGCTTGCCTTGGGGCATCGAGGTCAAATTGCCTGCAGGCTTGTCATTGGCCGGAGAAGGCCGCCGCAGCAAACGTCCGGTGGCCGACTGGGCAGCGCGGGGCGTGCGCCGAGTGGATGGTTCAGCCTTGCCCGCCAGTTTGGGCAACGTGGGCTTGCTGACGCTGGCAGGAGCCAACGGCCCGGCGTTTTTGGTCACGCGCAACTTCGATGCGCTCTACAGCTACAACGCAGCTGAAAGCTATGGTCTGGCCATCGCCCACTTGAGTGACCGTTTGCGCGGTGGTGGCCCATTGGTCACACCTTGGCCGACCGATGACGCGGGCTTGTCACGCGCAGAGCGGCGTGAGTTGCAGGGCTTGCTGACCATGCGCGGCCACGACATTGGTCCGGTGGACGGGATGCTGGGCGACGCTTCGCGCCAGGCGATCCGCGCCGAACAGCAGCGCCTGGGCCATGAGGCCAATGGCCGTGGTGGCCAAAAAATCCTCAAGGCTTTGCGCGGGGGCTGAGCTTAGACGACCAAGGGCAAAGCCCGTTGTCGCTTGCCTGTGAGGGCAAACAGCGCGTTGCCCACTGCGGGGGCGATGGGCGGCACAGCCGGTTCGCCCACCCCAGCAGGGTGACGGGTGCTGGGCACGATGTGGGTTTCCACTTGCGGGGCCTGGCTGAGCGAGACCATGGGGTAGCTGGGGAAGTTGCCTTGCTGCACCACGCCGCCCACGATGTCGATCTTGCCGAAGAGTGCGGCGCTCAAGCCATAGATGACGCTGCTTTCCATTTGCTGGGCCACGGTGCCGGGGTTGACCACTGTACCGCAGTCGATGGCGCAGACCACGCGGTGCACGCGGATCTGGCCTTGCTCGAGCGAGACCTCGGCCACTTGCGCCACGATGGAGCCAAACGATTCGTGCAAGGCGATGCCCCGCGCACGGCCTGCGGGCAGGGGCGTGCCCCAAGCCGCTTTGTCGGCGGCCAGTTTCAGTACGGCGGCGTAGCGTGGTGCGTCTTTGAGCCAGTTCAAGCGGAAGGCCAAGGGGTCTTGCTTGGTGGCGGCGGCCAGTTCGTCGATGAAGCTTTCCGAGAAGAAGGCGTTGTGCGAATGGCCGACCGAGCGCCAAAAGCCCACGGGCACGCCGGACTTTGTGGCCACATGGCTCATGTGCTGGCTGGCAAAGCCATAGGGCAAATCGAACAGTCCTTCGGAGGCGGTTTTGTCGGGCATGTCGATGGGCCCGGACAGGTGGGGCGCAGCACGCGCCATCCAGCGTGGGGTGATGGCGTCGCCGGCCGACTTGATGCGCAGGCTGGTGACTTCGCCTTTGTCGTCCAGCGAGGCTTGGAACTTGGCCAGGTGCATGGGGCGGTAAAAGTCGTGCGTCATGTCTTCTTCGCGTGACCAGCTCAGTTGCACGGGCAGGCCCTTGCAGGCCATGGCCACTTGCACCGCTTGGCCAATGAAGTCGACTTCCAGGCGACGACCAAAACCACCGCCCAATTGGGTGACATGGACGGTGACTTGGTCTTTGTCCACCTTGGCCACTTTGGCGGCCATGTCGCGTGCCATTTGAGGCACTTGTGTGGGCGCCCAGATCTCGACCTTACCGTCTTTGACTTGCGCGGTGCAGTTCATCGGCTCCATCGTGGCGTGGGCCAGATAGGGGGCTTGGTAGAGCGCATCGATGCGGGTTGCGGCGGCTTTTTCGGCTTGGGTGGGCACGCCTTGTTCGTGGAAGGTGAAGCCGCTTTCGGTGTTCAGGGCCTTGAGCAGATCGGCTTGGATGCGAGCGGTGTCTGCCAGCGCTGTGCTCGGGTTTTGCCACTGGACTTGCACAGCTTGGGCGCCTTGGCGGGCATGCCAGGAGCTTTTGCCAACGACGGCCACGCCACCGGTGCCTCCCCCCCAAGCGTCGATTTGCACGACGTTTTCCACACCAGCGATGGCCAAGGCGGCTTGGGTGTCCATGGACGAGGCCGTGCCTGCCAGGACTGGGCTCATGCGCATGGCGGCAAACAGCATGCCGGGCAGGCGCACGTCCATTCCAAACTGGGCTTGTCCCGTGACCTTGCTCGGGATGTCGGTGCGCGCGGTGGACTGGCCGATCAGCTTCCAGTCTTTGCGGGCTTTGGTGCTGATGCCTTGGGGCGTGGCGCCCGCAGCCCCTGCGGCCATCTCGCCGAAATGTGCGGTCTTGCCCGAAGCGTGTTTCATCAGGCCATTGGCCACGGTGATGTCGTTGGCGGGCACTTTCCATGCGGTGGCCGCTGCCTGCACCAGGCTGGCCCGCGCAGTGGCTGCGGCCATGCGCAGGGGGTCCCACAGGTCGGCGATGGTGGACGAGCCGCCTGTGGCGTTGATGCCCAGTTCGCGGGCCAATTTGCCCACGACCCATTCGGCCATCTTGATCTTGGTGGGCTTTTCGCCGCCTTCGCTGTCCAAAGGGTGAAAGGGCAGGCTGGCGACCAACATGGCCACGTTGCCGTAAATGCTGTCGGCACCGGCTTGTTCCAAACGCACGCGGCTCAAGGGCACATCGAGTTCTTCGGCCACCAGCATGGCCAGCGCGGTGTGCACGCCTTGGCCCATTTCGCTGCGGGGCATGGCCAGGATGACCGCACCATCTTTGGCGATTTTGATCCAGCCGTTCAGGGCGACATCGCCTGCTGTTTGGAGCATGAGTTCGGGTGAGCCCATGCGCGATCGTGCGGGCAGCACGCCCCAACCGACGACCAATGCGCCAGTCGCGCCCAAGGCGCTGAGTAACCAGGTGCGGCGTTTCATGCGGCACCGCCTTTCTTCATTTGGGCCGCAGCACGGTGGATGGCGGCGCGCACGCGCTGGTAAGTGCCGCAGCGGCACAGGTTGGTCATGGCGGCGTCAATCTCGGCATCGCTGGGGTTGGGTGTTTTATCCAACAAGGCGGCAGCAGCCATCAACATGCCGCTTTGGCAGTAACCGCATTGCGGCACTTGTTCGGCGATCCAGGCCGCTTGCAAAGGGTGGGGCTTTTCAGCCGTCCCCAAAGATTCGATGGTTCGGATTTTTTGATGGGCCACGGCAGACACGGGCATGACGCACGAGCGCACGGCTTGGCCGTTCACGTGCACGGTGCAAGCCCCACAAGCGGCGATGCCGCAGCCGAACTTGGTGCCCGTGAGATTCAATTCATCGCGCAGTACCCACAGCAAGGGCATGCTCGGGTCAGCGTTGGCGGTGCGGCTTTCGCCGTTGATGTGCAGTTCCAAGGTGTCTCTCCAGTGATGGAATGAGTCATATTAGTGCAAACGGATGGCCATGCGAGTCACCCGTGCAGCGGCCATGCGTGATTGAGCTCACAGTTGTGTGCGAAGTGTCCAGATTTCGGGGAAGAGCACGGTGTCGAGCATCTTGCGCAGGTAGCTCACGCCGCCCGTGCCGCCCGTGCCGCGCTTGAAGCCGATGACACGCTCCACTGTGGTGACGTGCCTAAAGCGCCACAAACGAAAAGCGTCTTCCAAGTCGGTCAGCTCTTCGCCCAGTTGGTACAGGTCCCAGTGTTGCTTAGGGTCTCTGTAGACCTCGAGCCAGGCGTTTTCGACTGCCTCGCTGGCGGGGTAGGGCTGACGCCAGTCGCGTTGCGTGTGGCCCTCTGGCACGTTCAGACCACGCCGCTTTAAGAGGCGCAAGCATTCGTCGTACAGCGAGGGTGCTTCGTAGGCCGCCTGCACGATGGCCGAGAGGTCGGGGCGATGCGCGTGGGGCTGCAGCATGGCGGCATTCTTGTTGCCCATCGAAAACTCGATGCAGCGGTATTGCCAGCTTTGAAAACCACTGGACTGTGCCAAGTAAGGGCGAATGGCGCTGTACTCAGGGGGTGTCATGGTGGCGAGCACATCCCAAGCGTGGACGAGTTGCTCCATGATCTTGCTGACGCGGGCGAGTTTTTTGAAGGCGTCGGGCAGTTCGTCGGTCGCGATGTTGTGGATGGCCGCTTGCAGCTCGTGCAGCATCAGCTTCATCCACAGCTCGCTGGTCTGGTGCTGCACGATGAACAGCATCTCATTGTGGTCGGGCGAGAGCGGTTTTTGCGCACTCAGGATGGCGTCGAGCTGCAGGTAGTCGCCGTAGCTCATGCGACCGTCAAAGTCGAGCTGGGCTTTTTCTTCTTGCACGATGCGCTCGCCTTGGGCGGCGCTGCTCTGAGTGGCGGAGGAGAAAGGGCAGGAACTCATGACAAGCCTTTCAGGTCACGGCGTGTTTTTGGGCAAAGCGGGCGTCTTGCCATTCGCCGCTTTCCATCACCTGGCACAGGTGCTCAGCGGCTTGCCACACATCGGCGTAACCGATGTACAGCGGCGTGAAACCAAAGCGCAGGATGTCGGCGTGCTGGCCGCCATCGCCTGCCCTGAAGTCGCCAATCACGCCGCGCGCAATCAGGGCTTGCACGATGGCATAAGCGCCTTCGGCTCGGGTCAGGCTCACCTGCGAGCCGCGCAGGGCTTCTTCGACCGGGGTGGCGATGCCAAAGCCGTGGCCGTGCAAGCGGGTGCGCACCAGCTGCATGAACAGGCCCGTGAGGGCCAACGACTTTTGGCGAAGCGCGGCCATGCCGCCCAGCGCCTCGGCGGCCAAAAAGGCGTCGAGCCCGCAGTCGATTGCCGTGAGGCTCAAGATGGGTTGGGTGCCGCACTGGTAGCGCGTGATGCCTTGAGCAGGTTGGTAGTCGGGTGTGAAGGCAAACGGTGCGGCGTGGCCCCACCAACCGGCCAGCGGCTGCCAAAACCGGTCGGTGTGCTGCGGGTGCACCCACACAAACGCAGGCGCGCCAGGGCCGCCGTTCAAGTATTTGTAGCCGCAGCCCACCGCAAAGTCGGCCCCAGACCCGTTCAGGTCGACGGGCACGGCACCTGCGCTGTGCGCCAAGTCCCACACGGTGAGGATGCCTTGGGCGTGGGCTTGCGCGGTGACGGTCTGCATGTTGTGCATGGCCCCGGTGCGGTAGTTCACATGGGTGAGCATAAGCACCGCCACATCGGCTTGCAGCGCAGCCGCGATCTCATCGGCTTCGACCAGTTGCAGGGTGTAGCCGCGTTCTTTGCACAAGGCTTCTGCGATGTAGAGGTCGGTGGGAAAGTTGCTGCGCTCGCTGACGATTTTGGTTTTGTGCGGGTGGTCGGCCTTGGCAATGTGCAGCGCGGCGGCCAGCACTTTGAACAGGTTGATCGAGGTGCTGTCCGCCGCGATCACTTCGCCCGGCTGGGCACCGATGACGCGGGTAATTTTGTCGCCCACGCGCTGGGGCAGGGTGAACCAGCCAGCTGTGTTCCAGCTTTTGATCAGGTCGGTGCCCCATTCGTGCGTGACGGCATGGGCCACGCGGGCGAGGGCGGTTTTGGGCAGCACGCCCAGCGAGTTGCCGTCCAGGTAAATCACGCCGGGTGGCAAGTCGAATTGCTCACGCAGGGTCCGCAGCGGGTCTTGCGTGTCCAGCAGTTCGCAGTCTTGCAAGGTGGGGGTGAGGTTCATCATGGGCTTGTCTTTCAATGGGTGTTCAAAGTTCGCGCAAGACCGCACGCACCGGGCTGGCGTCGGCGGTCATGAGTTTGAGGGGCAGGGCGATCAGCTCGTAATCGCCTTCGGGCACCTCATCGAGCAGCAGGTTTTCCAGCACGCGCAGGCCGCGTTGGCGGATCACCTGGTGGCTGGGCAGTTGCTTGCTGTCGGCCGGGTCGATGCTGGCGCTGTCGGTGCCGATCAGCAGCACGCCCAGGTCGGCCAGGTGCTGCACGCAGGCGGGGTCAAAGGCGGTGAGTTGTGTGTCGAAGTGTTGGCTCGGAAACTGGCGGTAGGTGCGCACCAGCAGCCGCTCGGGCACATCGTTCAGGGCGCGCTGCAAATGGGCGATGGCGATCAAGTGGCCCACATCGATGGCGTGGATGACGCGGCAGCGGCCCAGAAAAGGCAGCAGGTCCAAAGCGCCGACGGCAGCGCCTTGTGGGTCGTAATGCAGTGGGGCATCGGCATGCGCTCCCACATGAGGCGACAGGGTGATGGCACTCACGTTGACCGGGCATGCATCAGTCAGCGTGGCGGCCCATTGCTGGGTGTAGGGTGTGTCGCCCGGAAACACCGGGCTTTGCGCATCGACAGGTGGGGAAATGTCCCAAAGTTTTTTCATGGTGTGCGAAGGTAGCACCCCACAAAAAACCGTGGTGTCGGTTATTTCCAACACCGCTGAAAAAGACCTTATGGCTTGAGTCAAACGGGCCTAGTCACCTGGCCTCCCCAGCGCGCTATTGCTCAGTTAAGGGCTCTGAGCTGCGCTGAGTATGCAATACCTTATGTGTCTCTGAGTTCAATAGCTCATACGCCCAGTTCCCGGGCCGCAGGCAAGATTCCTAAAGTCGTTTCAATACCCTGCGCTTTGGATATCGCATCGACAGTGGCCAAAGCGGTGGCCTCAGCGGCCATCACGGTGAGCAGCATCAAATCGGGTGCCGCCGTTTCGCTGCAGGTGGCCAGGGCAAACAGGGTGTCGCCGTCCAGCGTGGTGTGGGCGGGGCGGATGCTGCGGGCCAGGCCATCGTGGGCGCTGACGGCCAAGCGCTTGGCTTGCGCTTTGCTCAAGCTGGCGTTGGTGGCGACCACGCCGATGGTGGGGTTGGTGCCAGGCATCGGGCGGGTGCTGCGCTCGCCACGCAGCAATGCCGCTTGGGTGTCGAGCAGGCTTTGTCCGTCGGCGGTGCGGGCGCCTGCGATGACTTGGCCGGTGACCGGGTCCAGCACATCGCCAATGGCATTGCACGCCACCAGTGCGCCGACCACCCAAGGCCCCACGCGCACGCTGGCATTGCCGATGCCGCCTTTCATGGCGCGGTTCAGGCCAAACAGTTTGCCCACACAAGCGCCTGCACCTGCGCCCACATTGCCTGCGGCGGGTGCTAGGTCCGATGCCGCCTGGCAGGCCGCATAACCGGCGTTGGCGTCAGGCCGGATGGTGGGGTTGTCGCCCTGGCGAACCACCGGCAGGTCGAACAGCACCGCGGCCGGCACGATGGGCACGCGGCCGTAGCCGGTTTCAAAGCCGATGCCGTGTTCATCGAGCCAGCGCATCACGCCGCTGGCCGCGTCCAGCCCGAAGGCGCTGCCGCCGCTGAGCAGCACGGCATGCACGCGTTCAACCAGGTTGGACGGGTCGAGCAAATCGGTCTCGCGGGTGCCGGGGGCGGCGCCCCGCACATCGACCGCAGCCACAGCGCCTGCAGGGGCCAGCACGACCGAGCAGCCGGTCAGGCGCTGGCTGTGCGTGAAATGACCCACTTGCAGGCCCGGCACATCCACGATGGAGCCGGTGGCGGTGTTTACAATCTTTGGCGATGTCATGTCGAACTCGTGTTGTCGGCGGTCATTCATCTTAGGCGAGAGCGTGTCATTATTCATTCTCAGACGACTGATCAGCTTTGCACTGACCCTGGTGGCCACCTCGGTCATCGTGTTTGCCGTGCTGGAGCTGTTGCCGGGCAATGCGGCGCAAGTCATTCTGGGCGAGACCGCTACGGCTGAATCCATCGCCGCGATGGAAGAAAAACTGGGCCTGGACCAGCCCGCAGCTGTGCGCTATGCCCGCTGGATGGGCGGCTTGTTGCAAGGACAAACGGGCCTGAGCATTTCTTATGACACCCCCACGGCCGAGCTCATGGCCGAGCGCATGCAGGTCACCTTGCCTTTGGCGGTGATGGCCATGGCGCTCACGGTGGCGGTGGCACTGGCAGTCGGCATTTACGCGGCCTCTCAACAAAACAAGGCGGGCGATGTGGGTGTGATGACGCTCAGCCAGCTGGGGCTGGCCTTGCCGAATTTCTGGTTGGCGATCTTGCTGATCTTGCTGTTTGCGGTGCACCTGCAGTGGGTGAGCGCGGGCGGTTTCCCGGGCTGGACCGAGGACAGTGGCGGCGGTGTGGGCCAGGCCCTGAAAGCGCTGGTGCTGCCGGCCATGGCGCTGGCGGCGGTGCAGACGGCCATCCTCACGCGGGTCACACGTTCGGCGGTGCTGGACACCCTGCGCGAAGACTTTGTGCGCACGGCGCGTGCCAAGGGTTTGTCACGGCGTCAGGTCTTGTGGGGCCATGTGCTGCGCAACGCCATGATCCCGGTGCTGACGGTGATGGGCTTGCAGTTTGGCAACCTGATCACCAGCGCCATCGTGATCGAGAACGTGTTTGTCTTGCCCGGCATCGGGCGGCTGATTTTTCAGGCCATTGCCAACCGCGACCTGATCGTGGTGCGCGACGTGGTCATGCTGCTGTCGGCCTTGGTGATCTTGATCAACTTCGCCATCGACGTGCTGTACGCGTGGATCGATCCGCGGCTGAAGGTGGCCCATGGCTGAGCCAAGCTTTTGGTCACGCGCCCGGCGGCATCCCAGCTTTGTGGCGGGCGGGTGCATGGTGGCTTTGCTGATTTTGAGCGCACTGCTGTCGATGTTTTGGTCGCCTTACCCGGTGGGGGACATCGACATTCCGAACAAACTGGCCTCGCCCAGTGCCGCGCATTGGCTGGGCACCGACAGCCTGGGCCGCGACATCGCGTCCTTGTTGCTGGTGGGCAGTCAGAACTCTTTGCTGGTGGGCTTCATTGCGGTGGGCATCGGTTTGGGCGCGGGTGTGCCACTGGGCTTGCTGGCGGTGGCGCGGCGCGGCTGGGTCGAGGAGCTGGTCATGCGGGCAGCGGACTTTACTTTTGCCTTTCCGGCGCTGCTCTCGGCCATCATGCTGACGGCGATTTACGGTCCAGGCTTGGTGGTCAGCATTGTGGCGATCGGTATTTTCAACATCCCGGTGTTCGCACGCATCACGCGGGGCGCAGCGCAGGCGGTCTGGTCGCGTGACTACACCTTGGCCGCGCATGCTGCGGGCAAAGGGCCCTGGCGCATCACCTTCGACCATGTCTTGCCCAACATCTTGAGCGTGCTGATCGTGCAGGCCACCATCCAGTTTGCGATTGCCATCTTGGCCGAGGCCGCTTTGTCTTACCTGGGCTTGGGCACGCAGCCGCCACAAGCCAGCTGGGGCCGCATGCTCAACGAGGCGCAATCGCAAATGTTCCAGGCACCGCTGCTGGCGGTGTACCCGGGCGTGGCCATCGCTTTGGCGGTGCTGGGCCTGAACCTGATGGGCGATGGTTTACGCGATTTGCTCGACCCGAGATTTGCCAGACAACGATGACCCCCGCTTTGTTGGACGTGAAAGACCTGCGTGTGGGTTTGCCCACGGCGCGGGGCTGGGCGCAGGCTTTGCGCGGCGTGTCCTTCAGCATGGCCAAGGGCCAGACGCTGGGCCTGATTGGCGAGAGCGGTTGTGGCAAATCGCTCACGGCGCTGGCCTTGATGGGCTTGTTGCCCGAGCGCGCTCAAGTCAGCGGTTCCATGCGCCTGAATGGCACCGAGCTGGTGGGCATGCCCGAGCCCCAGCTGTGCCAGTTGCGTGGCGCGCGCATGGCCATGATTTTTCAGGAGCCGATGACGGCGCTCAACCCCTTGCACCCGATTTGGAAGCAGATCGCTGAGCCCTTGCGCCTGCACCAACACATGAGCGCCAGCGACGCCAAAGCCCGCGCCCTGCAACTGCTCGAACGCGTGCAGCTGCCCCGGGCGCGTGAGCGGCTTGACGCCTATCCGCACGAGCTGTCGGGCGGGCAACGCCAGCGCGTCATGATCTCGATCGCGCTGGCTTGCAGCCCTGACCTGTTGATTGCCGACGAACCCACCACCGCGCTCGATGTCACGGTCCAAAAAGAAGTGTTGGCGCTCATCAAACAATTGGTGCGCGAAGACGGCATGGGCCTGCTCTTGGTCAGCCACGACCTGGGCTTGATGCAGGACCAGGTGGACCGCGTGATGGTCATGTATGGTGGCTCAGTCGTGGAGAGTGCGGCCACGCCGGATTTGTTTGCGCACCGGGCACACCCGTACACACGCGGTTTGTTTGCGGCGCGCCCGCGCTTGGGGCTGGCTCGCGGCACCCGCTTGACCACGATTCCAGGCAGCGTGCCCGAGTTGATGGATTTGCCCGCTGGCTGTGCGTTTGCCGACCGCTGCACTTTG
>ERZ1034363.1230-NODE-1230-length-15041-cov-2.911989_pt1 | contig 15041 bp, 11 predicted proteins | sample MGYA00520616_ERZ1034363 | MGnify/ENA primary metagenome ERZ1034363 (study PRJEB33736, sample SAMEA104284506) | Azolla filiculoides | biome: Urban; feature: Water surface; material: Ditch water | place: Netherlands | collected 2015-10-28 | depth 0-0.1 m ...
ACTCTCCCTATACACCCTACACTTTACACCATTCACTTTTCACGATTCACTTCTCACGACTCACTTTTCACGATTCACTTTTCACCCTTCACTCCTCACACCACTCACTTTCCTCTATAAACCATGCTGAAACATATGATAGTACGCCTCGTTAGCATTGATTTTATCTTTAAAATCTCTGATAGTCGTTTTCTCATCAATAACAAGCAATTCTATCCCTGCAATATCGGCAAAATCTTCCATATATTCAGTAGTCAAAACTTGACTGTACACCGTATGATGCGCACCACCCGCTAATATCCATGCAGTAGCAGCAATATCAAGATTCGGTTTACAATCCCACAACACACGTGCCACAGGAAGTTTAGGTAAATCAGCCATAGGCGCAACAGCTTCCACTTCGTTTACAATCAAACGGAAACGGTTCCCCATATCAACCAAAGAAGCATTAATAGCATTTCCGGCAGCCACATTAAACACCAAACGAACCGGATCTTCTTTCCCTCCAATACCTAACGGATGAACTTCACAAGATGGTTTAGCATCTGCAATAGAAGAACAAATTTCTAGCATGTGAGAACCTAAAACGTATGATTTCTCTGGAGTGAAATGGTAGGTGTAATCTTCCATAAATGAAGTTCCACCTTGGTTTTCAAGACCTACATTCATCACTTTCATAGCTCGCAACATCGCAGCTGTTTTCCAGTCTCCTTCACCACCAAAACCGTAGCCATCCGCCATAAGACGTTGTACTGCAATTCCCGGAAGTTGTTTCAATGAACCTAAATTTTCAAAAGTATCGGTGAAAGCACCAAAGCCACCTTCTACAAGGAACGCTCTCAATCCCAATTCAATTCGGGCTGCTTCTACCAATGATTCTCTTTGTGCTCCACCTTTTTGTAAGGCTGGCGCCAAAGTATAACTCGCTTCATATTCGGCTACTAATTGATCAGTATCTGCATCCGTAACTTTTTCAATTTGTTTAGTAATATCCGAAGAGTCGAAACCATTTACCGAAAAACCAAAACGGATTTGGGCTTCGACTTTATCTCCTTCGGTTACAGCAACTTCACGCATGTTGTCTCCAAATCTTGCCACTTTCAGGTTTTGGAACTCATCCCAACCTAAAACGACTCTGGACCAAATGCCTAATTTCTTTTGTACACGTTCGTCTTCCCAATGTCCTACAACTACTTTACGTTTTTTACGCATTCTGGACATGATAAAACCAAACTCTCTGTCTCCGTGAGCCGATTGATTTAAATTCATAAAATCCATATCCATAGAAGCCCATGGAATTTCAGCATTGAATTGTGTATGCAAGTGACACAATGGTTTTTTAAGAATACTTAAACCGCCAATCCACATCTTCGCAGGCGAAAAAGTGTGCATCCAAGCAACAATACCAATACAGTTTTTATTCGAATTGGCTTCTAAACATACATTCGTAATCTGCGCAGGTGATTTTACCACATCTTTATATACAATCTTTACCGGTATATGAGAAGATGCGTCTAAACCTTTAGCAATTTGTTGGGAGTGTTCCGCTACTTTTCGTAGTGTTTCTTCACCGTATAATTCTTGGCTTCCTACTACAAACCAAACTTCTTTTTGTGAAATATCTATCATTATATTTTGTTTAATTGTTTTATCTGCTTAATTGTTTAATCGATTTTATGTTATTGGTTTAACCGATTAATCTGTTATTGTCCGTAATAGGAATCTTTCCCGTGCTTACGTTCGTAATGTTTCTTAATCAGGGAATCCTTCAATCGGGGTGCATTCGGATTGATTTGCAAAGTCAAGTACGCCATTTCAGCGACAACTTCCAGCACTTTGCTGTTATACACTGCTTTTGCTGCGTTCTTTCCCCAGGCAAAAGGACCGTGATTGCCAATCAAAACCATTTCTACTTCTTCATACGAAAGGTTTTTTTCTTTAAAACAATCTAAGATTTGAATTCCGGTATTGTGTTCGTAATTCCCTTCAATAAGTGCATCAGCCATTGGCGCGGCACAAGGAATATCAGCCGTCAAATGGTCGGCATGTGTAGTCCCAAAAATTGGAATATCTCTTTGCGACTGCGCCCAAGCCACAGAATACGTAGCGTGAGTGTGCGCCACACCACCAATGTTTGGCCAGTTTTTATATAAATAAGCATGCGTTTTTGTATCCGATGAAGGACGCATATTCCCTTCGATGATGTTGTTGTCAAAATCAACAATAACAATATCTTCCGGCTTTAATTCTTCGTAAGCCACACCGCTGGGTTTAATGGCGAAAACACCATTTTTCCGATCTACGGCACTCACGTTTCCAAAAGTATAGACTACTAAATTCAATGCATTCAATTGCATATTGGCTTCGTAGCATTCTTGTTTTAAATCGTTATACATAGAGCTCATCTTGTAAGTTTTTAATGGATGGATCTGCAAAAGCGCTTAGTTGTTCATATGCCAAAAGCAATTTATGATACGCCGCTACTTTGTCTAATTGCGGGAAATATTCACCATCAAATCCGCTTCCCATTTTTTGACTGGCTTCAATTACAGTTGGATAAATTCCTGCTGCAACAGCGGCATAAATAGCAGCTCCTAAAGCTGGTGTTTGATCCGAAGCTGCAATTTTGATAGGCTTGTTTAAGACATTCGCTAAGGTTTGCATGATGTAAGGCGATTTTCTCGCAACACCACCAATTCCGATAACACTGTCGATTTTTACTCCTTCTTCTTCAAAACGATCTACGATTTTCTTAGAACCAAAACAGATGGCGTTCACTAAAGATTTGAACAAATGAGGTGCTTTTGTTCCTAAAGATAAATTAGAAATAGCGCTTTTTATTTCCTGATTGGCATCCGGAGTTCTTCTTCCGTTAATCCAGTCTAAAGCAATTGGTACACTTTCAGACAACGGAATTTTTTCTGCTTCGGCAGTTAATTTCAGGATTAAATTATCACTTAATTCCGCTTTTAATGCTTCTTTTTGAGCATCGGTCAAAAGGGTAGAAGCAGCTAATAAATTTTCTGTTGGCCAAAGCAGTAATTCTTTATACCAAGCCAATAAATCTCCAAAAGCAGATTGTCCCGCTTCAAGACCGATATAACCCGGAATTACAGAACCGTCTACTTGTCCGCAGATACCACGAACTGTTTTAGTTCCAACAGCCTCTTCCGAAGCCACCAAAATATCACAAGTTGAGGTTCCCATTACGCGAACCAAAGTATTTTCTTCAATTTTTGCTCCAACTGCTCCTGAGTGTGCGTCGAAAGTTCCAACAGCAATCAGAGTATCGGTTGTAAGTCCTAATCGGGTTGCCCATTCTTGGCTTAAGTTTCCGGCAACAAGGTCTGAGGTATAGGTTTCGTCGTATAAATTTCCGCGAAGTGCTGCAAGGTATGGGTGCAATTGTCCTAAGAATGCTTCAGGTGGTAAACCATTCCAGTCTTCGTGCCACATCGCTTTATGACCGGCTGCACAACGGCTTCTTTTGAATGTTTTTAAATCTTTATTGTCAATCAATAAATACGTCATTAAATCGCAATGTTCCATCCAAGTGAAGGCAGCATTTTTTACGGCTTCATCTTGTCTGGCGATGTGCAAAATTTTTGCCCAAAACCATTCGGATGAATAAATTCCTCCTACATATTTGGTGAAATTTTCACCACCCCAGTTGGCAGCAAGTTCATTAATTTCATTGGCTTCTTGTATTGAAGTATGATCTTTCCATAACACCATCATGGCATTAGGGTTGTGTTCAAAACCTTTGGTCAAAGCCAGTGGAGTTCCGTCTGCAGTTACAGGTACCGGAGAAGATCCAGTGGTATCAATACAGATACTTCGAATTAAGGAAGGATCTACTTTGCTGTTTGCTACAACATATTTTATAGTGCTTTCTAATCCTTCGATATGGTCCAAAGGATGCTGACGAAACTGATTTATTGATGCGTTACAATATTCTTTAGTTGCCCATCTTTTATATTGACAAACGTTTGATGCTAATTCCTGTCCATTCTCGGTGTCTATCAACATCGCACGAACAGAATCTGTTCCGTAATCTAATCCTATAACATAATTTTTCATCACAAAATCTTTTTAAATAATTACAAATATACTATATTTATTTTATAAGTGTATAAAAAACACTTAATTTAATTCGGTGGTATTATTTTTGTTAAAAGTGCAACAAAACAGCAGTTTACCACTAAAATTAAAAATAAATGTTTAATATACATTTATTATGTTACGATTATTTCATTTTTATCTTCAAAACAGTCACAGAATAGGCTGGAAGACTGGTTTGCGCTTTGTTATTTTTTAGTTTAAAGGCAGCTTCTGTCGGACTTATTTTTTTAGGATTAGCAAACGAATTTTCGTCTTGTAAATTTGGACTGGTCAGTGTTGTTATTGTTCCTTTTGAGGCTAACTTGGTTCCTTTTAGGTCTACGTTTACTTCTTGTGCAGTTGCGGATGTGTTTACTAATTTTACGATTACTTCATTAGTATTAACATCTTTCACCGCCGATGCAAATAAATCGTTTTGTCCAATTACCGGTTTTCCGTCTTTGGTAATGGCTATTAAATCCGTACCTCTATTGGTGGCAAATAATTTTTGAACATAATAATTAGCAGAACCATAGGCTTCCAAATTGTTGAACCAAAGTAAATCTGGTGTCCATTGCCACGCTTCTTCATGAGCCATCAACGGCGCGTAAGAAGTTAAATTAACTACCTCGGCATTACGTTCTAAACCAGTCATAAAAGCAGCTTCTGAGAACGCACATTCCCAATTGTTTCTGTTATCTGGACTTGCAATAGCCACACTTTGAGCAGCATATTCTCCAGCAAAAACTTTAGGCCCTTTTCGGTCATAATTGTCGTAACGAGTAGCGTTTTCTCTAAACCATTGTGGGCTTTTGTAATAATGCTCATCAACGATTTCAGCGTTCAATTTTTTTAGTTCTTGCATACCATATTCAAAATAATCTCCTTCCGGGAATGGACCACTTCCGGAAACGATAGTCATTTTTGGATATTTAGATTTTATGGCTTTTTCAAACACTTTATATCTTGCGATGTAATCTGGTCCCCATTGCTCATTTCCAACACCAATGAATTTCAGGTTAAATGGTTTTGGATGTCCCATGTCTGAACGAACTTTCCCCCAAGGAGTATCAAGGCCGCCGTTTGCAAATTCAATTAAATCCAAAGCATCTTGAACGTATGGATCTAATTCTTCCATTGGAACCAATTCTCCGGTATTGAACTGACATGCCATTCCGCAACTCAAAATAGGTAACGGTTGCGCGCCTAAATCTTCCGAAAGTTGGAAATATTCAAAGAATCCCAATCCAAAAGTCTGGAAATAATCTGGTGCCGGTTTGTGTGCAAATTCCGTATTCCAACGGTTGATTAAGGTTTCTCTTTGCTCCACATCACCCACGGTTTTTTTCCATTGGTAGCGTTGTGCCAAAGTTCTTCCTTCAACAATACAACCTCCGGGAAATCTCAAAAATCCGGGTTTCATATCGTATAATAATTGAACGATATCTTTACGCATTCCGTTTTTTCTGTTTTTCCAAGTGTCTTCAGGGAATAACGAAATCATGTCTAAATCGATAGTTCCGTTTCCTTCGAAAGTGATTTTCAATTGTGCTTTTGCCTCGGTTTGAGTCGCAGTAAATTGTGCCGTATAACCTTTCCAATCGTTTGATGTTGGAACAATAGTCGTTTCGCCTAATACGTTTTTGTTTTTATCAATAAATTGAATGATGATTTTTTTGATTTCACCATTGTGATTTGCCGCTTTTAGCGAAAGATTGTATTTAGCATCTTTCTTAATTCCCATGCCACGGAATCCTTCGTTAATCATCGAAAATCCTTTAGCATCATTGATTAACACTCTGCAAAAACTTGGATTGGTTTTGTTTTCCAAAGCTTTGATAGTAGTTGCAATTCCGGATGTCGTATTGAACGAATGCTTATCGCTGTTGGGTTGTTCCCAGCCCATAAGAGGAGCTTCAAACTCAAAAGAACGGTTTTTAATCATCTCGGCATACAATCCTCCATCGGCAGCAAAGTTGATGTCTTCAAAAAAGACACCATACATCGTTGGTTGAATTTTGGTTACGGTATTGGTAGTATTTACTTCCAGATTCGTTTTTTGCGCCTGTCCGTATAAGCCGTTTAGCAATAAGCCGCAAAAAGTGATTTTGGTGATTAAATTTTGTTTCATTTCTATATTTATTTAAATGTTGTGTATTTTTTATTTAATTCAGTGGTGCTACAACAGGCCATAAATCAGCATCCCATTGCATTTCTTTTATTTTTAGAACAGGTCTTCCTTTTTGTTTGGAATCATACGCATGAAAAATGATATAATCTTTCCCGTCAAAAGTATAAGCGCTGTTGTGGCCTGCTCCGTAGTAGTTTTCGTTTCCTTGAATCAGGATTGTTCCGCCGCCTTCGTTTAATGATTTTCCGTCTTTATCCAGATAAGGACCAGTAATATTTTTTGATCTTCCAATAACTACTTTATAGGTACTTTTTTCGCCTCGGCAACATAAATCCCAAGAAAGGAATTGATAATAATACCCATTCTTTTTGAAAATGAATGGAGCTTCGAGTGCCCCATCTCCAGGATCAGTATCTGCTAATTCGAAGGTTCTTTGTCGTTTTGAAATAGTGAACCATTCTTCTGGTTTTGCGACTGATTTTAAATCGGTATTTAATTTTACCATTTTTAAACCATTCCAAAAAGAACCGAAAGTCAACCAAGGTGTATTGTTTTCATCCAAAGTCAAATTGGGATCTATGGCATTCCATAAATCACGATTTGGTACTGATTGAATGACAATTCCGTGATCGACCCATTTGTAGGCTGGGTCTTTTGGGTCCAAAGTAGTATTGGTTGTCAATGCTATCGCCGACGTATTTTTTGCGAAAGCAGAAACCGAATAATAAAGGTAATAGGTGTTGTTGTGAAAAGAAACGTCCGGCGCCCAAATGTGATTGTCGAAATTAGGGACAACGGCATCAACCCATACTGGTTTCTCATTGAAAATAGGGGTTTCTGGTTTCCAGTTTTTTAAATCTTTGGAACTAAAAACACTGATTCCTCTTCCGGTACAGTATAAATAGTAGGTGTCTTTTTGCTTGATCATCACCGGGTCATGAACGGTAATGTCTTGCGCCCAAGCAGAAGCCGTCATGATTAGTAAGAGCAGTAGCGGTTGTATTTTTTGATATAATTTCATGCTTGATTTTTTTATTTTTGAATGCCTTCTGTAGTCATAATTACGCGTTTCAGGCTTCCATCTTCATTGTAATATAGACGGTCTACGCAAACGGATCTTCTGAAACTGCCACCGTTGGGTTGGGTTGCACCATTGTGATAAATGAAATAATCGTTGCCTTTGAACTCAATAATCGATTGATGGTTGGTATTCGAGTTTCCGGCGATTTCATTTAGAATTCCTTTGTATTCCCAAGGTCCGTTGATAGATTTACTCATAGCATAAGCGATTTTTTCAGGAAACTGATACGCATACGACAGGTAATACCAATCCTTTTTTTTGTGAATCCAAGGGGCTTCGGTGAAATTGGGTAAAGAAATGGTTTGAATCGGACCATCAAGTTCTAGCATATTTGCTTTTAATTTGGCATAATGACAAACCGTGTTTCCCCAGAATAAATAAGCTTGTCCGTCATCGTCTATCATAACGGTTGGATCAATATCATCCCAGCTAATACTGGTTTGGGTTGTCATATCATTAGTAATAATCGCTTTTCCTAATGCATCTTTGAACGGACCGGTTGGACTGTCGGAAACGGCTACTCCAATTGCTTTTCCGGGAATAGTTCCGTGTTCAACAGTAACATACCAATAGAATTTTCCGTTGCGTTCAATGACTTGAGCAGCCCAAGCATCAGATTTTGCCCAAGCAAAATCAGTCACTTTTAGTGGCACAGGATGTTCTTGCCAATTGACCATATCCGATGAAGAATAGACCAGCCATTCATTCATTTTATAAAAATTGAAATCATTTGGTGCTTCGTCATGACCAGCATAGAGATAAACTTTGTCTTTGTAAACCAAAGCTGCAGGGTCACCGGTGTATTTATCTTTGATAATTGGGTTGTTGACAGATAGTGTTGGACTCGGGTTTCCATCATTGGCGGAAGCCGTAACATCAGTTTTTATGGTTTTGCAAGAGGAAACAAAAACCAAAAGAGATAGGGATATAAGTGTGTTTTTCATTTTATTTTTTTCTGTAGAAAGAATGAAAAGAATATTTTATTTGTAGCAGATGCCTTTTTTAAAGTGATAAAAAAGGCATCTGTTTACTATTTATTAATCAATTTTTTTACCCCAAACAGGTACACCAGCAGCGGTAAATCCTGAATAAGTGATGGTAACTTTTCTGGTGGCTCTTTCCCAATCCCAGGCATCACTTACTTTACATTTTACACCATTGACTGTTAGTGTTTTATTGGTGCTGTCATACGACCAGCTTCCTGTTGCGCCACCACTTACTTTTTTGTCGGCGGTTAAGTATATAGTTGCTGATTTTTGAATGACTTTGTATTGGTAATTCATTGTAATTTGTTCCCAAGTTCCTATAAAAGAAGCTTCGGTAATGGTAGTTTTCGGCACTCCTGCGTAACGCTCGGGAGCTACTACTGGCCAACCGTCTTCGGTCCATTGAATTTCTCGAACGTGCCCCATCATAACTGCATTAGAAACGTTAATTCCGGGTACGCCTTCTGGCAAACGGGCTTGTGAGGCATAAAACCATTCTTTGGTTTCTGGATTTTGAAATATAGAACAATGAGAAATACCAACCCATCCGGTATGATTGTTAAAGGAATAAGGATGCGTTAACATTGGCCAAGCATCGGCTCCATTGGTTACATCGGCTCCATTGATTCCCAGGTAAGGTCCCATAATGTTTCTGGAACGGGCAACACGAGTATTGTAAGGTACATCGAGTCCGTCATACGCCATAAATAAGTAGTAATATCCAGTAACATCATTATAAATAATTTCTGGTCCTTCTGAAGCTTGCCAACGACTCGTTCTACTACGAGAAGCGATTTTAGTTCCGTAATCACTCAACGTTTTTAGTTGATCGGGTTTACCGGTTGTTGGATTTAATTTTAATGCAGCAATACCGGAATGCCAAGAACCGTAAATTAAATAGTGGTCACCTTCGGGAGTAACGGTAAAAGTAGGGTCGATGGCATTGAATTGAAAATACGCATTTTCCCAATTTCGGGTACCTGTAAAAGAATACGGTTTTAAACCATCTGGTTCAGAGCAAACCACCATTCCTTTATCTACCCAAACATTAGTGGCTAAATCATCGGATTCTGCCAAACCGATAAAGGCTCTTTCGGACCATGAATAAGTGAAATCGGCACCTATAATTGGTTCGTCTACTACAATACTGTAATACATTCTATATTTGCTGCCTACTTTTTTGATATAAGGCGCCCAATACCCATAACGTGGATTTGTAATAGCGGGCAAAGCAGGAACCATGCGGGCTCTTTTGTTATTTAGTGAATCTTTTACCCAATCTGGAGCTTGAATCATTGCTGAACCCATGTATTCCCAAGTAATCAAATCTTTAGAACGTCTGTAAGGAAAATGTCCGTGTCCGTCAGCTGCACCTCCATAAGAAGCATCGGTTTGATACATATAATAATAATCGCCACATTTTTCAACAGAAGGATCATGTACGTTAGCCAAGTTCCATTGGGAACGGTTATTCCAAGAGGAAATAGGAGTGTAATTGTCTGCATACGTTGGTCCTGGAAATGTAGGTGTAGGCGGAATTACTACTGGCGGTACTACTGGGTCTGGTGTTTTTGTGTCGTCACTGCTGGAACAACTAATTACAGAAAACACTAAGCCAAAAATGACTGAGTATGATCCTAATTTCAAAAGAGATGATGACTTTTTCATTTTCGTTTTTTTATTTCCCCTCTAAAGTTATGACAGAAAAAGGAGGGATGATTAACTCTAACGTATTGTTTTTTATTTTAAAGCCTTTTAAAACGGTAGGTTGAATTTTTGTTGGATTATCAAAAGAATTGTAATCTTGAATTTTTGGAGAGGTTAAAATACTCCCAGTTACATTTTTAATTCCAAGTTCCTTTAGGTTAATTTCTATTTTCTGGTCTTTTTTAGCGTCAACATTTACTAATGAAATATGAATTAATCCGTTTTTATCTTTTGATGCCGAAGCCGATAAAGCCGGAAGCGTTTCATTATTATAGGTGTACGAAGGAGAATTAAATGAAAGAGGTATTAATTGGGCATCTTGATGTACACGGTACATTTTCATAATATGATAAGTAGGTGTCAAAATCATTTTGGCTTTGTCTGTCAGAATTACAGCTTGCAAAACATTTACACATTGCGCTAAATTCGCCATACGGACTCTATCAGCATGATTGTTAAAAATGTTAAGAGTTGCTCCTGCTAAAACGGCATCTCTCATGGTGTTTTGTTGGTATAAAAATCCAGGATTTGTTCCTTTTTCAACCTCATACCAAGCGCCCCATTCGTCTACAATCATAGCCACTTTTTTGTCGGCATCATATTTATCCATAATGGCAGAATGTTTGGTAACCAATTCTTCCATTTTCAAAGCAGATTTCATTGTCTGAAAATATTGATTTTCTGTATAATCTACACCATCTCCTTTTTTTGCCCAATCGATTACGGCATAATGATGTACACCAACTCCTCCCAACATATTTATAGGAATGTTTTTCATTAAGGTTTCGGTCCAATTATAATCGGCACTATTTGATCCGGAAGCAATGCGAGTTAAGCCGCCTGTATTTTCCCAATCAGACATAAAAGTGGCATATTTGCGGTATTCTCCAACATAATAATCTGCTGTCATATTTCCTCCGCAACCCCAAGCTTCATTTCCGATTCCCCAAAATTTTACTTTCCAAGGTTCAGTTCTGCCGTTTTTTATACGTAAATCACTCATGGGACTTTTTCCTCCAAAGTTGGCATATTGCACCCAATCAGCTAGTTCTTGAACAGTTCCACTTCCTACATTTCCTGAGAGGTAAGGTTCTGCGCCAAGTAATTCGCACAGATTCAAGAAATCGTGTGTTCCAAAACTATTGTCTTCAGTCGTTCCGCCCCACCATTGGTTTACAATAGTTGGTCTGTTTTCTTTTGGGCCAATTCCGTCTTTCCAGTGATAGGTGTCTGCAAAGCAACCTCCAGGCCAGCGAAGATTTGGTATTTTTAATTCTTTTAAGGCGGCAACTATGTCATTACGAACGCCATTTGTATTGGGAATTTTTGAAGTGTCACCAACAAAAAATCCACCATAGATAGACCTTCCCAGATGCTCTGCAAAATGACCATAAATGTTTTTGTTGATAGTAGGAGCATTTGTAGTGTTCTTGATAGTAACTACTGTAGTTTCTTTTTGTGCAACAATTGTTTGATTGCAAAAAGTAAAAATAAATAAGATTAATAGGGCTTTTTTCATAATGTCTTTAAGTTATAAAATCACATGGTAAGCTATTGAGAAGCTTACCACATGATATTAAAAAATTCTAAAATTCTAATTAACTAACTCAAAATAATATTAATAACCACTGTTTTGTACTGTTCCTGGATTGTTATCCATTTCTAGTTGTGGTATTGGGAAAAATTCTCTTCCTGCTGCATAAGAGTTAAATTCAACGTCTCTTGATTTTAACCATGCTAATTTTGTTGCATCTTGTAACCATCCCCAACGACGAATATCATCAAAACGGTGTCCTTCTAATGGGAACTCTAAGAATCTTTCGTGACCAATTTGCTCTCTCATCGCATTTTGATCCATGCTTGGTTTTGCTGTAGCTAAATTAGGTAACCCAACTCTGCTTCTTACCATTTGGATATAAGTGTAAGCACCTGGAGTGTCGCCAGTTTCGTTTAAACATTCAGCATACATTAACAAGATATCTGCATATCTTAATAAACGCTCATTTATACCGGAACGCCAGTCAAATTCGTTTGCATAACCTCCATCAGAATTTTGGTATTTTCTACAAAATAAATCATTTAAATCTCCTGCATTGGCTGCATAAAAGGTAGCAAAATCTTTTCCGTAAAGTTGCATTCCTCCAGGTTTGTTATAAAACATGGTAGCATCCAAGCGAGGGTCTACTTCTCCAGAAGTCGTTTTTTCTTCTTGGAATTCATTAAATAAAGTCCAAGTAGGTTGTACGTCTGTCCATCCAAAAGCTCTTGGTCCATAAGTAATGGCAACCTAAATCAACTCCGCCGGCACTTCTGCTGAATTGTACTTCAAAAAGAGATTCTGAATTGTTTTCGTTAGTGTCTGTAAAGTTATCGCGGTAATCAGATACTAAAGAATAAACTCCTAAATCAATAACTTGTTTGAATGCAATTTTTGCGTTTGGAAAATCCTTGGTAAACAAGTAGGCTTTTCCTAAATATCCTAGAGCAGCTCCTTTGGTAGCTCGTCCTTTATCAATGGCATTAGAGTACGTAGATGGAAGTAAATCAGCTGCTGCTTTGAAATCAGCAATTACTTGAGCCCAACCTTCGGCTTCTGTTTTTTGAGGGTAGAAAGCGGCGATTTGTGTTGGTACGGGTACATTTTTGAACATATTTACCGCATGAAACAAAAACAAACCTCTTAAAAAATGAGCTTCACCCAAGATTCTGTTTTTCAGTGCAGTATCAGTAAATGGAATATTAGGTGCGTTTTCAAGAACTTGGTTTGCACGATAAATACCTTGATAGTAGGTTTCGTAAGCCCAACCATAAATTGCGGCATCTGTTACATTTGAGTTAAAACGACCTACATTGGCCATCGATCCCCATGGGCTGTTGCTACGTGTATCGTCACCTTTTAAGTCTAATAATAATGGAGTGCTTCGCATGTAAGTTCCATCGGTAAGTAAACTACCATAAGCGGCATTTACACCTTTTACAGCGTCCTCGTCAGTTTTCCAAAAGGAATCTACAGCATCATTATTGGGGTCAACTTGTAGTAAATCTTCATCGTTAACACAACTTGTTGTTATGATTGCCAGCGAGAAGAAACCAGCTATATAATTATATATTTTATATTTCATTTTGATTCGTTTTTAATGGTTTGCTAATTTAAAAATTTACTTCAACTCCTAAAGAAACTGTTCTAGGATTAGGGAAAGACCCTCCGTCATATCCTCTTGAAATCAATCCGTCGTTGCTATTAAAATCAGGGTCTGCACCAGTATATTTAGTAAAGGTTAATAAGTTTTGCCCGTTTACAAACACTTTTGCTTTTTGGATAACACTGTTTGTTGGCATTGGGATTTCATATCCAATTTCCAAAGATTGGAGTCTTAAGTAATCTCCATCTTGAATGAATCTCTTCCGTTACCATTTGGATCACCAATGATTGGACGTGGTACATTAGTATTAGTATTTGTTGGAGTCCAATAATTAAGCATATCGGTATGATGGTTACCAAAATCTCCAGCCATTAAGTTGCGATAGATACTATTGAAAACTTTGTTTCCACCAGCACCTTGCCAAAACATGGATAAATCCCAATTTTTGTAGGTAGCACTAAAGTTGAAACCATAGCTGTATTTAGGAATTGTTACTCCTTGAAAAGTTCTGTCTTGATCATTAATTATACCGTCTTCGTTGATATCTTTGAATTTAACATCTCCCACTCCTGCATTGGTTTGTGTTGGAGATGAAGCAATTTCTGCAGCGCTTTGAAAAATCCCAGCAGTTTCATAAGCAAAAATTTCACCTGCAGATCTTCCAACTATAGTTTTTGAAGCAGCACCATAGATTGGATTTCCATTGATACCAATTTGCATTACTTCATTTTTCATCGTTCCTAAATTAGCAGAGATGCTGTATTTGAAAGCGTTTTTGTTGTTATTATAGGTTGTTGAAAATTCAAAACCTGTGTTTTTCATTGCACCAGCATTTGTTCTAATTACTGCAGGAAATGCTCCTGTAGAAAACGGAATTGGAACATCAACCAATAAATTGGTAGAATTTTTTACGAAATATTCTGCGGTAAATTGTAAATCATTGTTAAACAATCCAAGTTCTACGGCAACATCGCTTGTTTTTACATCTTCCCATTTTACATCTGGATCTAAAGATGCTACAACGGTTGTTCCCGGAGCCAATTTATTGTCGAAATCGTAACCTGCAAAACCATTGGTTGTTGTAGAGAAGAAATACGGAGGAATAGTATTGTTTCCTAATTTACCATAACTACCTCTTATTTTGATATTGCTTACCCATTCTGGCAAGTGGATGAATTTTTCGTTACTCAATTTCCAAGCTCCTGAAAAAGAGTAGTTGTTAGCAGTATTGTTTTTTTCGCTAAAAAGAGACGTTTTGTCTTGTCTAAAGTTGGCTTGCAACAAATAACGATCATCGTATGAATAGTTGATACGGCTAATGTATGATTTACCAGTTATAGTTTCTTTGCGTTCACCTGTACTAGTTGCATCTGCATATTGCAACATACTTATTTCACCGTATTCATAACCTACACCTCTTGACCAGTGGTTGTATGAATCAGTGCGTTCTTGTACAAAACCGCCTAATACATCAAATTTATGTTTGTCTACATCTAATGAGTAGGTTAATATGTTGTTAAAGAAAGTTTTGTCTGTACTACCTGTTGATATATCTAGAGAAGCTTCGTCTTTGGTGGTAATATAATACCATCCTAAATCACTTTCTGGTATGTATCTGCTGTTTTCATAATCCAATCGGTCAAAACTGGCATCAATTTTATATTTCAACCCTTTTACGATCTCAACTTCACCCCAAATATCTCCAATAAAACGATTTCTTTTGCCGCTATTATTGATTAAGTTGTTAAAACCTATCACATTAAGAGATATAGCTCTTTGAGTCAAGTTATCTGTTCCGCCATATCCACCCAAACGGTTGGCATCATAAACTGGCATTGTAGGAACGGCACCCACTAAAGCACCAATAGCAGTTTCGCCTACATAACTATTGA
>ERZ1034363.1231-NODE-1231-length-15037-cov-2.817179_pt1 | contig 15037 bp, 41 predicted proteins | sample MGYA00520616_ERZ1034363 | MGnify/ENA primary metagenome ERZ1034363 (study PRJEB33736, sample SAMEA104284506) | Azolla filiculoides | biome: Urban; feature: Water surface; material: Ditch water | place: Netherlands | collected 2015-10-28 | depth 0-0.1 m ...
CCTTCGGAGCCAAGTTATACTACGTTAGCTGAGATGGATTAGCAGAGTCTTGATAAGGCTCAGAGAATGGATCGTTACCATTACGTAGTACCAAGTTTATGGAGGTATGGTCGAGTCTGGTTTATGGCACCTGTCTTGAAAACAGGCGAGTAGAAATGCTCCGTGGGTTCAAATCCTACCACTTCCGCCAAATATAGTGAGTTGACAGAGTCTGGCTAAATGTGCCTCCCTGCTAAGGAGTGCGTCCGTAAGGGCACGAGGGTTCGAACCCCTCACTCACTGCCAAGTTTTAGGATCTTTACAGCATATAAAATACACTTGTAATGTCGTGGTCGTAGGTTCGAATCCTACTGTCGGAGTAATCCGATATAGCTCAGTTGGTAGAGCACGTAAAATAGATCCTGTTGAATTAAACATAATGAAAGGAGTTGTATATGCCAAGCGTATTTTTAGTAAGCGACACGCACTTTGGCCATGCTGGTGTATGCAAATTCACCGATAGCACCACAGGCGAAAAGATTCGACCATGGACTGATCCAAACGAAATGGATGAAGAAATGGTTAAGCGTTGGAATGAAACAGTAAAGCCAACGGACAAGGTATACCACTTAGGTGATGTTGTCATCAACCGTAAAGCGTTGAAGATTATGCATCGTTTAAATGGCGATAAGATTTTGATCAAAGGTAACCACGACATCTTTAAGCCAGAGGACTATGCTCCTCACTTCAGAGACGTTCGTGCCTATCATGTTATGAACGGTATGATCTTAAGTCATATCCCATTACATGAAAGTGCTTTGTACAGGTTTGGAACCAACATTCATGGTCACACTCATACCAATAGAGTTATGATGACTGACCAATACGGTGTCACTAAGATCGATCCTCGATACTGGTGTGCCTGCGTTGAACAGACAGACTTCAGACCCATCTTGTTTGAAGACGCAATGAAGCGAATCGCTGAACAAGGTGGTTCAGTTGGTTTCAAAAGTTAATATCGCTGTGGTCTAATGGATTAAGGCAACGGTCTTCTACACCGTACGATGGGGGTTCGAATCCCTCCAGCGATGCCAGAGTAATGCGGATATGATGGAATTGGTATACGTATCGGACTTAAAATCCGAGTTTTGTGGGTTCGAGTCCCACCACCCACACCAATGTCCCGTTAGCTCAGTGGATAGAGCAATGGTCTTCTACACCACAGGTCGGGAGTTCGAATCTCTCACGGGACGCCAGTTTATGTAGGTGGAACCAGTTGGATGGGTACTGGATTGCAAATCCATGGAAGCAAGTTCGATTCTTGTCACCTACTCCAAAATAAGTGTTGACTTGTAAACTTATTTGATGTATAATAAGTGTTCTTCAAAAGTCCTCTCTGAGTCTACGGTAAATACGTAGCGTGAGGCAGGTAGGTAACTGCCGTGCGGTTAGATGGGTGTCCGTTATCACCCATCACTTTACTCGATTCGTCTATCGGTTAGGACACTTGGTTTTCAACCAAGTAAGAGGGGTTCAACTCCCCTATCGAGTACCAGATTTAATTGTATTGGGTTGCCAATGCCAGTAGGTATACCTAGGAGTTAAAAGATACTTGACGGAGTATCACTCGCTAGATTACACGAAAGATGGAAACGAAGCTGTTTTGATGCAGTTGATACGGTGGTCACGCTGGATAAGTTGGAGCGTAATGTGGTTGATAGACAACTCCGTGGACGGCACGGTATGGCAGGTGTTCAAACTGTTATTTCTATCAAACATCCCAGTATAATTAAATGTGGTATTAGTTTAGTGTTATCAAGGTATCGTCATAGGACGCTATGACTATGCGGGTCCAACTGTGCGAGGAACGGATCCTAATATAACTGCTAGTCGCTTGCCAGAGGAAGCACCTTTGTTGGCAAATAGGCACGATAACACTAAACTAATATCATGGAGCAATTGATGCTATGGCGTGTGCATCATCGGACTGTAAATCCGATCCCTCTGGGTAAACAATCTTGGTTCGACTCCAAGTTGCTCCACCAAATTTTGGCTCGTTAATATAATGGTTATTATGCCTGCCTGTCTAGCAGGACACAGGAGTTCGATTCTCCTACGAGTCGCCAGTTTTGTAAATGCTGTTTACAGCAACCGAGTTACAAGTTTAGAGTTGAGGCTCTAATATCGAAAGATAATTAGTTTACTAATACCGTGTTACAAGTGAAGGGTTGAGGCTCTTCTTTACAAATTTATTATCGCAGAGTATGGAAGTGGTCTATCCGTCTGGTCTCATAAGCCATGAAATCGTTGGTTCGAATCCAACCTCTGCAACCAGATGGTGATGTAGCACAGCGGTAGTGCAACTCCTTCATACGGAGTAGGTCAGTGGCTCGAATCCACTCATCACCACCAGATAAGTAGTAAGATGCGGATGTGATGGAATTGGTATACGTGTTGGTCTTAGAAGCCAAATTTTGCGAGTTCGAGTCTCGCCATCCGCACCAAGTTTTATTCCAGAGTAGCACAGCGGTAGTGCAGTTGACTGTTAATCAATTGGTCGTAGGTTCGATCCCTGCCTCTGGAGCCAATTAATGGGCTGTTGGTATAGTTGGGAACACACCTGCCTTGCACGCAGGAATCGGGAGTTCGACCCTCCCACGGTCCACCATTTTAATTATCAGGAGAAGTAAATGAGTAATCACGAAACATTGTTGGAACAGTTTGAAGTTTATAAATCAGAGAATGAAAAGTTCGCAACAAAAGGTGTTAAGGCATCTGCTGCTCGAGCACGCAAAGCGTTACAAGAAATGAGTAAAGCAATTCGTGAACGTCGTAAAGAAATTACTGCAGAGAAAGAAGCACTCGCAGCAAAATAAGTTTTAGCCCATCTAGCTCAGCTGGTAGAGCATCTCATTAGTAATGAGGAGGTCACGTGTTCGAATCATGTGATGGGCACCAAATATCTCGATGGTGTAATGGCAGCATAGCAGTCTCCAAAACTGTTGGTTGGGGTTCGAGTCCCTATCGGGATGCCAATGCGGGTAAGCGTGAGGTACGTCGCCAGCCTTCCAAGCTGCGCAGAGTGGGATTCGATTTCCCCTATCCGCTCCAATTTAAAAAGAAAGTGAAGTGAGGTGTAACATGAAACCTATCAACATCGATGAAGTAAAAACATTCATCGAGGCACAGAGTCCTGAAACAAAGATCTACATTGGTGGTGATTCTGAGCGAGTTTTGATTGGTAATACATGGTATGCTGACTACACTTTAGCTATTGTTGTTCATATTGACGGCAAACATGGATGTAAGATCTTTGGTGAAGTTTCTCGTGAGAGAGACTATGACTTAAAGAAAAACAAACCACGTATGCGTCTAATGAACGAAGTTTATAAGATTGCAGACTTGTACCTAAAGTTGCATGATGTTCTGGAAGATAGAGATGTAGAAGTGCATCTTGATATCAACCCAAACGAAATGCATGGTTCAAGTTGTGTAATCAACGAAGCGACTGGATATATCCGTGGTATGTGCAACGTAATCCCTCTTGTAAAACCAAGAGCATTCGCTGCAAGTTACTGTGCGGATAGAATGAAACACATCATGTCGAATCGTATTGCAGCATAAACTGTTGACTTGCAATGTTATTTGATGTATAATAAGTTATTGAATTGAAGGAATTTAAAATGGAAATTAACCTACGTAAAGCAAACGCTATCCAAGCAGAGATTCGCAAAGCAATCAATGCAGTTAAGTTGGAAGCAAACGTGGCTGTGACTGAGTTCACACAAAACATCGCAGAGGCATTGGTCACTGCTCATGTCGAATACCAACGTGGTGTCGATCGCAAGGTAGCTTTGACTACTGCATTGTTTAACATTCGCAAGAGTGTTTCTCAAGCAAATGCCACTGCTGGTATTAATACCATGCTTGGTGACATCGAAGCCATTGATCAAGTGATGGCTGTGTACAGTCAAGTTACCACTCAAGTAGTGGCTAAACCATTGGCTGAGGTGACTGCTCGTATCGAGAAGTTGAAGACTACTCCAACTGAGAACAGTCGTCTGTATGGCGATCGTTTCAACAGCGTGGAAACATCTGTTGTTAACACTGACGCAATCGAGGTTGCCAAGCTGAAGGTGAAAGACCTGAAGCGTCAGAAGCAGGCTCTGCAGGATAAACTGCTGAGTTCTAATGTCAATACCCTTATCACCATCAATGGTGCTGATGAGGCAGTGTTGAAAGAGGAAGGTATCCTCTAAAGTTTTTGAGGGACAGTGCGGATAAGAGAGAAGAATGGGTTGCAAACACTAATATCCTACAAAGATATTGGCTGGATCAGGTCTTGAAAACCTAATTCCGACTAATCCGCTCGAACTATAGTTGATCTGCTCCACGCATATACTTGACTGTTATAGTCGCTGTTTGTTGTTACGTGGATAGACTCTTGTGGGCTGTCTGTTGATTGTTGATGGTTGCATGTTGCTGTGCGACTATTCGCTTGAATTGAACCATTGTTCCTCACCCTTATTATGGAGTTAGTATGAAAGTTGTTATCAATCGTTGCTTTGGTGGATTCGGTCTATCAAAAGAGGGTTATGTTCGTTACTGCGAACTGGCTGGCTTGCCATGTTTTATCGAAGAAGATAAAAAGTATTCATCTCTTGGTCTATTTACTTGCTGGTTACTACCAGAAGCTGAACGTGTAGATAATAAAGAGGGTGATGCATTCTATTCCATGTCAATGGAAGAACGTATTGCGTATAACAATATACACTCAGAACAGACTCTTTACGATCGTGACATCGAACGTAACGATCCGTTTCTTGTTCAGTTAGTTGAAGAGAATACTGAATTGTATTCTGGTCGTCATTCAGAGTTAGCAGTGGTAGAAGTTGATGACGATGCTGAATGGGAAATTGATGAGTATGATGGTCGTGAACACGTTGCTGAAAAGCATCGTACTTGGTATTGAATAAGTAGTATTGTGCAGGATTAATTCAGTGGTAGAATGTTTCGTTGCCAACGAAAATGTCATCGGTTCGAACCCGATATCCTGCTCCAATAATTAACATGGAGATATTATGACTGAACAGAGTCCAAAAGAACCATCCGCTTTTAAGCAGGAATGGGAAGCAAAGAAGTTATTGAAGCGAACAAAAAAGAAAGCAAAGAAAGAGTTGCTGAATCGAGGTCATAGTCCATCAGAAGCCAGTGGTATGATTAAGCAAGCACTCAAACAAATTCAAAGCAATAAACCCGAGCGTCGTGCAGCTGGACGTGGTGGTTAATTAGTGCCCACTTTGGTGGGCATTTTCACATTAGGATAATTATGATTGATTGTATGATTGTAGGTGACAGCATTGCAGTTGGAGTTAGTCAGGTGCGCACCGAATGTGTTAGTTACTCCAAGGGTGGTATCAATAGTCACCAATGGTTAAATACTTACGTGAGTAAGACTCCGCTTGTTGCCAAACATGTCATTATTTCTCTTGGAAGTAATGACCACAAGTACATTAAGACTCGCAAAGAATTGGAAACGATCCGTGAGTTGACAAAGGCAGATAGAGTATACTGGATTCTACCAGCTATCAAACCAGACATTCAAGAGGATGTTTATGCTGTTGCTGCATTGCATGGTGATGTAGTTCTACCAATCACTCGATTGCAGACAGATAAGATTCATCCATCATGGGCAGGTTACAAAGATCTAGCGGAGAAAACAAAATGAGTTGTCGTGATTGTAATGATATGTGCAGACAGGGCAGAGATTGTCCGCATCGCATGACATGGACTGACTACCAGATGCGATTCTATAACTTAAAAGAAAGTGTCAAACAATGGATATTAAAAATTACCAGCAAACGCCAGTAAAGCCAATGTCTTTCGAGGAATGGAAAGGTAACAAAGCACCACAATTCTCCGATGAGACTATGAAGTCACTGGAGCGTCTGCATGGAATCGACTATAAAAAACAATTTGACGAAATGCTCAAAAACGAGTATAATGAATACTGTTCGAATCTAAATGGGAATTGGTTACTAAAATGATTACAAAAGAAAAACTAGAACACCACATCAGCCATCTACAAGAGAAGCATGATGCATTGGACAAGAAGATCTGGGAACTAGATTGCCACTACGACGAGTCAGTCGAGTGTCATAACCTTAAGAAGCAGAAACTTAAACTCAAAGATGAGATTGAAGATTGTAAGAGAAAAATAGAGGCACTATGAATCTAGATGATGCAGTGATACAATTACACGATATCGCACGAGGTATCGTTGACGACGCACCTACCTACTCCTTTGAGATTCGTAGAGTTGCCGATGCTCTTCATGGGCACATGCGTGAGCAGAAAGAACGAGATGAACGAACACGTTACACTCACTCTGCCGCAAAGAAGAAAACTGTAATTGTAACTGACTGTATCGGTGGAGAAGATAATGACTGACGTATTCGTACCAAAAGAAACTGTGGATGCCATGATGACACGAGCATTCCTAGAGTTGGCAGCAAAGCTAGAAAGACTAGAGAAAGAATTGATGGCAGCACAGAGTCGTATCCACGAGTTGGAAGGACAGGTGTACGGAGGTTCTGTCAAATGACCAAATCAGAACTGTTCTTTATACTTTGGACATGCTTCTGGTTAATTGGAACTAACATTGACTTTGCATTCAGTCTTGGAGAGAAGAACTCCATTGTAGTTGAGAGTAAACAACCAGAGAAGAAACCAGAGGTAAAGACCGATGATTTTCCGAAAGCGAGTTGGTAATGAGTTTGAGAGATCCAATATTCACAACGCATGACTACATCATTGGTGGTAAGCTAGTGGTGGGTAAAGCAACCATGGACGATGGGTATGTGGCTCTGATGAAGGATGCCGATGCAAAGAAACACATCAAAGAGAAACTAATCCACGACATGGCTCAATACATGCTGGAGAATAACCTAGTGGAATTCACCCAGCAAAACGACCCCAATACATTCACCAAGACCAACATGCTGCGACCATATCTGGCTCCCAACGACCAAGTAAAGATCCTGCGATTAGCCAATAAAGTAGTATGAGACTGGTAAAGTATAGAGACGCTGGTATGAGTACGTATACCTATTTCTGGGTAAACGAGAGTGAACGGCTATCCAGTCCGTTCTTTGATAGTGAGAAAGATGCCTTAGATTGGATTGATAATGAACGAAATACTGATACTATTCCTGCTGTTCACCAAACACTTCCTGATTGATTTCCCTGCCCAGACTCCATACCAATGGATGAACAAGGGCACATACGGACATCCAGGTGGACTACTACACGCTGGTCTCCATGCACTTGGAACACTGATTGTATTCCTAGCGGTCTCTGCATCACTTGAGGGTGCACTAATCCTAGCTTTGATTGATGGTATTCTGCACTATCATATCGACTGGGCTAAGATGAGAATCAATGCTCACTACGGATGGAAAGCAGATGCCCATCCAGAGTTCTGGGTATTGCTTGGAATCGACCAATACCTACATGCACTAACCTACCTACTACTAGTAACAATATGAGTAAGATTTTTGTAATAGCTGGAACTACCCAAGAAGCCAGAACATGGGCGAATGGAAACTTCCAGAAGCGAGCAGGTAATGGAGAGCGAGAAGCATCCATGAACGACTACATCTATGTAAGTAAACCAGACGATCTACGTGGTCATCAAGATCCCCATGGTGTATTCGTTGGTAACTGGCTGGGTAGACCAGATATATTCGATATCGTGGAGGAATTGTTATCCAGAACGATCCATGTCAATCCTAATCTAAGCAGGATTTACAATGATTTAAAGCCAAAGGTAAGACCAACTCCAAAGCTAACTGGAAGTCAGATGACCCAAGCATACATAGACGAAGCGTCAGAGCTAATGGCAAGAGATATAGATGCAGAGGTAATAAAGAACCTAGCAAAACGAATTAATGGAGGAATCATATGAAGTACTACACTATCGTATTTCCAGGTGAATTTGGTCAGCACGTACAAGAGACATGGAATAAAGAACAAATTCTAAAGGCATACTGGACTAACTGGAATAGGAAGATGTTTCAGTCTGGCAACTCGGATAAGGTAACTGAAGACAACTGCATAAGCGACTGGATTACTACTCATTGGGCAGAAGAAACAGATGAATTTGGAAAGAAACTATGAAGAAAATAACAAAGATCGTAACATTCTATGATGATGGCACATTCACCGAATCAGTGCCCAGTACTAATCCACAGCCATACATGCCAACTCCAGTATATCCGTATACTCCAAGTGCACCACTAAATCCATCTCCATACCCATGGCCAAACCCACCATATACAATTACATGTGGTACTATCCAAGGGAAAGAAAATGTTCGAGGATAACGAAATCGACATAGAACTATCATTCTCAGACAATATCAAGGCTGGAGAACATCTACATACGGATAAAGGTTACCAACTATCCACCCACGAGAAACAAGCTGAGTTCGCCAAGAAGAGAGAACAACAAACATGCATAGAGTGTAATAAGCCAGCTACCTGTGTACGTCATACCCAATTCGCTGGTGATCATCCCTATTGTAAAGAACATGGTATGCAAGAGGAAGATTACTTTGTAGATGATAGCTATACGTATTGGACAGAACTATGATAGAACCAACAATACGTATGCAAGTGCATGGAGTAATAAGAACCTATGCACCAAGAGAAGACATAACCGTATTCGAATTAGCCAAGATACATCAGCTAATCGCTGTTAGTGTAGTGTCACCAATGAAGCCAGAGGACAGAGATGCATACGTTGCACACTATGGGCTAGAGAGACATTTCGTGGTCGCTATTTAGTGACCTCTCTATGGTAGTTATCGCATTTAACAATAAATAGAACTACTCGTTTACAAGCATCAATTATGTCAAGATACCGAGAGAAAACCTGCCCAACATGTGGCACCGTACACAAGAAGCGTGGACCATTCTGTTCCCGCAGCTGTGGAAACTCACGTGTGCATAGTGATGAACGCAAAGAACAGCTGTCCCAGCAAGCAAGGGCACGTGTGGCTAGTGGTGAACACAATGAAACTGCTGATAGATTCATTGCTGGTGCTAAATTAGCCACACAGAAGCGTTATAACAAGGGCGATGAAGACCTGCAAGACCTTTCCTATGAGGATTTGTTCGTTGAACCAGTGGTGAGACCATTGGGAGGCAACCAATTCGTGGCTGGAGGCGACCTTTGGACTGATGTAGACTGACATTTTACCCTAATTTTCACTGTAACACAACTAATAAGGCTCTTCGGAGTCTTTTTTGCATCTGCAACACAGAAATACTTTACTTTTATTTGACTTTAGGGCATAATAACTGTGTTAGGGTTGATGATAAGGATGTAGTGATGTATACAGTGTTGTTTCCTTCTGGTAAAACTTTGGTTTTCTCTGTAAAAGCACTTGCAGAGACGTATGTCATTGCTTATAAGGCAGTTCTTATCGGTGCACCTGTTGACTTTAATGTGGTAGAGACGGTATAATAGTGTCTTTGCAGGAGAGAACTATGGATGACGTGAAACTGAGTGAACTTTTGGACGTACTAGCGGATTTGACCCTGAATGCTGAGACTTTTGAGATTGCTCTAGCCGCACTACGACTCCAAACCCTTCTGAGAGAGTCCTACGGGAATAACCTACTGTGATGTAGGGTTATTTTCACGAAGGTGTTTACTTTTATTCCCTGTGGCTGTATAATAACTCTATTGTGATTATGAAAAGTGAGTTAAAAATGAATGTTTCTGTCTCGTTCGATGCTGGTTCTAAGAAGTTCGTTGGTTCTATCAATGGTCAAGTGGTAGTTCGTTCTGTTGGTAAAGCATACGTGGAACGTCGTCTGGAAGAGATGGCTGGCGAGAAGATCGACTTCGAAGCTGCTGCAGCAAAGACAGAAGCTAAGCAAGAGAAGTTCGGTATCAATGCTCGATTCGGCTTCGTAGAGAAGCTGGTGTCCATGGTGGCTGCTGGTGTACAACCTTCTGCTGTGGTGACTGGTTCTGGTGGTCTGGGTAAGACTTACACTGTTACCAAGACTCTGGAAGCTGCTGGCTACACTGATGTGTCTGATCTGGCTTCTTTCGAGGTTGGCACTACTATCCGTAAGAGCAAGTCTTTCACTATGGTCAAGGGTTACTCTACTGCCAAGGGTTTGTATCGTACTCTGTTCGAGAACAATGGTTCTATCGTTGTGTTTGATGACTGTGATGCAGTGCTCAAGGATCCAGTGGCTCTTAACCTGCTCAAAGGTGCATTGGATAGCTACGGTAAGCGTATCATCTCTTGGAATGCAGACATGCGTGATGAAGACCTGCCACGTAGCTTCAACTTCGAAGGTCGTGTAATCTTTATCTCTAATCTGGACCAAGACAAGATCGACCAAGCTATCCGTAGTCGTTCTATGATGATTGATCTGTCCATGACTACAGACCAGAAGATCGATCGTATGGAACACATCGCTGCTCTGGACGAGTTCATGCCTGAGTACGACATGTCTGTTAAGACTGATGCTCTGAACCTGATCAAAGAGATCAAGAGTGACTGTAAAGAAATCAGCCTTCGTACCCTTATCGCTGTGTGCAAGATCCGTGCTTCTAACAAGGACTACAAAGATCTCGCCACTTACATGTTGACTGCATAATGGAGTTCTTTTTCCTTATCTTCTGGAACAAGCATGCATTCATTGTATTGTGTGCTTTGTTCTGGCTTGCGTTCTGGTTGTGGTGACACTTACTAGGGCATTATAGCAAAAATTATAATCAAGGGACTCCTACCCCTAATAGAAAGACTGGTTTAACCCCCACCCCACTTATTAGCTCTCCCTACAACTTTTGATTTTCACACTCACCAAAAAATCGCCCGAGAAAAATTTTCACCGAAAAGGTTCATCATGAATTATCTGTATTGGCTTGGTCTATTAATGTTTCTTACAGCTGGAGCGTTGTTACACGATGTTCCTTTTCTAAGGTTCATTCCTGCCATGCTGTTAATTGTAGTGGGAACGATGTTTGCTATTCTGGGGAGTGCATCATGATTGTATTCTACATTGTTATTGGTATTATCATGGTGCAGCTTATCGGTGGGCTCATCGTAACTCTCTGTATAAGGAAATGGGGTATCTATGGCTAATGTAAAACAAGGTAATCTCACTAAGTCTCCCCAGTGGTGGAAACACCTACGGGATTGGAAGCGTATATTCTGGAAGAGCGAACGTAGTGCTCAGAAGAAAGAAATGAAGAAGGATCTATCATGAACATCAAGATTACCGATATTGCAGAACACTGTGACTTCTATATTGGGAATGAGCATTACGATAAGTCTCACGAGGAGAAACAACGTCTATTCATGGAGAAGTTCGCCGAGTTGATTATTCGGGAATGTTGCAACAAGATTGAACGCAAATACAAATACGCTCTTGGTGAAAAGACGCAATGGGCAATGTCACAAGATGTACAGGATTTGTTAAAAGAACATTTCGGAGTTGAAGAATGAATAATGAGTACGGTGTTCCGCTTCATGCCTGTAATGGGTATAGGCAAGATGAGCATTATTGGGCTTGGTTGGCAACAATGAGTCTTGATGCTCTATATGAGTTTGTAAAAGTGAAGCATGTGTAGATAAGAGATCCCTTCGGGATATAAGATGGAGTAATAGATTATGGTGCTGATTTTGAATATGATTCTGGCGTTTGCATTGGCATTCCAAGCTGGACAAATGAAGACAATGATAGACGTGGATAAGATTGAAGGTAGGAATACTGGCTGGATGACGTATTTCTTTTTGGTTGCTGACACGTTAATATCTGTGTACCTTATTATTTCAATTTATGGAATGGGTATCACTCGAGGACAAATATGAGAAATCTAGTCATGGCACGGATATCGGAGTTTCTACTGGAGCATCCGAATCTAATGGTGGAATTGGACATCAGTCCAGATGAATTGGACGAGTTGTCCAATGCGGAGTTGTTGGATCTCCTAGAAGAAATCTACGAAATCTTTTATTCAGAGGAATAATATGAAACGTGAATTCATACTGCAGGTTAAAGAGTTTCTTGAGCGTAGTCTCGATGCCTTTGAGATTGCCCACAGGATGCACGTGGATCCCGCCGATGTACAGTTGGCGATCGAAATCATTAAACAGATTGTAACATGAGTGGTTGGCGCAAACGACAGATTGGAGATAGGGTCATGGGTGACTTTAACAACAGCTTGAAATATAATGGCATCACGTATACGGTTACAGTGAATGGAACCAGTACAGTGATTTTGACTGAAGAACCCAAGGAAGATCTTGGTGAGATGAAAGAGGCGAGGGAGTACTTGGAATGTCTGATGAAGAAGCGTTAAAGTTCTATGAAGAACTGCAGGAACACTACGGTGATAAACTTGCAAACTTTGAGCACTATCCACGACAGTTTGCAAACCAAGTGAAGCTATACAAATATTACTTGTCTTGCAAGTCTCCTTGAGGTATAATAGAAATAATTATTGGAGATTATTATGAAAGTTGCGATTTGCTCTGACCTTCACTTGGAGTTCGGGGGTTTGGATCTTAAGAACACGGAAGGCGCAGACGTATTGGTTCTGTCAGGCGACATCCTTGTTGAGAACGATCTTGACGAATACAATCTACCTCAGATCGAGGCAGGGTTCGCACGCAAGCGTTCCACCATGTACCACGAATTCTTTGATCGAGTGTGTGCCGAGTTTCCCCATGTAGTTTACGTTGCAGGTAACCATGAGTCTTATCATGGTGACTTTGCCACCACATACACTGGGTTGAAGACCAAGCTGGCTCGACACGAGAACCTTCACATTCTTGATAAAGAAATCTTCGAGTTGGACGACTACGTATTCGTTGGCTCTACTCTGTGGACTGATATGAACAAGGAAGATCCTGTCACCTTGGAATACATCCGCCACTCTATGAATGACTTTAGAATCATTGCCAACTCTGCACGTAAGTCTTACCGTAAAGTCCCTCTGTATAAGAAGGATGATGAGGGTAACTACGTCAAGGATGAGAAGGGCAATATGATCCAAGACGGTATGAAGATGAAGGAAGAAGTTTCAATCTTCTCTCCTTTGGACGCTGTTGAAGAACACAGTAAGTGTTTTGATTACATCAAGCACATCTACTCCGAACAACCACCATGGAAGACTGTAATTGTAGTTGGTCATCACACACCTTCTACCAAGTCTTGCCATCCACGCTATGCCCATGACGATCTAATGAACGGTGGATACCATAGCGATCTGTCTGAGTTTATCCTTGACCGACCTGCAATCAAATTGTGGACTCATGGACATACTCACGACGACTTTGATTACATGGTTGGTGAGTGCCGTGTAGTTTGCAACCCACGAGGCTACATCAAGTATGAACCACGTGCCGATAATTTCAAACTAAAGGTGGTTGAAGTATGAGTTATAAACTACTCTCTGAATTTTATTCCGATGATCAAAAGAGACGGGCAACTGTCTCTCAAGATCTTACAACAAGGCAGTTCCGTGTAGCTGTTGTTTCTGACTCAGGCAGTGCTTTCTCTAGCATGTTTGAAACAGAAGACGCTGCCGAAGAATTTGCAGAACAATGGGTGCAACCTGTATGAAGAACTATGTTTTAGATGTGCAAAAAGATCCAGAGACAGGGGACTTGATTCTTGAGTTCCCTGATTCTATGATGGAAGAAGCTGGATGGAAAGTTGGTGACACTCTTGAGTGGATCGATAACAAAGACGGTTCTTGGACTTTACGTAAGTACAAAGAACATTCTGATGCTTACTACGATACGGATCGTAACAAATGAGCAGTGGACGAGATAGAATGATGGAAGAGTGGGTTGTTGAAGAAAAGGCAGATGCTTGCTCTTACGCTCACGATGCCGTTGAGACCTTGCTAAAAGAAAACATGAAACTCAAAGATGAGAACATGGACTTGAAGCAAGAAATTGCAAGACTATTATGGATGATGGAAGAACATGACTAAAGTATTTACAGACGTGAACGTATTTCTGACTGCTGTTGGACAGCGCACTCCTGCAACTCAGGTTCCAGAAGATGGGCAAGCAAAACTCTACAAGAAACTTATTGTTGAAGAATTTTCAGAGTTCGTTACAGCTGATATTGAAAATGATGACGTTGAACGAATTGATGCATGTTTCGACATGATTTGGGTTATCGTTGGCTACATGAAATCTCGTGGATGGGATTGCAACGGTATTTGGGATGAAGGTGCTCAGAGTAATCTTTCCAAGATTGACCCGAACACTGGTTTAGTTCGTCGTCGAGAAGACGGCAAGATCCTTAAGCCAGAAGGCTGGCAACCACCCGACTTCACCAAATTCACTGGCAAATAAACTGTTTACTTTTATTCGTACTTGGGGTATAATAACTTTATGATGATTACTTTATATTTGGATATGGATGGAGTCCTTGCAGACTTCCACAAGGCATACGTCAAGTACGATCCTGACAAGAGCGATCGTAAGAAGTTCCGTTCATCGGTTATGGATTACAAGATTTTTGAAGATCTTGATTTCATGCCTGATACGCAAGAACTTCTGAATCACGTTTCTCGTTTGCACGGGATTCGAATTGAGATTCTCACTTCAATGGGCACACATGACCCACTGCAAGGTGAAGAAGCGAAACGACAAAAAATGAAGTGGTTGAATAAACACAATATTCCATACAAACCTAACTTTGTTCGTGCCAAACAAGAGAAGGCTCAATACGCCACACCAACGTCAATTCTCATTGACGACTCTTCAGGTTGTATTGGTCCATTCATTGCTGCGGGTGGTCATGGTATTCTACACAGTCACTCATCTGAGACTGTTCGCATTCTTGATGCCACGATCCTTCAGATCAACGCCATAAATGCGCTACGCTCATGAACGATATTTTCGCTCCCACTTTACAATGGATCAAAGATGATTTTAAGTCTCACAGAGTTCGCTTTATTATTGAGTTGCTTGCTTGGGCTATTAGTGTTGGGTGCTCCATTACTATGGC
>ERZ1034363.1233-NODE-1233-length-15023-cov-2.974776_pt1 | contig 15023 bp, 15 predicted proteins | sample MGYA00520616_ERZ1034363 | MGnify/ENA primary metagenome ERZ1034363 (study PRJEB33736, sample SAMEA104284506) | Azolla filiculoides | biome: Urban; feature: Water surface; material: Ditch water | place: Netherlands | collected 2015-10-28 | depth 0-0.1 m ...
GCGGCTGCGGCGGCCACACGGGCTGGTCAACCCCCATGGGTTTGACAGCGAGTTGTGGCTGTGGGAGCAAGGTGTGGCAGCGACGGGCTACGTTCGCATGGGGCGCAAAGACCCGCCACCCCGCCGCCTGGCTGAAGCCGGGGGGGGCCTGCAACCCCTGCGTGAGCTTGTGCGGGCGCGCATTGTCAGCACCTTAACCACTGACAGCAACGTGGGTGCCACCTTGCTGTCAGAGGCTGACACACCCGGCATGAACGGACCGCGTGTGGCAGGCGTACTGGCTGCGCTGGTGGTGGGCGTGGCGGCCAAGAAGCTGGGGCTGCTCGCGCTGGCACTTGGCTTCTTCGCCAAGTTCGCCAAGGTGATCCTGCTGGGGCTGGCGCTGTTGCTGCTCAAGTACCTGCAAATCGAGCCGGTCGCGGCCTGGGACTGGTGGTGGGTGCTGTCTCCCTTCGGGGCTGCCGTGCTCTGGTGGTGGTGGGCCGATCATTTCGGCCATACCAGGCGCCAGGCCAGCATCAAGATGGACCAGCGCAAGCGCCGGCGCCTGGATGCGAGCCGCCGCCGTCTGGGTCTGCCGCCGCTGGACCGGCGCTGATGGGGTTCGAACGCTGCGCAGGTCGGATCATGCCTGCCGCGCTGGCACAATCGACCCCATGTTGATTCATCCGCAAATCGATCCGGTGGCCCTGCGCCTGGGGCCCTTGTCCGTCCACTGGTACGGATTGACCTATCTGGCCGCCTTCCTGATGTTCGTCTGGCTGGGGCGGCGGCGGCTGCGTCACCCGTCCTTCGCGTCGATCGAAGGACGAGGCGCCTGGAGCGCGCGCGATGTCGAGGACATCCTGTTCCTCGGCGTGCTGGGCGTCGTGCTCGGCGGCCGGATCGGCTATGTGCTGTTCTACAAGCCGCTCGAGTACCTGGCCCATCCGCTCAAGGTGTTCGCGGTCTGGGAGGGCGGCATGAGCTTTCACGGCGGCCTGCTCGGCGTGCTGCTGGCGATGGCCTGGTTCGCGCATTCGCGCCACAAGCCCTGGCTGCAGGTGATGGACTTCATCGCGCCCTGCGTGCCAACCGGACTCGCGGCTGGGCGCATCGGCAACTTCATCAATGGCGAACTCTGGGGCCGGGTGGCCGATCCCGCGCTGCCCTGGGCCATGCTGTTCCGCGGCGCTGGCGACCTGCCGCGTCACCCTTCGCAGCTCTACCAGTTCGCGCTCGAGGGCCTGCTGCTGTTCGTCCTGCTCTGGCTCTACGCGCGCCGGCCACGGCGTCGTGGCGAGGTCTCGGCCGCCTTCCTGGCTGGTTACGGCATGATGCGCTTCATTGCCGAATATTTCCGCGAGCCCGATGCCCACCTCGGTCTGCTGCAGATGGGCCTCAGCATGGGCCAGTGGCTGTCGCTGCCGATGATCCTGGCCGGCTTTCTGCTCTGGCGTTGGGCGCGGCGCCAGCCTTCGGCCTGACCGGCTTGATCCGCCTGCACCATACGCCCCATGGACCAGAACCTCTACACCCACCTGCGCGCTGCCTTTCCGGCCGATCTGGACCAGCTGGCCGTCGAGGCCTGGTCTGACGACGACAGCTGCCAGCGCTACAGCTGGCGTGAGCTCGATGCCGGCAGCGCCCGCATCGCCCGGCTGCTGGACTCGCTCGAGCTGCCGGCCGGATCGCGCATCGCGGTCCAGCTCGAGAAGTCGGTCGAGGCCATCTTGCTCTATCTGGCTGCGCTGCGTGCCGGCCTGGTCTATCTGCCGCTCAACATGGCCTACCAGCCGCAGGAGATGGCCTATTTCATCGCTGACGCGCAGCCCGCGGTCGTGGTCTGCAGCCCCGACCACTTTGGCTGGATCAGCAAGCTTGCCTTCAAGACCGGCAGCACCCAGGTTTTCACGCTGGCCGAGGATGGTAGCGGCAGCCTGCTCGAACGGGCCGCGCATTTCGACGCGCAACAGCAGCCGCTGCCGCGCGCGGCCGATGATCTGGCCGCCATCCTCTACACCAGCGGCACCACCGGGCGCAGCAAGGGCGCGATGCTGAGCCACGGCAACCTGCTGAGCAATGCCCAGGTGCTCAAGGATTACTGGGGCTGGCAACCGGGCGACACCCTGATCCATGCGCTGCCGATCTTCCATGCGCACGGCCTGTTCGTCGCGCTGCACGGTGCCCTGCTCAACGGCAGCCCCATGCTCTGGCTGGCCCGCTTCGACCCCAGGCGGGTGATACAGCTGCTGCCGCGTGCGACAGTCTTCATGGGTGTGCCCACGCTCTACACGCGCCTGCTGGCCGAGCCGGCTCTGACGCGCGAGGCGGTCAGCCAGATGCGCCTGTTCATTTCGGGCTCGGCACCGCTGCTGATTGATACCTTCCAGGCCTGGCAACAGCGCACCGGTCACACCATCCTCGAGCGCTACGGCATGAGCGAGACCGTCATGCTGACCTCCAACCCCGATCGTCCCGACCCGCGCTACGCGGGGCAGTCGCAGCGGCGTGGCGGCACGGTCGGCTTTCCGCTGCCGGGCGTCGAGCTGCGCATCGTCGGCGACGACGGTTTGGCACTTGCGACGGGCGAGATCGGCGCGATCCAGGTTCGCGGTCCGAATGTGTTTGCCGGCTACTGGCAGATGCCGGAAAAGACGCGGGAAGAATTCACTGCCGACGGCTGGTTTCGCACCGGCGATGTCGGTCAGCAGGACGCGCAGGGTTACGTCACCATCGTCGGGCGCAGCAAGGACCTGATCATCAGCGGTGGCTACAACGTCTACCCGGCCGAGGTCGAGGGCCGTCTCAATGAGCTGCCGGGCGTGCAGGAGAGTGCCGTGGTCGGCGTGTCGCACCCCGATTTCGGCGAGGTCGGGGTTGCGCTGGTGGTCGCCAGGCCCGGCGCGACGCTCGAACCCGGGCAGCTGCTCGCCAGCCTCAGGGAGCGACTGGCGAACTACAAGATCCCCAAGCGCTGCCTCGTCGTGGCCGAACTGCCACGCAACGCCATGGGCAAGGTGCAAAAGAAGCTGCTGCGTGAACAGCAGCAGGCGCTGCCCGGCTGAAGCCATGACCGGGCCTAGCCCGGCCCGGCCTTCAGCGCAGCACCAGCACCGGGATATGGGAGTGGGTCAGCACCTGCTGGGTCTCGCTGCCCAGCAGCAGGCGCTTGATGCCCTTGCGGCCGTGCGAGGCCATCACGATCAGGTCGCATTTGTTGCGCTTGGCCGTCGTGATGACGGCCTCTGACACCAGATCGGACTTGGCAGTCGTGGCCTTGACCTTGATCTGGCGCTTCTGGCCTTCGGACTTGATCGCGTTGACCACCTGCAAGGCCTCGTTCTGCCACTGCTGTTCGATGCGCTTGATCTCCTCGGCATCCACGCCCACGCCACCCTCGAAATAGGTCTGAGGGTAGAGCGGCACCACCTTGAGCGCGACCACCTCGGCGCCTGTGAGGTCGGCCAGGTTCAGGGCATGCTCGACGGCGGCCTCGGACAGTTTGGAGCCATCGGTGGCCACCAATATGCGCTTGTACATGAAACCCCCTATTGTGTGAACGATGGTGAGATGGCTGCAGTTTATGCCCGCCGACCGCCTGCTGCGCACAGACAGGCTTGACCCAGGTCAGGCAACGTCAGAATACCCTGAGATAATGTGCGACTATGGCAGATATCCAGGCTTTTGGCAGCAATCCAGCGCCCGTCGAGGGGGTGGGTGGGTGGCTGTTGGGCCAGCATCGGGGACCGCTGACGGTCACCGATGATTTCAGCGTGCTCGACGATCCGGTCGAGCAGCAGGATTTCACCCAGGACTGCGAGGTCCAGGGGCGGCCAGCCTGCGAATCCGTGCTGCTGGTGCAGGGCATGTACTGTGCGGCCTGCTCCGAGGCGGTCGAGTCAGCCATTGCCGGCAAGCCCGGCGTGCTGTCGGCACAGGTCCACGCGGCCACGCGGCGCCTGATCGTGCGCTGGGACCCGGCGCTGACCCGGATCTCGGAACTCGCGCGTGCGGTCGGCGTAGCCGGCTACCGTCTGCTGCCGCTGCAGCAGGCGCTCAGCGTCAGCGAGCGCCAGGCCGAGACGCGCAAGGCGCTCTGGCGCCTGTTTGTCGCGGGCTTTTGCATGATGCAGGTCATGATGTACACGACGCCGATGTATGTCACCGAGCCCGGAGAGATCGCGCCCGACCTGCTGCATCTGCTGCGCTGGGCCTGCTGGATCCTGAGTGTGCCGGTGCTGTTGTTCGCCAGCGGCCCCTTCTTCGGCAATGCCTGGCGCGACCTCAGGCGCGGCCGCATCGGCATGGATACCCCGGTCTCGATCGGCATTCTCGTGACCTTCATTGCCAGCAGCGGCGCCACCTTCGATCCGGCTGGCCCCTGGGGCAGCGAGATCTGGTACGACTCGCTGACGATGTTCGTCTTCTTCCTGCTCGGCGGGCGCTACCTCGAGCTCAAGGCGCGCGACCGCACCGCTGGCGCCCTCGACGCGCTGATCAACCGCCTGCCCGAGCGCTGCGAGCGTCAGCAGGCCGATGGCGCTTTCGAGTCGATCTCGCTCAAGCGGCTGCAGCCGGGCGATGTGGTGCGGGTGCAGGCCGGCCAGGCCTTCCCGGGTGACGGCCTGCTGCTGAGCGCCGGTGCCACGGTCGACGAGGCCTTGCTGACCGGCGAATCCCATCCCGTCACGCGCCGTCAGGGCGAATCCCTGGTGGCCGGCAGCTACAACCTGGCGGGCGCCGCGCTGATGCGCATCGAGCGCCTCGGCCGCGACACCCGCTTCGCCCAGATCGTCCAGCTGATGGAGCGCGCCTCGACCGAAAAACCGCGCCTGGCCCAGCTCGCCGACCGGATCGCTGCACCGTTCCTGCTGGCCGTGCTGTTGGCGGCGGCCCTGTCGGGCTGGTGGTGGTGGCAGATCGATCCGGACCGTGCGGTCGCGGTCGCGGTCGCGGTGCTGATCGTGACCTGTCCCTGCGCCTTGTCGCTCGCGACGCCGGTCGCCATGCTGGCGGCCGCTGGCGCGCTCGCCAAGCGTGGCGTGCTGGTGCGGCGCCTGCAGGCCTTCGAGGTGCTCGCCAGCATCGACACCGTCGTCTTCGACAAGACCGGCACGCTGACGCGCGACCGGCTGGTGCTGAGCCAGATCCTGGCTCGTCCCGGCCTGTCGCCCGAGCAGGCGTTGCAACAGGCGGCGCCCCTGGCCAGCGTCTCGCTGCACCCGGTCTCGCGTGCCATCGCGCGCGCCACCCAGGAGCAGGGCCTGTCACTGTCGGCTCTCAGCGAGGTGCAGGAGCTGCCGGGCCTCGGCTTGCAGGCGGGGCAGGGTGAGGCCCTGCTCAAGCTCGGTTCGGCCCGCTTCTGTGGTCTCGACGAGACCGGTTTGCCCAGCGCGGGCCAGGCGGTTGCGGGCCTGCCTTGCTGCTACCTGGTCGATGCCAGCGGCTGGCTCGCCACCTTCGTGCTCGACGAGGGCGTGCGCGAGGAGGCTCCCGGGGTGGTCGCCGAGCTCCATGCGCTCGGACTCGAGACCCGCCTGCTTTCGGGGGACCAGGCGCAGGCAGCTGAACGCGTGGCGCGCCAGCTCGGCATCAAGCAGGTGGTCGCGCAGGCCAGCCCCGAGCGCAAGCTTGCCGAGGTGCTCGCGCTGCAGCAGCAGGGCCATCGCCTGGCCATGGTTGGCGACGGTCTCAACGACGGCCCGGTGCTGGCGCGGGCCGACAGTTCATTTGCGCTCGGGCATGGCGCGCCGCTGGCGCAGGCGCAATCCGATTTCGTGGTGCAAAGCGGTCAGCTCGACGAGCTGGTCGCGGCGATCTTGCTGGCCCGCAAGACCCTGTTGGTCGTGCGGCAGAACCTGTTGTGGGCTGCGGTCTACAACCTGGTGGCCGTGCCGCTGGCGTTGGCTGGCTGGATGCCGCCCTGGCTGGCCGGGCTCGGCATGGCGGCCAGCTCGCTGCTGGTCATCGGCAATGCGCTGCGGCTGGCCCGTTCGCCACAATCCCGCCCTGTTTGATGGAGAGGTCAACGATGGAATCCATGTATCTGCTCATTCCCTTGTCGGTCCTGCTGGTGCTTGGCATCATGGGACTGTTCTGGTGGGCCTTGCAAGGCGGACAATTCGATAACGTGGAGCGTGAAGGCCAGCGCATTTTTCATGGGGATTGATCCAGGTCAATACCCATTTGGCTGTCAGGGTCGAAACTTCAAAGCAGTGTTTTAATAGGAGTGTTTGTATGTCAGTGACAACAAGGGATTCCCTACCGGGGGTCTACAACGACAAGGTCATCCGGCAGTTTGCCATCATGACCGTGGTCTGGGGCGTGGTCGGCATGCTGGTGGGCGTGATCATCGCTTCCCAGCTGGCCTTTCCCGAGCTCAACCTCGGCCTGCCCTGGACTTCGTTCGGTCGTCTGCGCCCGCTGCACACCAATGCAGTGATCTTCGCCTTTGGTGGTTGCGGCCTGTTCGCCACCAGCTACTACGTGGTGCAGCGCACCTGCCAGACCCGCCTGTTCGCCGGCCCGCTGGCGACCTTCACCTTCTGGGGCTGGCAGCTGGTCATCCTGCTGGCGGCGATCTCTTTGCCGCTGGGCTACACCCAGGGCAAGGAGTATGCCGAACTGATCTGGCCGATCGATGTCCTGATCACCCTGGTCTGGGTGGCCTATGCCATCGTGTTCTTCGGCACCGTCGGTACCCGCAAGGTGCGTCACATCTACGTGGCCAACTGGTTCTTCGGCGCCTTCATCATCGCCGTCGCGCTGCTGCACATCGTCAACAGCGCTGCGCTGCCGACCAGCTGGACGCATTCCTACTCCGCCTACGCCGGTGCCCAGGATGCAATGGTTCAGTGGTGGTACGGTCACAATGCGGTTGGCTTCTTCCTGACCGCCGCCTTCCTGGGCATGATGTACTACTTCATTCCCAAGCAGGCCGAGCGTCCGGTCTACTCCTACCGGCTGTCGATCGTCCACTTCTGGGCGCTGATCTTCACCTACATGTGGGCGGGTCCGCACCACCTGCACTACACCGCGCTGCCGGACTGGACCCAGTCGGTCGGCATGATCTTCTCGCTGATCCTGCTGGCACCGTCCTGGGGCGGCATGATCAACGGCATCATGACCCTGTCGGGCGCCTGGCACAAGCTGCGTGACGACCCGATCCTGCGCTTCCTGATCGTCTCGCTGTCCTTCTACGGCATGTCGACCTTCGAAGGTCCGATGATGGCGATCAAGACTGTCAACGCGCTGTCGCACTACACCGACTGGACCGTGGGTCACGTGCACTCGGGCGCTCTGGGCTGGGTTGGCCTGGTGACCATGGGTTCGCTCTACTACCTGATCCCGCGCCTGTACGGCCAGAAGAAGATGTACTCGGTGCCGGCCATCGAACTGCACTTCTGGGTCGCCACCATCGGCATCGTGCTCTATATCGCCGCGCTGTGGATCTCGGGCGTGACCCAGGGTCTGATGTGGCGTGCTCTCAACGACGACGGCACCCTGACCTATACCTTCGTGCAGTCGGTCAAGGCCTCCATCCCCTTCTACATCATCCGTCTGGTCGGCGGCCTGCTCTACCTGGGCGGCATGCTCGTGATGCTGTGGAACACCGTGATGACCGCACGTCAGGGCCTCAAGGCTGGTGCCGTGCCCGTGGTGCAAATCCCCGCCATCGCTGCCCACGCCTGAGGAGTAAAGATAAATGGCTAACCATAACGAACCCATCAAGGGCTTCACGCACGAGCGGATCGAGACCAGTAACTTCCTCATGATCGTCTTGATCGTGCTGGTGTTGTCTGTCGGTGGCCTGCTCGAGATCGTGCCGCTGTTCTTCCAGAAGTCGACCACCCAGCCGGTCGAGGGCCTCAAGCCCTACACCTCGCTGCAGCTGTACGGTCGCGATGTCTACGTCCGCGAGGGCTGCTACAACTGCCACTCGCAGATGATCCGGCCCTTCCAGGCCGAGACGCTGCGTTACGGCCCCTACTCGCGTGCCGGCGAGTCGGTCTATGACCATCCTTTCCAGTGGGGTTCCAAGCGCACCGGTCCCGACCTGGCCCGCGTGGGCGGCCGTTACTCCGACGAATGGCATCGCATCCACCTGATCAACCCGCGCGACGTGGTGCCCGAGTCCATCATGCCGGCCTACCCCTGGCTGGAAAAGGATCTGGTCGATGCCTCCGTCATGCCAGGCCGCCTGGCCGCGATGAAGAAGCTCGGCGTGCCCTACAGCGACGAGGAAATCGCCAAGGCCGCTGACGAAGTCAAGGGCAAGACCGAGCTTGAGGCTGTGATTGCCTACCTGCAGGTTCTCGGCACCGCCATCAAGTAAAACAGGAGGGGCGACATGGACATCACCGACGTGCGCATTGGCGTGACGCTGATCAGTTTCGTGGCTTTCATTGCCATCATGGTCTGGACCTGGTCCAGACGGAACAAGTCCGATTTCGATGAGGCGTCCGGTCTTCCCTTCCGAGACGAATAACGAGAAAGAGAACCATCATGAGTGACTTTGTAAACAGTTTCTGGGCATGGTATGTGACCGTCATCGTCATCGTCTCCATCGCCTACTGCGTGTGGGTGCTGTGGAGCAACGGTAAGGTCAAGTTCAGTCCCGGCAATACCACTGGCCATGTCTGGGACGGCACCCTGCAGGAAATGAACAACCCCTTGCCCAAATGGTGGGTCGGCCTGTTCTGGATCACCATCGTGTTCGCGATCGGCTACACCTTCCTGTATCCGACGCTGGGCACCAGCGGCGGCAAGCTGGGCTGGACCTCGGCCGGTCAGCACGCCAAGGAGGGCGAGAAGCTCAAGGCATTGATCGCACCGGTCTACGAGAAGTTCAAGGGCATGTCGGTCGACGAGCTGGCCAAGGATCCCAAGGCCCAGCTGATCGGTGACCGCCTGTATCAGAACTTCTGCTCCCAGTGCCATGGCGCCGACGCGCGTGGTGGCAAGGGCTTCCCCAACTTGACCGACAGTGACTGGCTGGGTGACGGCAGCGCCGCACATATCAAGAACACGATCGCCAACGGCCGCATGGGCGTCATGCCCCCGATGGCTGCAGCCGTCGGTACCCCGGACGATGTGCGCAACGTGGCTGAATATGTGCTGAGCCTGTCGGGCAGCGCGAGCGACCCGGTCAAGGCCGCTCTCGGCAAGGAGAAGTTCGTGGCTTGCGCCGCCTGCCACGGCGCGGATGGCAAAGGCAACCCGGCTGTGGGGGCTCCCAACCTGACCGACAATATCTGGCTGCATGGCTTCGGTGCCGACTTCATCGTGAAGATGATCAACGAAGGCAAGACCAACGTGATGCCTTCTCAGCAGTCCAAGCTGACCGAAGACCAGCTGCATGTGCTGACCGGTTATGTCTGGGGTCTGTCGCACCCGTCCAAGTAATCCCTGAACGGCACGATTCGAGCCTCTTCGGGCTCGCTCGACAGCCCTGGATGACCCGTGCCGGTCTCCAGGGCGTCTTCATTTATCGAGATTGGCAAGCATGGAACCGAAGAACTTACAAGGCCGCGCCTGGTATCGTGAGCCGATGATGTGGATGGTGTTAGGCGGACCGCTGCTGGTGGTGATCGCCTCCCTGATCACCTATGTGCTGATAGTGCGTGGCTCCGATCCGGTACTGGAGCGCGACCCCATCAGCGAGGCGCAGCGCGTCGGCAAGGAACTCACACCGGAGCAGCGCGAAAGCCTGGAGCCAGCGATGAAGGTGCGCAACCATGTTGCTTCGCCCCTGGTCGTTACTGACAAGTAAGACGAAGGACTCCCTGCTGCCGTCAGCGGGCCGGCTTGGATCTGGCTTGCCAGGTGCGGGCCGAGCGGCCCGGTTCAGTTGCCCGATGGCGGGTTGACCAGTCGACGCAGTGCTTCGGTGTCCTTGATCTGGACATGGCGCTGCTTGACCTCGATGATGCCTTCCTCGACGAACTTGGAGAAGGTCCGGCTGACGGTCTCGAGCTTCATGCCCAGGTAGCTGCCGATCTCCTCGCGCGTCATGCGCAGCACCAGTTCGGACTGCGAGAAGCCGCGCGAGTGCAGGCGCTGCACCAGATTCAGCAGGAAGGCCGCCAGCCTTTCCTCGGCCCGCATGCTGCCGAGCAGCAGCATGACGCCGTGGTCGCGCACGATCTCGCGGCTCATGATCTTGTGCACATGGTGCTGCAGCGCGCTGAATTCGCGCGAGAGCGATTCGATCCGGTCGAACGGCATCACGCAAACCTCGGCATCTTCCAGCGCCACCGCGTCGCAGCTATGATGGTCATTGACAATGCCGTCCATGCCGAGAATCTCGCCCGTCATCTGGAAACCCGTGACCTGGTCGCGCCCGTCCACCGAGGTCACGCGGGTCTTGAAGAAACCCGAGCGCACGGCATAGAGTGAGGAGAAGCGGTCGCCGTTGTTGAACAGCGCGCTGCCGCGCTTGACGCGCTTGCGCGTGCTGATCACGCTATCGAGCCGGCTCATCTCGTCCGGGTTCAAGCCCACGGGCATGCAGAGCTCGCGCAGGTTGCAACTGGAACAGGCCACTTTGATGCTTTTTATATCCATAATGATGTTCAATCAATCAGGCATTCTAGCGGGCATGCCAATGACCGCTTGAGCCGCAAGCGCTCGATGCGCAGGCTTATTTTGCCGCTGGCACAAATTCTTGTTTGACCCAGGTCAAGGGCCATTCTGGTCATTTGCGGCACAGTCGCTTCCAACCTTGGAGAATCCGCCCGTGAGCCACACCATCGACGAGCAACTTCTCCGGCGCTTCGATGTGCCGGGGCCGCGCTACACCTCTTACCCCACCGCCGACCGCTTCGTCGAGGCCTTCGGCTGTGACGACTATATCCAGGCGCTGGAGCAGCGCCGCGCTGGCTCCATGGCACTGCCATTGTCGCTCTACGTGCATATCCCTTTTTGCGAGTCGCTGTGCTACTACTGCGCCTGCAACAAGGTCATCACCAAGCACCACAGCAAGTCGGCCGAATACCTGCGCTACCTGTCGCGTGAACTCGAGCTGCAGGTCGAGCATTTCGGGCGCGGCTACAACGTGTCGCAACTGCACCTGGGCGGTGGCTCGCCGACCTTCCTCAGCGACGTCGAGCTCAGCGACCTGCTCGACATGATCAAGCGCCATTTCAACCTGACGCCCGGCGGCGAGTTCTCGATCGAGGTCGATCCGCGCACCGTCACGCCCGAGCGCCTGCAGCACCTGTACCAGCTCGGCTTCAACCGCCTGAGCTTCGGCGTGCAGGACTTCGACGCCGACGTGCAGAAGGCGGTGCACCGCGTGCAGCCGGCCGAGCAGGTGTTTGCGCTGGTGCAGGCCGCGCGCGAGATCGGCTTCGAATCGATCAACGTCGACCTGATCTACGGTCTGCCCAAGCAGACGCCCGAGTCCTTCCGTCACACGCTGGAGCAGATCCAGCAGCTGCGGCCCGATCGGATCGCACTCTATGCCTATGCTCATCTGCCGACGCGCTTCAAGCCGCAGCGCCGCATCCTGAGCGCCGAGCTGCCGAGCCCGTCCGAGAAGCTGTCGATGCTGGCGAACTCGCTGGCGATGCTGGGCGATGCCGGTTACGACTATGTCGGCATGGACCATTTCGCGCTGCCCGACGATGCGCTGGCAGTCGCCAAGCGCCAGGGCCGCCTGCACCGCAACTTCCAAGGCTACAGCACCCAGCCCGATTGCGACCTGATCGCGCTCGGCGTCTCGGCCATTGGCCGCATCGGCGCGACCTACAGCCAGAACGCCAAGACGCTGGACGAATACTATGACGCGCTCGACCAGGGGCGGCTGCCGATCGTGCGCGGACTGGCCCTGACCCGCGACGACATATTGCGCCGCTCGGTGATCATGGCCATCATGTGCCAGGGCGAGCTCGACTTCGAGGCCATGGGAGATGCCCATCTGGTTGACTTCACGGCCTATTTCGCGCGCGAGCTCGAGCGGCTCGGCGAGATGGTGGCCATGGGGCTGGTCAAGCTGAATGAGTCCAGCCTCGAGGTGACCGAACAGGGCTGGTATTTCGTGCGCGCGATCGCCATGACCTTCGACAAGTACCTGCAGAGCGACCAGGACCGCGCCCGCTTCTCCAAGATCATCTGAAATCCCAGTAGGTACTGGGGGACTGCTACAGTTCAGCCATGTTTTCGTCGATGATGGTTTCCGCCCTGCTGATGGGGCTGGTAGGAGGGCCGCATTGCGTGGTCATGTGTGGTGCCGCCTGTGCGGGAATTGCGCGCGGTGCTGGCGAGGGCCGCGCAGGATTGCTCGCGCTCTGGCGTTTCCAGTTCAGCCGTTTGCTAGGCTACAGCCTGCTCGGCGCGCTCGCCGGTGGCACTGTCGAGGGCATGGCCTGGATGGGCACCCAGACTGCCGTGCTGCGCCCGCTCTGGATCATGCTGCATGTCGCGGCGCTGCTGCTGGGCCTGATCCTGCTATTCCAGGGCCGCCAGCCGGCCTTCGTCGACGGCTGGGGCCAGGGCGTCTGGCGCCGGACGCGCCCGGTGCTGGCCCGGCTCGGGCCGCGTGCGCCGGTGGTGCTCGGCCTGGGCTGGGCCCTGATGCCTTGTGGCCTGCTTTATTCGGCGCTGCTGGTGGCTTCGCTGTCGGCCAGCGCGCTCAGCGGTGCCTTGCTGATGGCGGCCTTTGCCGCAGGCACCATGGTGTCGCTGGTGTTCGGCCCCTGGCTGTTGTTGCGACTGAAGGATGCCGGTTCCGGCCAATGGGGCATGCGCCTGGCAGGCCTGGCTCTGGCAGCAACCTCGGGCTGGGCGCTCTGGATGGGCATCACCCAGCCGAGCGGGCTCTGGTGTGCCTGAGCCGCCGTATCGGGTGTTCGCGCGGCCCGTACCTGGGGCCGGTCGAATTTTAGTGCTGGTCAGCGCACTTCGTCGACCAGGGTCTTGAAGTCGTCGATGTCCTCGAAGCTGCGGTAGACGCTGGCAAAGCGCACATAGGCCACCTTGTCGAGCTTCTTGAGCTCGCGCATCACGAGCTCGCCGAGCTGGTGCGTCGGAACCTCGCGCGCGGCCAGGTTCAGCAGCTTTTCCTCGATCCGCTCGGTCGCGGCATCGACCTGCTCGGTGCTGACCGGGCGCTTGCGCAGCGCCAGCGCCAGGCTGGCACGCAGCTTGGCCGGGTCGTATTCGATCCGGCGGCCATCTTTCTTGACCACCATCGGAAAACTGACCTCGGGCCGTTCGTAGGTGGTGAAGCGTTTGTCGCAGGCGCTGCAGCGCCGGCGCCGGCGCACGAAGCCGCTGTCCTCAGACAGCCGGGTTTCCACCACCTGGGTTTCGGCATGGCCGCAGAAAGGGCACTTCATCGGTGCTGAAAGGAAAAACCCCGGCACCAGGCCGGGGCATTCGGATCGATCAGCGGTAGACCGGGAAGCGGCTGGTCAGCTCATGGACCTTGGCGCGCACGGCCGCGAGGTTGGCCTCGTCGCGCGGGTTGTCCAGCACGTCGGCGATCAGGTTGGCCGTCAGGCGGGCTTCCTCTTCCTTGAAGCCACGGGTGGTCATGGCCGGGGTGCCGATGCGCACGCCACTGGTCACGAACGGCTTCTCGGGGTCGTTCGGGATCGCATTCTTGTTGATCGTCATGTGGGCGGCGCCCAGCACGGCTTCGGCTTCCTTGCCGGTGATGCCCTTGGCGCGCAGGTCGACCAGCATGACATGGCTCTCGGTGCGACCCGAGACGATGCGCAGGCCGCGCTGGGTCAGGGTCTCGGCGATGACCTGGGCGTTCTTGATCACCTGTTCCTGGTAGGCCTTGAACTCGGGCGCCTGGGCTTCCTTGAAGGCGACGGCCTTGGCGGCGATCACGTGCATCAGCGGGCCGCCCTGCAGACCCGGGAAGATCGCGGAGTTGATGGCCTTCTCGTGCTCGGCCTTCATCAGGATGATGCCGCCGCGCGGGCCGCGCAGGCTCTTGTGCGTGGTCGAGGTCACGACGTCGGCGAAGGGCACCGGGTTCGGGTAGACGCCGGCAGCGATCAGGCCGGCGTAGTGGGCCATGTCGACCATGAAGATCGCGCCGACTTCTTTGGCGATCTTGGCAAAACGAGCCCAGTCGATGTGCAAGCTGTAGGCAGAAGCGCCGGCCACGATCAGCTTGGGGCGGTGCTCGCGCGCCTTGGCTTCCATGGCGTCGTAGTCGATCTCTTCCTTGTCGTTCAGGCCGTAGGAGACGACGTTGAACCACTTGCCCGACATGTTCAGCGGCATGCCGTGGGTCAGGTGGCCGCCTTCGGCCAGGCTCATGCCCATGATGGTGTCGCCGGGCTTGAGGAAGGCCAGGAACACGGCTTCGTTGGCCGATGCGCCGCAGTGCGGCTGCACGTTGGCGGCATCGGCGCCAAAGATCTGCTTGATGCGATCGATCGCAAGCTGCTCGGCGATGTCGACGAACTCGCAACCACCGTAGTAGCGCTTGCCCGGGTAGCCTTCGGCGTACTTGTTGGTCAGCTGGGTGCCCTGGGCGGCCATGACGGCGGGCGAGGCATAGTTCTCACTCGCGATCAGCTCGATATGATGCTCTTGGCGAGCAGTCTCGGCCTGGATGGCGGCGAACAGCTCGGGGTCGGTTTGTTCGATCAGGATGTTACGGTCGTACATGGCAGTCCTTGGAAAAATACGCTTCCCTGCGTGGTCGTGACAGTGACAGGGGCTGCCCAGGCGAACGGCTGAATTGGCTGTGCGCTCCCCAGTGGTAATCCCACCTCGGCGGGTACGGTCAAGCCGGCCCCGGCCTATCGCCAGTCGCGCACGAATACGATTTTATCAGGAGCTTTGGAGCTTGCTTGCTGCAGGGGCACCGGCGTCGGCTTCAAGCTCGCGCTTGTCCTCGGCGGGCTTGGCTTGGGTGGCGCGCGCCAGCACCGGTGTGGCCGCATTGATTGGCAGCTTGATGCCGCGCGCCACGCTGCGCAGACGCTGCTGTTCGGCCATGACCTTGGCGACATAGTCGCTGCCGTCGGCCTCGACCGCGCCGACATAGCGGCGCAATCCGCCTTCGATCGTGC
>ERZ1034363.1235-NODE-1235-length-15015-cov-12.436069_pt1 | contig 15015 bp, 9 predicted proteins | sample MGYA00520616_ERZ1034363 | MGnify/ENA primary metagenome ERZ1034363 (study PRJEB33736, sample SAMEA104284506) | Azolla filiculoides | biome: Urban; feature: Water surface; material: Ditch water | place: Netherlands | collected 2015-10-28 | depth 0-0.1 m ...
GCAAAAACGCAAGCTGCTCTTTTTGAAGTTATGGAAGAACGCCAAATTACTGCTGATGGTACAACTTATGTTTTGGACCGACCATTTTTAGTAATCGCAACTCAAAATCCAATCGAACAAGAAGGAACTTATCGTTTACCTGAAGCGCAATTAGACCGTTTTTTGTTTAAAATCAACATCGATTATCCAAACTTAGCTGAAGAAATTCATATCATTCAAAAAGAAAATGAATTACAAAGTCGTGATAAAATGAGTACTATTGCAACCATTATCTCGCAAAGTCATATCCTTGATTTTCAAGAATTGGTAAAACAAATTCTAATTGAGCAAAATTTAATTGAATACATCGCAAAAATTGTTTTAAACACACGTGAAAATGCCTTTTTATATCTAGGAGCATCTCCAAGAGCCTCAATTGCAATTTTAAATGCAGCCAAAGGTTTTGCAGCCTTGAGAGGAAGAGATTTTGTAACACCTGATGACATTAAAGACGCGGCAATTCCTGTTTTACAACACAGAGTTGTAGTCACTCCAGAACGCGAAATGGAAGGAATTACAAGTACCGAAATCATCAAACAAATTGTAGATTCAGTAGAAATTCCAAGATAATTAATTACAATATAATTTCAACCAATGGTTCAATTTTTTAAGCAACTTTATCTCAATAACTTCCTTTTTTATTGTCTGATAGGAATCATTTTGCTATTTACTATAGCTTACTTTTTCCCTATGTTTTACAATGCAGCTTGGTATTTATTGTACATATTAATTGCTTTTTCTGTTATTGACATTTTATTACTTTTTGCATCCAACAAAAAAGTAATTGGTATAAGAAACATGGCAGAAAAACTGTCCAATGGAGATGAAAACGAAATTAGAATAGCATTAAACAATCAATACACATTTCCTGTTTATTTAAAAATTATTGACGAAATTCCTTTTCAATTTCAACAACGAAATTTTGAAGTAAAAAGAAGAATAAAAGCACAGGAAAAAGACGATTACAAATACTTTTTAAGGCCTACTGAACGAGGCGAATATTCTTTTGGAAACCTAAATATTTATGCAGCTTCTCCCCTACGTTTAATCAGTCGGAGATTTACCTTTGATAATAATCAGATGGTACCAACATATCCATCCTACATGCAATTAAGAAAGTATGATTTGATGGCATTTTCTAATAATTTATTTCAATATGGATTAAAAAAGATTAGAAGAATTGGGCACACCATGGAATTTGAACAAATCAAAGAATATGTACAAGGAGACGACTTGAGAACCATCAATTGGAAAGCAACTGCAAAGAAAAACCAATTAATGGTAAATCAATTCCAAGATGAAAAATCGCAAAATGTATATATGATTATTGATAAAGGGCGTGTAATGAAAATGCCATTTAATGGATTAAGTTTATTAGATTATGCCATAAACGCTACTTTAGTATTGTCAAACGTAATTCTTAAAAAACAAGACAAAGCAGGAATGTTTGCTTTCTCTAAAAAAGTAGAAAATCGTGTGGTTGCAGAAAAACGACAAAGTCAAATGCAACAAATCATGGAAAACTTATACAATATAAAAACAGATTTCTTTGAAAGTGATTTTAGCCGTTTGTATGTAGATGTAAAAAAGCATATTAATCAACGTAGCTTAATAATGCTTTACACAAATTTTGAAACTTTAGACGGATTATACAGACAATTACCCTATTTGAAAGGAATTGCAAAAAATCATTTACTTGTAGTAGTCTTTTTTAACAATACAGAACTAGATGAGCTTATACACCAAAAAGCAAGCAACGTTCAAGAAATTTATGATAAAGTAATTGCTGAAAAATTTGCTTTCGAAAAACGATTAATTGTTAACGAACTAAGAAAATATGGCATCTATTCGGTTTTAACACAACCTGAACATTTGACTTTAGATACCATAAATAAATATCTTGAAATTAAAGCAAGAGGAATTCTATAATTACAACAATTGTTAAATTCCAATTCTATTTATTTTATACTGAGATAATTTTTATCTTTAGCCTTTACTAAACAAAAAAACATGAGATACTTATCTTTACTGTTAGTATTCTTGCTTTCCTTTTCAGTGAATGCCCAAGAGTATTTTCCTAAAAATGATGGTGTAAAACAAAGTTTCAAAAACTATTTTGCACTAACCAATGCAACTATTTATATTTCGGCTACTCAAAAAATAGAGAAAGCTACATTACTCATCAAAGAAAACAAAATTGTTGATGTAGGAACTATAATAGCTATACCAAAAGAAGCTACTATTATTGATGCAACCGGAAAAACAATTTATCCATCATTCATTGAATTGTATAGCGAATTTGGCATCAATAAACCTACAGCTAGGCCAAATGGTAACTTTACACCACAATACGACACTAATCGTGAAGGCTATTATTGGAACGATCACATCAAACCTGAATATAATGCTTATGAAAACTTAAGTTACGACGAAAAAGCAGCTGAAAATTTAAGAGAAGTTGGTTTTGGTTCAATATTAAGTCATCATAATGATGGTGTAATCGCTGGAACTGGCCTTTTTTGGACCTTAAATGATAAAGCTACAAATGCTGATAGAATTATAAAAGAGAAAGTTTCTCAGCATTTTACGTTTAGTAGAAGTAAATTCACAAAACAAAGCTATCCATCTTCAATGATGGGAAGTATGGCTTTAATTCGTCAAGTTTTTCATGATGCAAAATGGTATGCACAAGGAAATACTGCTAATAAAGATTTATCATTAGAAGCATTTAACGCGAATAAATCTTTATTACAAATCTTCAACGCTGGGGATAAATTAAATGCATTAAGAGCAGATAAATTAGGCGATGAATTCGGAGTAAAATACGTAATCAAAGGAAGTGGGAACGAATTTGAACGCATCGACGAAATCAAAAAAACAGGTGCAACTTATATAATTCCTTTGAATTTTCCTGATGCTTATGATGTTTCTGACCCCTATTTAGCACAACAAGTAAGCTTGAGTGATATGAAATTTTGGAATCAAGCCCCTTTTAATTTGAAAATATTAGCAGAAAACAATGTTTCTTTCATCATAACGTCTGCTGATTTAAAAGATACAAAATCATTTCTTTCTAATTTAAGAAAAGCTGTTTTGTATGGTCTACCAAAAGACAAAGCATTACAAGCTTTAACCGAAAATCCAGCGAAATTGGTCAATCAATTTGATAAAGTAGGATCTATTTCTAAGGGAAAATTAGCTAATTTTATTATTGTTTCAGGAGATTTATTTGACGAAAAAAATACTATTCTTGAAAACTGGGTTCAAGGTAACAGAAATATCATTGATAAAATAAATCCAACAGATATCAAAGGAACTTATGATTTAAGTTTTGAAAATCAGAAATTTGAATTAAAAATTGAAGGTGAAAATTCAAAATTTGAAGCTAAAATCAGTAGAGATAGTATCAATTATGGAACAAAAATTCAGTTTAATGATCCTTGGATAAACTTAGTTATCAAAAATCAAGATACTACAAAAGCAAATTTTGTGAGACTTTCTGGAACTTTCATGAAAGGCCAAATACAAGGAAAAGCAGTTTTAGAAAATGGAAACGAAACCACTTGGACTGCCATTAAAAAGGAAATTGCAAATACTGAAGAGAAAAAAGAAGCCAAAAAAGAAGAACCAAAAATTCCTTCAATGTATGCAGTTACTTATCCAAATATTGCCTTTGGAACTAAGGAAAAACCAAAACAAGAAACAATTTTATTCAAAAACACAACTGTTTGGACTGGAGAAAAAGAAGGAATCTTAAAAGAAACAGATGTTTTAATTCAAAATGGAAAAATTGCCAAAATTGGTAAAAACTTACCTGCTTCAGGAGCAAAAGTAGTTGACGGAACTGGAAAGCATTTAACTGCTGGAATCATTGATGAACATTCACACATTGCCATTTCAAATGGTGTAAACGAAGGAGGACAAAATTCTTCGGCAGAAGTAACTATAGAAGATGTTGTTAATTCAGATGATATTAATATTTATAGAAATTTAGCAGGTGGTGTTACTTCGGCTAACTTGTTACATGGTTCTGCTAATCCTATAGGAGGCCGTGCAGCATTCATTAAACTAAAATGGGGTTATTCACCAGATGAAATGTTAGTAAAAGATGCACCAAAGTATATCAAATTCGCTTTAGGTGAAAATGTAAAACAATCGAATTGGGGTGATAATGCTCGTAATCGTTTTCCTCAATCGCGTATGGGTGTGGAACAAGTTTATGAAGATTATTTCACTAGAGCAATCGAATATAAAAACGAATGGGATACTTACAAATCAGGTAAAAATAAAAAAATGCCAAGATTTGATATCGAAATGGAAGTTTTGGGCGAAATTTTAGCTAAAAAACGTTTCATCACTTGCCACTCATATGTGCAATCGGAAATCAATATGTTGATGAAATTAGCAGAACGTTATGGATTCAAAATTCAAACCTTTACACACATTTTAGAAGGTTATAAAGTAGCTGATAAAATGAGTGCACACGGTGTAGCGGGTTCCACATTTGCTGATTGGTGGGCATATAAATTTGAAGTAAATGATGCTATTCCATATAATGCAGCCATCATGCAAAGCCAAGGTGTTAGCGTTTCAATTAATTCTGATGATGCAGAAATGTCACGTCGTTTAAACCAAGAAGCTGCAAAAACTGTAAAATATGGAAATGTAACTGAAGAACAAGCTTGGAATTTTGTAACCTTAAATCCCGCAAAAATTCTTCAAATAGATAACAAAGTAGGAAGTATTAAAGTTGGTAAAGATGCTGATGTTGTACTTTGGTCTGAAAGTCCGCTTTCAATCTATACAAAAGCTGAAAAAACAATAATAGACGGAATTATTTTCTATGATTTAGAAAAAGAAAATCAAACTTTAAATCAAATTCAAAAAGAAAGAGCCGACTTAATTAATGCAATGCTTGACGCAAAAAACAAAGGAATGAAAACACAAGCTCCAAAGAAAAAAGAAACAGGTCATTACCATTGTGATACATTAGGCGAATATTGTAAAGAGTCTCACTACAAATACAACTAGTTATGAAAAAATATATAGTTCTTTTATTTATTTCTTTGTTAGGATTTGCCCAACAAACACCTGCTCCAAAGCAAAATAAATCAATTTTAATTATTGGAGCCAAAGCACATTTAGGTAATGGAGAAGTTATTGAAAATAGTTTAATTTCTATTATCGATGGAAAAATAGCAACTATCGGAGATGCAACCGTAATGAAACCTGCCAAACATGATATTATCATTGAAGCTTCTGGAAAACATGTGTATCCTGGCTTTATTGCACCAAACTCAACGTTAGGATTGGTTGAAATTGATGCAGTAAGAGCTTCCGATGATGAAAGTGAAATCGGTGAATTCAATCCTCATGTAAGAAGTATTATTGCCTATAATACCGAATCTGTAGTTACTGAAACCACAAGACCAAATGGCGTTTTATTAGCTCAAATTACACCAAGAGGAGGAAGAATTTCTGGCACTTCATCAATTGTTCAGTTGGATGCTTGGAATTGGGAAGATGCCATCATCAAAGAAAATGATGGAATTCATCTAAACTGGCCAAGAAGTTATTCAAGAACTGGCTGGTGGGCTGAACCAGGAGGAATTGAAGCCAACAAAAATTATGAGCCACAAATAAAAACAATACAAGACTATTTTGATAATGCTTTTGCTTATTTAAATACAAAAAACAGCAAAAAAGATATCCCTTTTGAAGCAATGAAAGGTATACAAAATGGAGAAAAAAAATTATACATTCACGTAAATGGGGAAAAAGAAATCATTGATGCGGTATTGTTTAAAAAGAAAAACAATATAAAAAACATGGTCATTGTAGGCGGATATTATGCTTTTAAAGTTGCAACTTTATTAAAAGAAAACAATGTTGCTGTTTTATTAAAACGAGTACACGATTTGCCTTTGTTAGAAGATGAAGATGTAAATTTACCATATAAAAATGCAAAATTATTAGTTGATGCAGGTGTTTTAGTAGGATTAGAAAACGCTGGCGATATGGAACGTATGCAAACCAGAAATCTTCCGTTTTATGCTGGAACTTGTGCCGCTTGGGGACTTTCAAAAGAACAAGCTTTACAATTAATAACAGAAAATACGGCTAAAATTTTAGGGATTGACAACCAATACGGAACTTTGGAATCAGGTAAAAGTGCCACTTTATTCATTTCTGAAGGAGATCCTTTGGAAATGAAAACAAATGTCATTTCATTCGCTTTTATTGATGGAAGACAAATTAGCCTGCAAAGTCACCACACTGAATTGTATGAACGTTACAAAGGAAAATTCGAACAACAAAAAAAATAAGACCAAAAGCCTTTCAGTAAATGAAAGGCTTTTTTGTATTTTTGCACTATAATTTCTTATTCATGAAACAAATCACCTCGGTTCAAAATCCTTTTATTAAATCGTTAGTTCAATTGCAAGAAAAAGCAAAAGTTCGTAAACAAACGGGCACTTTTTTAATTGAAGGAAAACGCGAAATTGAATTAGCACTAAAAGGTGGTTATGAATTAGAAACGATTTTATTTTTACCAGAAATCATTTCGGAAAAACAATTAAACGATTTAACGACTAGACAGTTAAACGTAATAGAAATATCAAAAGAAGTCTATCAAAAGTTAGCCTATCGCGATACAACCGAAGGCATTTTGGCCATTGCCAGAACAAAATCATTAGCCTTATCCGATTTAAAACTTTCAAAAAATCCATTGATTTTAGTTGGTGAATCTTTGGAAAAACCTGGAAACGTAGGTGCTATTCTTAGAACTGCAGACGCAGCCAATATTGATGCTGTAATCATCGCCAATCCAAAAAGCGATTTATACAATCCCAACATCGTTCGCTCAAGCGTTGGATGCTTGTTTACCCGACAAATTGCCGTTGGAACTACGGAAGAAGTTATTGCGTATTTAAAAGCGAATAATATCAATATTTACTCAGCTACTTTACAAGATTCAACTGAATATCATACCCAAAACTACACTACTCCTACTGCTTTAGTGGTAGGAACAGAAGCTACTGGTTTGTCTGAAAAATGGCGAACAGAAAGCACAAAAAATATTATCATTCCAATGCAAGGCGAAATCGATTCAATGAATGTTTCTGTTGCAGCAGCTATTTTACTATTCGAAGCCAAAAGACAACGCGGATTTTAGTCTTTTTTCTTTTCTCTTTTTTCTATTTTCTAGATTTGCACAATTAGAAAAAATAGCTTACTTTTAGTTGGTTAAAGAAAATGTATGACAGCGATAGAATTAGAAGCCGAAAACAAAGCCATTGCGCAAGAATATAAAGAATTACTTCGCATCAGTTATCAAACCCTTACTGATGAAGACAAAAAAATCATCCGTAAAGCATTTGATGTAGCTGTTGACGCTCATAAAGACCAACGTAGAAAATCGGGTGAAGCTTATATTTTCCATCCCATTGCTGTAGCAAAAATTGTTGCGCGTGATATTGGTTTAGGAGCAACTTCCATTGCTGCTGCATTGATGCACGATGTAGTAGAAGATACGGACATTACGGTTCAGGATATTGAAAAAATGTTCAACCCAAAAATTGCTCAATTGGTTGAAGGTTTAACTAAAATTGCCAAAGTTAAAACCGATCAAGAAATTTCAATGCAAGCGGAAAATTTCCGTAAAATGTTATTGACTTTAAATGATGATGTTCGGGTAATCATTATCAAAATTGCCGATAGATTACACAATATGCAAACAATGGGAAGTATGGCTGATTATAAACAAGCCAAAATTGCTTCCGAAACCTTATACATTTATGCACCACTCGCCCATCGCTTAGGATTATACAACATCAAAACACAATTAGAAGATTTAGGCTTAAAATATACTGAACCAGATGTTTACAACGATATTGTAAGTAAAATAAAGGAAACCAAAGAAGAACAAGATGCGTATATCAAAACAATTTCTGATATATTAAGTAAGTCATTAAATGAAGAAGGTATAGAATTTACAATTAAAGGTCGTCCTAAATCAATATATTCTATCCGTAGAAAAATGAAGGCGCAAGGTGTTACTTTTGATGAAGTATACGACAAATTTGCACTTCGAATCATCTATAAATCAAATCCACATGATGAAAAATTCATCGCTTGGAAAATATATTCAGTAGTTACCGATCATTATCGTCCATCACCAAGTAGATTACGCGATTGGATTTCTTCACCAAAATCAACAGGCTACGAAGCTTTGCACATTACAGTAATGGGGCCAAAAGGACGCTGGGTAGAAATTCAAGTCCGAAGTGAGCGTATGGATGAAATCGCTGAAAAAGGTTACGCAGCACACTACAAATACAAAAATGGTGCAACTGAAGAACATGGTTTAGAAATTTGGTTAAACCAATTAAAAGAAGCATTAGAAAATTCAGCAAGCAATGCCGTAGATTTTGTAGAAGATTTTAAACTGAATTTATATGCAAAAGAAATCTATGTTTTTACTCCAAAAGGTGAAATTAAATCGTTACCAAAAGGAGCAACTTCATTAGATTTTGCTTTTAGTATTCACTCAGAAATTGGTGTAAAAACTAGAGGAACAAAAGTAAATGGAAAATTAGTTCCCCTAAATCATGTTTTAAACAGCGGTGATCAGGTGGAAATCATTACTTCGGCAAATCAAAAACCAACTTCACAATGGTTGGATTATGTAACAACTTCCAGAGCAAAAAACAAAATAAAAAATGTTTTAAACGAAAATACTAAAAAAATTGCCGAGGACGGAAAAGAACTTTTAGAACGAAAACTTCGTCATTTAAAAATTACACTAAACGAAAATACAGTTAATGAGCTTGTTAACTTTTTTAAATTACAAACTAGTTTAGATTTATTTTACAGAGCAGGAATTGGAACAATTGAAAACCAACAACTAAAAGATTATGCTGCTCAAAAAAGCAACACATTGGTTAATTTCTTTAAGAAAACCATTAAACGTTCACCAACATCTCAGCCTGAGCAAATCCATAAAAATGAAATCAGCAAGAAATTTGACATGTTGGTTTTTGGAGCCGAACAAGATAAATTAGACTATAAACTATCAAGCTGCTGTAATCCAATTCCGGGTGATGATGTGTTTGGTTTTGTAACCATTAACGAAGGAATTAAAGTCCATAAAAAAGATTGTCCAAATGCAATTAGTATGCAATCTAACTATGCCTATCGAATTATTCAAGCCAAATGGATTGATTCTTCTCAAGAAGAATTTAAAGCGATTCTAAAAATTACTGGAATGGATATTTTAGGTTTGACAAATGATCTAACCAAAGTAATTTCAAGTCAAATGAACGTGAATATTCAAAGTATTTCATTGAGTAGCGAAGCAGGAATTTTTAACGGACAAGTTACGGTTGTTGTTCAAAACAATACCATCTTGAAAAAACTGATTGATAATATCAAAAAAGTAGATGGAATTGATAAAGTTACACGTGTTTATAATAATTAACAAAAGTTAATAACTAAAACACTATCAATCAAATTTAGGGTTTTATTCAATGCAAAAATAACACTATCTTTGCCAATATTTCATTTAACAGAGCAATGGAAAACAAAAATCAGGAAATTGTAAAAAATGTTTTTACAAAATATTTAGAAGAAAAAGCACATCGTAAAACTCCAGAACGCTATGCTATTCTTCAAGAAATTTACAATGCAACCGAGCATTTTGATATCGAGTCTTTGTACATCAAAATGAAAAATAAAAACTATCGTGTAAGTAGAGCAACACTATACAACACTATAGAACTTTTATTAGAATGTGGTTTGGTACGTCGTCATCAGTTTGGACAAAATCAAGCGCATTATGAAAAATCATATTTCGATAAACAACATGACCACATTATTTTAACAGATACTGGTGAAGTTATCGAATTTTGTGACCCAAGAATTCAGCAAATAAAACAAACCATGGAAGAAATGTTTGGGATTGACATTCAAACACATTCGCTTTACTTCTATGGAACAAAAAAACAACAATAACAACTAACTACAAATAATAAATAACAACACAATGACTGTAGATTTACTACTTGGATTACAATGGGGCGATGAAGGAAAAGGAAAAATTGTTGATGTTCTTACATCAAAATATGATATTATTGCACGTTTTCAAGGTGGACCAAATGCGGGACACACTTTAGAATTTGACGGAATCAAACACGTTTTAAGAACAATTCCTTCTGGAATTTTCCACAAAAACGCAATTAATATAATTGGAAATGGAGTGGTAATCGACCCTGTAGTTTTCCAAAAAGAAATTGAAGGTTTAGCAAAATTCGACATGGACATTACAGCTAAATTATTCATTTCTAGAAAAGCACACTTAATTTTACCAACTCACCGTTTATTAGATGCCGCTTCTGAAGCATCAAAAGGAAAAGCAAAAATTGGTTCTACTTTAAAAGGAATTGGTCCAACATATATGGACAAAACTGGAAGAAATGGACTTCGTGTAGGTGATTTAGAATTAGAGGATTTTAAACAACGTTATAGAGCTTTAGCTGATAAACACGAAGCAATGATTGCTTTTTATGATGTTGATTTACAATATGACTTAAAAGAAATGGAAGAAGAATTTTTTGAAGCAGTAAAAGACTTAAAAAAATTAACTTTCATCGATAGTGAAGAATACTTAAACAAAGCCTTAAAAGAAGGAAAATCAATTTTAGCTGAAGGAGCACAAGGTTCTTTATTAGATGTTGATTTTGGAACATATCCTTTTGTAACTTCTTCAAATACAACAGCTGCCGGAGCTTGTACAGGTTTAGGAATTGCACCAAACAAAGTAAAAGACGTTTTCGGAATTTTCAAAGCATACACAACTCGTGTAGGTAGCGGACCATTTCCAACAGAAGATTTCAATGAAGCTGGGCAAACTATGGCAAAAGTAGGTAACGAATTTGGTTCAGTTACAGGACGTGCTCGTCGTTGTGGTTGGTTAGATTTAGTTGCTTTAAAATATGCAGTTCAAGTAAATGGTGTCACACAATTATACATGATGAAAGGTGATGTTCTTTCTGGATTTGACACCTTACAAGTTTGTACAGGTTACAACTACAAAGGACAAAAAATTCAGCATTTACCATATAATATCGAACCTGAAAATGTAACACCAATTTTCACCGAAATGAAAGGTTGGAAAGCAGATTTAACAGGAATGACAACGTATGATGAATTACCACAAGAATTAAAAGCATACATTGAATTCATTGAAAAAGAAGTAGAAGTGCCAATCAAAGTAATTTCGGTTGGGCCAGATAGAAAACAAACTATTACCAAATAATTTTTAAAACGCTTTCTTTTAGAGAGCGTTTTTTTTATCTTATAATGATAAAAAAATCTTAATAGACAACCGCTTTTCTACTTTTTACTTAAATTTGGCTCAAAATAAAACACGTCTTGAAAAAAACATTTTTTTATATCACATTTTTGCTTTTAACAGTTGCTAGTACATTAGCACAAGAAAAGAAAAAAATCATCATTGAAAATTCAGATTTCATTGATATGAATCAAACTGAAATTCCTGGTGCAATCGTGTTCACAGGAAACGTGAGAGTGCTTCATAATGGTGTCAAAATAAATTGCAATAAAGCCTATCATTTCAAAGACGAAGAATATATCAAAGCCTTCGGAAATGTACAAATTAATCAAGGTGATTCTATCTTTTTGAATAGTAGATATGCAGAATATGACGGAAAAATTGAATTTGCATTTGCAACAGGTGATGTTTCGATGCGCTCACCAGAGTCAACCCTAGTAACAGATACGGTTTATTTTGACAAGAAAAACCAACAAGCTTTTTACAATTCTTTTGGAACAATTCGCAACAAAGAAAACACTTTAAAAAGTAAAGCCGGTCGCTATTATGTTGATCAAAAGAAATATCAATTTACAACCGCGGTAACCGTTACCAACCCACAATCAACCATAAAGACCAATCATCTTGACTTTTATGAAAATTCTGGTCATGCATATGTTTTTGGTCCATCAACCATTACTAGTAAAGAAAATGTAATTTACACCGAGAATGGTTTTTATGATACTACAAATGATGTTGGAAAATTATCCAAAAACTCCAAAATCACCTATGATAACAAAATTATTGAAGGTGATGATTTATTTTATGATCGAAAGAAAAATTATTCCAGAGGAATTAACAATGTAAAAATTACCGACACCATAAATAACGTTATTGCTACTGGACATTTTGCAGAATTATACCGAAACATTGAAACCAAAAAAGATTCAATGGTGCTTACTAAAAAAGCATTGATAAGAACATTAGTAGAAAAAGATACTATGTTCATGCATGGAAAAAAAATCATTGTTTCAGGACCAAAAGATGACCGAATCATTAGAGCTTTTAACAACGTTCGTTTTTATAAAACTGACATGAGTGGAAAATGTGATTCGTTACATTCAAGTACTAAAAATGAATTAACCCAACTCATCGGAAAACCAATTCTTTGGAACAACAACAATCAAATGACTGGCGATGTGATGCATTTAATTGGTAATAATAAGACGGAGCAATTGGATTCCTTAAAAGTGCTAAATAATGCTTTTATCATTCAAAAAGATTCATTAAGCACTAATGGTTATAACCAAATTAAAGGGCAAAACTTATATGGTAGATTTGTGGATCAAAAACTAAAGGAAGTTGATATCATTAAAAATGCTGAAGTAATTTATTATATGTACAATGACGCAAACGAGTTCATTGGAATCAATAAAACCGTTTGTAGTAAAATAAATTTGATACTAAACGAGAATAAAATTGAAACCATAACGTTTTTCACAAAAGCAGATAGCTTCATTTATCCTGAAAAAGATTTTCCCGAAAATGCTCGAAAACTTAGAGGTTTTGTATGGCGTGGTGACGAACGCATAATATCCAAAGATGATATCTTCCCCGCAGAAGAATTAGCTATTGATGAAAAAGCACAAATCGAAGCTAAAAAAAATGCTATCAAATCAGAAAAACCTATGGAAATTCAAAAAGAAACGTTGGAATACGACGAGAAAAATCCAAAACCAAAAGATAAAACCGTGAAAAAACTGTAAGCTTAAAAGTAATTAATTCATACTAAACACTTTTTACTTTTTACTTTTTACTTTTTACTTTTTACTTTTTACTTATAAATAATGATTGACGATTTTTTTAAATACCAAGCACAAACTTCACCTTATCCATTAGCACTAGAAGTTGCTCATGCAAAAGGATCCTATATATTTGATACAGATGGAAATGCCTATTTAGACTTCGTAGCTGGCGTTTCAGCTTGTACATTAGGACATCAGCCAAAACGTGTTAACGATGCTATCAAAAAACAGCTAGACACTTATTCTCACGTAATGGTGTATGGTGAATATGCCCAACATCCAGCAACAGAGTTATGTAAATTATTAGCCGAAAATCTTCCCTATCCTCTCACGAAAACGTATTTGGTAAATTCAGGAACGGAAGCTATTGAAGGTGCATTAAAATTAGCGCGAAGAGTTACAGGAAGAAGTCAACTGATTTCTTGTCATAATGCGTATCATGGTAATACTATGGGAAGCATGAGTGTGATGGGATTTGAAGAACGCAAACAAATTTTTCGTCCGTTAATTCCAGATGTAGATTTCATCACATTCAACAACGAAGCTGATTTAGAAAAAATTACTACAAAAACCGCAGGAATTTTATTAGAAACTATCCAAGGTGGTGCTGGTTTTATTGAACCTCAAAACGATTTTCTTAAAAAAGTGCGTCAACGTTGTGACGAAGTGGGTGCTATTATGATTTTAGACGAAATTCAGCCTGGATTTGGTCGTACTGGAAAACTTTTCGGATTTCAAAACTACGATGTCATTCCTGATGTGGTTGTAATGGGAAAAGGAATGGGTGGCGGAATGCCTGTTGGTGCTTTTACAGCTTCCGAAAAAATGATGGATTTATTAAGTCATGATCCAAAACTCGGACACATAACTACTTTTGGCGGACATCCTGTCATTGCGGCAGCTTGTTTGGCAACATTACAAGAAGTTACAGAAACCAATTTAATGCAAGAAGCTTTAGAAAAAGAACAGTTGTTCAGAAGTCTATTAGTTCATCCATTAATAAAAGAAATACGCGGTCGTGGTCTAATGTTAGCCGCTATGACAGAAACTGCAGAAATCACAAATGAAGTTGTACTTCGCTGTCATAAAAGAGGTCTTATTTTATTCTGGTTATTATTCGAAGGTTGCGCGGTTCGGATTACACCACCACTTACACTTACTAATGAGGAAATTAGAAAAGGTTGTGGCATTATTATTGAGGTACTTAATGAGATTGCGAACGAAATTAAGTCAGGAAATTAATAGTTTTTCCAATTACTAATTTTTGTTTGAACTTGTAATTGAAATTGTTCTTAAACTTGAAAAATTGTTAATTAAATTGTTTAAAACAATTCCATTTCAAATTGATGCCTGCATCAAATATAAGTACCTTTATTAAGGATAAATCAAAAAAGAAAGCGCTATGAATTTGAGTCACGAAGAAGAAGAAAACAGCTTATCCTTATCTAAATTCGAATCAATGTTAAAAACCAACAAAGTTTTTTTCTTTGATTCAGAAGAATTTGAAGACATTATTCTTCATTACATGGATACTGGCCGATTAAATTTGGCCAAAAAAGCGCTAAAACTAGGTTTAGAACAACACCCAAAATCTACTGGATTAAAATTGGTTCAAGTAGAAATGTTAGTCTATGAAGATAAACTCGATATAGCTGAAAAGTTATTAAATGAGCTATATGCTATTGAACCTACTAACGAAGAAATCTATATCCAAAAAGCCAATATACATTCTAAAAGAGATGAACACGAAAAAGCTATTGAGTTTTTAAAAATCGCGCTTAAATACACTGATGATTATGCTGATGTGTACTCGATGATTGGCATGGAATATCTTTTCAT
>ERZ1034363.1237-NODE-1237-length-14986-cov-6.406600_pt1 | contig 14986 bp, 18 predicted proteins | sample MGYA00520616_ERZ1034363 | MGnify/ENA primary metagenome ERZ1034363 (study PRJEB33736, sample SAMEA104284506) | Azolla filiculoides | biome: Urban; feature: Water surface; material: Ditch water | place: Netherlands | collected 2015-10-28 | depth 0-0.1 m ...
GCCGTCAAGGCAGAGCCAGCTCGCCCTGCAAATAACAACGCTGTTACAACGGGCCCTAACTCGCGCACAAGCGACGCTGCCACCATCACACCAAGCGTTTCCTCTGCGCCAAAGCGAGAGAGGATATAAAATCCTTGTAAACCGAGCACCATGCCAACAAACAAGCCAGAAATACTAATAATGAGAAAGGATAATACACCTACAGAATGTAACTGCTTTAGCAGTAAGCGTGGACGAACGAGAACACTCGAAATACCCGCGAGCAAATGCACTAAAAAATAACTCCCACGCCCAAGTTTAGTAAAACTTGAGCGCGTGCTTGCACCTAAATACTGAAAGAATTCCATTATGAATACCTTTTTTTGCGTTTTGTTGTTCTATCACTAGGTGGGCGTTGCTGACGAAAAAACGGCAATTTTTCAGAGTGCAATAAATCATCCATATAATTTTTGGCAGGATAGTGAAAATGGACTGGGCCATCTGCTGCGCCATTCATAAATTGCTGTACCCACAAAGAGGGTGATTCGAAAATTTCTTTTGGTGTGCCTTGACCAATGACTTTGCCTTCTGAGAGTACATAAATATAGTCGGCAATAGCGGCGGTTTCTTGTACATCATGCGAAACAATGATGCTTGTTAACCCTAAAGTTGTATTTAATGATTTGATTAAATGCACCAATGCCCCCATTGAAATAGGGTCTTGACCCGTAAAGGGTTCATCGTAGAGTATCATCATCGGGTCAAGGGCAATTGCTCTTGCTAATGCCACGCGCCGTGCCATTCCTCCGGATAATTCATTAGGCATTAAATCACGTGCGCCACGCAATCCAACTGCCTCCAACTTCATTAAAACAAGTGTGCGAATCATCGATTCGGGTAAATGCGTATGCTCACGCAAAGGATAAGCCACGTTCTCAAATACACTGATATCAGTGAGCAATGCACCGCTTTGAAATAGCATGCCCATACGTTTGCGCAATGCGTATAAATCATCGTGTTTTAGATGATGTATATTGCGCCCATTCACTATAACATTACCATGGTCAGGGAAAAGCTGTCCCCCAATCAATTTTAGAAGGGTAGTCTTGCCTGTTCCGCTTGGTCCCATAATAGCAGTGACTTTGCCGCGTTCAAATTCTAATGAAATATCATCAAAAATTTTCTTTTCGCCGCGTGAAAATGTGAGGTTATGAACGGTAACTAAACTATCTTGAGTCGGAACGTGATTATCCATCCGTGTTTTTATCAATTATGTTGAGTGAATTAAAAAAGGTTAAACAATACGCTGATTATCTATCATGTCCTTATTCTCTATTACTCGATGCAGCTAAGTCAAACTATTGTGTAATTTCATCGTTAAAGCGTCAAGTTAGTGCGATATTTTTTGGTTTTCATCACATAATTGACGATAAGCACTTCAAATGCAGTGCATTCTAATGGTATATTGGCAGGAATAAAAACAAAAAAAGTGCAGTATTAACTAGGAGAGTTCTTATGATTGATGAACGTGTTGATAAGTCCAAGCGACAGTTCCTAACAACAGCTTTAACTGTTGTGGGTGCTGTAGGCAGTGGCTATTTGGCAGTTCCCTTTTTATCGCAAATGCAGCCAAGTGTGAAAGCAATGGCAGCAGGTGCACCCGTTGAAGTGGATATTAGCAAAATAGAAGAAGGGCAATTAATTCGCGTTGCTTGGCGAGGTAAGCCTGTGTGGATTTTACAGCGTTCACCGGAAGTATTAAAAACCTTGACTACGTTAGATGGTGAATTGCGCGACCCGCAATCAGTGGAATCCAGCCAACCTGATTCAAGCAAAAATCCTTCGCGCTCTTTAAAGCCTGAAATTTTTGTTGCAGTTGGTTTGTGTACACATTTAGGTTGTTCGCCAACGTTTCGCCCTGAAGTAGCACCGCATGATTTAGGTGAAAACTGGAAGGGTGGCTTTTTCTGTCCATGTCATGGTTCGTGGTTTGATTTAGCAGGGCGTGTTTACAAAGGTGTACCAGCGCCAACTAATTTGGAAGTACCGCCTTATCGTTATGTGAATGAGACGCAAATTATTATTGGCGAAGCAGAAGGAAAAAGTGCATGAATATTAAACCTTCCCGTTTGAGACTTTGCGGTAATTGGGTGCTTGAGCGCTTTCCATTAGCGAAAGTTTGGAATGAACACATGGCGCACTACTACGCGCCTAAGAACTTCAATTTTTGGTATTTTTTTGGCTCACTTGCCCTACTGGTTTTAGTTAATCAGTTTGTGACGGGTATTTTACTTACCATGAATTACAAGCCCGATGCAAAGCTCGCTTTTGATTCTGTTGAATACATTATGCGGGACGTAAATTGGGGATGGCTTGTGCGTTATATGCACTCTACGGGGGCTTCTGCCTTTTTTATAGTGATTTATTTGCACATGTTTCGTGGTTTGCTCTACGGTTCATTTAAACAACCGCGTGAGTTAGTGTGGATTTTTGGCATGTTGCTGTTTGTTGCTTTGATGGCAGAAGCCTTTATGGGGTATCTATTACCTTGGGGGCAAATGTCGTACTGGGGTGCGCAAGTCATTATTTCACTTTTTAGTGCTATTCCCGTTATTGGTGATGAACTTTCTTTGTGGGTGCGTGGCGATTATGTCGTATCGGATGCAACGCTGAATCGTTTCTTTGCTTTCCATGTTATCGCTGTACCTTTAGTGCTGGTCTTATTGGTATTTATGCACATTGTTGCATTACATGAAGTAGGATCAAATAATCCTGATGGTGTTGATATCAAAAAATCCAAAGATCCTTGGGGACACCCTGTTGATGGGATTCCATTCCATCCATACTACACAGTAAAAGACGTCGTTGGTGTTGCTGTATTTTTGCTCTTTTTTGCAACGGTCATTTTTTATATGCCAGAAATGGGTGGGTACTTTTTGGAAGCGGCAAATTTTATTCCTGCTGACCCAATGAAGACACCAGAGCATATCGCGCCTGTTTGGTATTTCACGCCTTTCTATTCGATCTTGCGTGCCATTCCTGATAAGTTTGCGGGCGTTATTGGCATGGGCGGTGCTATTGTCGTTTTATTCTTATTGCCTTGGCTTGATCGTGGTAAGGTGAAATCTATTCGCTATCGCGGCGGTATTTATAAAAAAGCGTTGATGCTATTTGTAATTAGTTTCCTTGCGCTTGGTTATCTTGGTACGCAGCCTGTTACGCCTTTAGCAACAACGATGGCAAGAGTTTTCACTGCTATTTATTTTGGCTTTTTCTTACTCATGCCGATTTATACAAGATGGGAAAAATTCAAACCTGTGCCGAATCATTTGGTTTTAGATCCTACATTGGAAGAACGTATTCCCGCGTTAATTGCCTTGTGGAATGAAGTGACTGAAATGAAATCAGTTGAAACAGACAAAGGCGCGGTTATGAAAAGACGCTTTAATGCCACAGGCACTAAAGATGTTCTCATTCGTTTCGCAAAATATTTGAAAGAGAGTCTGGATTAATTATGAAAAAATTACTTTCACTATTGTTATTACTCCTATCTTCACATATTTACGCATCATCACGCATTGAATTGCAGGAAGCGGATATTGATTTATCAGATAAAATATCACTCCAACGTGGCGCGAAACATTTTGTGACGTATTGCCTTGGTTGCCATTCTGCCAAACATATTCGGTATTTACGGATTGCAGTGGATTTAGGATTAGACGAAAAACATGTTTTAAACGATATTGCACCTGAAGGTGCGGGTATTTATGAGCAGTTGCATAGCGCGATGAATCAACATGATGCTGAAAAATGGTTTGGCATACAGCCTCCTGATTTATCACTTATTGCGCGTTCACGCGGCGCTGATTGGCTTTATACTTATCTGAAAGGGTTTTATGTAGATAAAAATAAACCTTTTGGCGTCAATAATATCGTATATGAAGATGTTAGTATGCCTAATCCACTTTGGCAATTACAAGGCGAACAAACGCCTGTCTACGTCACGCACGGTGAACAAAAAACAATTGAAAAATTGGTGAGTTCAGGACAAGGCACGCAAACTCCCGAAGAATTTGATCGAACTGTGAATGATTTAGTCAATTTCTTAGTCTATGTTGGTGAGCCGGTTCAATTAGAACGGCAACAATTAGGCAAATATGTTATATTTTTCTTACTTATTTTCTTAGTAATTGCGTATTTACTGAAAAAAGAATACTGGAAAGATGTTCATTAGGCATTAAAATGGGGCGGTGAAGCGTATACTCACCGCCCAGTCGATGACTCAATCGTGTATAATCCAACCTGTTTTTAAGCTATGTTCTTAAAAATTAGGTTATTTTTGTGACCAATATAGCTGCCCGTAAATCTGTGATGATTCTTTACTCTTCTCCCAATTGCGCCATGAGCCATTGTGCTCGTTTAGTTTTACAAGAAAAAGGCATTACTGCCGATATTGAATATTATGATACCGAAAATCCGCCAAAAGAATTATTGAAGGAGAACCCGAGTGGTGTTTCTCCAACGTTAATTGAGCGTGATTTAGTGCTTTATGAATCGCGGATTATTATGGAGTATTTGGATGAGCGTTTTCCGCATCCACCACTTCACCAAATGGATCCCGTTTCACGTGCTAATGCACGAATGTTAATTAAGAAAATTGATCAAGAATGGTATCAATTGCTTCATGATGTGCTTTACACTGGTGAGAAAAAATCAGCGAAAGCGAAAAAAATGTTGCGTGAAAGTTTGCTAAGTTCAGCACCTATTTTCGCAGCACGCCCTTATTTTATGACGGATGAATTTTCGTTAATTGATTGCGTCGTGACACCCTTGCTTTGGCGTATGCCTAGCGTGGGTATTGATTTAAGTTCGGCACAAGATGATGTTATTAATAAATACGCGCAGCGTATGTTTAATCGTCCTGCGTTTAGACGTAGCCTAAGTGAAGTTGAAAAAGACATGGCGGAATTGCCACGATGACACATTTAAAGCCTTATTTAATCCGTGCGATTTATGAGTGGATTTTAGATAATGAATTCACGCCGCATTTGTTAGTAGATGCGAATCATCAAGATGCTATGGTGCCAGAGCAATTTGTTCAAGATGGGCAAATTGTATTGAATGTTCGCCCTGCTGCAATTGATGCGCTGTCACTTGGTAATGAAGCAATCGAATTTAATACGCGCTTTAATGGAAAATCAACGTATATTTATGTCCCAATTGGGGCAGTAATGGCAATCTACGCTAAAGAAAATGGCAAAGGAATGGTATTTGAGGCGGAAGAATCTCAACATGATGAACCGCCACCACCTGTTGTTGAAGAAGCACCCAAAAAATCAAAACCTAATTTGCGTGTTCTCAAATAATAGTTAGTTTCAAAGTAAAAAGGCCAATGCTTTCATTGGCCTTTTTTTATCACCGCCTACTCTGGTTGGTAAGAAGAAGCTAATAGCTAATTTATAATGTCGGTTCATACCTATTTCTACCGTTTTTACTTGTAATATGACAGAAACTCATCTGCTTTTGACTTATTTTTATCCTATGAATAAAAAAATAATCTATTTAGTTTTAGGTACTTTTTTAGGTGTAGCACATGCGGAAAATGTGTTTATTACCCTTGAGAAAGATAATGCGCTGGCTATTGTGAATCCAGTAGATGGCACATTACTCAAAACAGTGCCAATAGGTAAACGTCCTCGTGGTATTGCATTTAGTCCAGATTATAAGCAGTTATATGTGGCAACAAGTGACGACAATACTATTAAAGTGTTTGACACACAAACGCTCAAAGAAACAGGTCGTTTACCATCAGGCAAAGATCCCGAAACCTTCGCGCTTAGTCCAACAGGCGACAAAATATATGTGTCAAATGAAGACGATAGTTTGGTGACAGTCATAGATTTAGCTAAAAAGAAAGTCATTAAGCAAATTAAAGTAGGGGTTGAACCGGAAGGTATTACTGTTAGTCCTGATAATAAGTGGCTAATTAGTGCGTCAGAAACCACAAATATGGTGCATTGGATTGACGTCAAGACACAAGAAATCGTAGATAATACACTTGTCGACCCACGTCCGCGTTTTGTCACGTTCACGCCCGATAGTCAGCAACTTTGGGTCACGTCAGAAATGGCGGGGAATTTGATGGTGTTAGATGCAAATACAAAGCAAGCGGTAAAAACCATTAATTTTTCCATTCAAGGCGTGACGAATGAAAAAATTCAGCCCGTTGGTATTGTGATTGATAAAGATCGTAAACGCGCTTATGTGGCGTTAGGTCCTGCAAATCGCGTTGCTGTCGTGAATGCGCAAACGCTAGAGGTCGAGAAATATTTACTCGTTGGGTCACGTGTGTGGAATTTGGCGTTTTCGCCGGATCAAAAACGTTTATACACGACAAATGGCGTGAGTAATGATATATCTATTATTGATTTAGAGTCGCAAACTGTCACGAAATCGGTTGGTGTTGGCACATATCCTTGGGGCGTGGCGGTGAAACCGTGAATACATCAGACAAAATAGCGTTAGTTGTTGAACACCTGACTTTTTCTTATGGCGCAAAAAAAGCGTTAAATAATGTCAGTTTTCAGATTCAAGCGGGCGAGTGCACTCTATTATTAGGTGAAAATGGTGCGGGGAAAAGTACGCTTTTTTCATTGATTACTAATTTATATAATACGCATGAAGGGCATATTGAATTATGTGGTTTTGATATTCAAAAACAAGCTAGGCAAGCCCTTGCCAAACTGGGTGTGGTATTTCAACAAACCACACTCGATATGGATTTAACTGTAATGCAAAATTTACGCTATCACACTGCGCTGCATGGTATGTCGAGCAAACTAGCTAATGCGCGTATTCAAGAAGAATTAGAGCGTTTGCAGATGTATGAGCGTCGCAATGAAAAAGTTCGTCAGCTCAATGGTGGCCATAAACGACGCGTAGAAATTGCTCGGGCACTATTGCATAAGCCAGCGTTACTTTTACTTGATGAGCCAACGGTGGGACTTGATATTCCAAGCCGTAAAGGGATTGTTGATTATGTTCATCAGTTGGTGAAAGATGAAAATATTGCTGTGCTTTGGGCGAGTCATTTAATGGATGAGGTGTATGCACAAGACCATTTAATTGTCTTGCATCAAGGTCAAATAAAAGGTAATGGCACAGTGCAAGAGGTATTAAGTGCTACGCAATCAAATAGCATTGCCGAGGCGTTTTCTTCGCTAACGCATAAGTAAAGAATTGCTGGCGGCAAATTGTGGCATTCTTACTTTTTTACCAGTGTATTGATACCTAAAATCGGTGTGTTGGTTTTAAAAATAGCCCAAATTTTTGAGCCCTCTTTTAGTGTTAATTGCTCAATATCTTGATCTGATATCGATACAGATAAAGTTTCACCACCAACGAGTAATAAAATGGCTTTGGCATTGATTTCATTTTGATGTAGTGACAAAATGGTTCCTCGTAGACGATTTTTAGCAGAAAAATTAACAATGTCACTGTCATTGATTAACGTTATATCCGAATCATTGATTAATAAAACCGCGTCTAAATCTATCGCTAAATTTAATTCATGGCTCGCAGTGCAACTAAGCGTTGTGGTTATTTTCTCGCCACTTTTTAGTATAACGTCTGTTTCCATATTCACGGCGCCTATGCGCAGAGCTGATATTTTGCCAAACAGCTGATTATTAGCGCTGGTTTTGACGACTAGACGTTGTAAAAGTAGCACCAACTCAGGACTATTGGCAATATCGGCATTAAGTTTTTTTAAAAATTGTTGGTGCTGTTGCTGTAAATGCAAAAAGAGTGAAATTAACGATTTTCCTGCATCGGTTAAATGACTTCCTCCGCCTTTATTTCCCCCAACAGCCGTAGATACAAGTGTTTTAGGTGATACGGTATTCACACGTTCAATAATTTGCCATGCGCCTTTGTAGCTCAGTCCGACTTGTTTAGCGGCTTGATTGAGAGAGCCTGTTTTATCAATGGCATTGAGCAAATTGATGATGCGATTATCCAGTATGCCCGCTAAACGTAAATCACTTTCTAGCCAAATTGGTTCCATTTGAGTTTCTATTGTCATTGCGCTGTCCTTAAGAAAAATAGATTTTGATATTTACCATTCTGACACAATAAAAAAATGGCGCATTAAAAAATCAACGCGCCGTTTCAAATGAAGCAAAGATAAAATACATTTTTCAAACACAGGCGTTTTTTACCTCCTTAATTTACACTAATAAAGCAGATGGAATTTGTTGAAACAATTCAGGATGCTTTTTTGCAAAATTCATTTTTTCTGCTTGAATATCCTGACGTGTAGGCGATTTTTCATTTGCTTTATAACGCTCTAAATGTATGTTTGGCATTTTTAATAAATTGGCTTTTGTTTCGGCCGGGGTATTGCCAATTACACCACCATGTTCAGTAAAAGCACTACCGTCTTTCCACAATACAGCGACAATTAGACCATTATTATCTCTTGCCACTAGCTCGACTTGCGCAGCATCAGACTGTTTTTTTATGGCAAGGTATTCGGGTGAGGATTCCATACTTTTTTGAATTTCTTCTGAAGACATAGCCGGTGGCAGCCTAGAGGCACCCGGTATCGGTTCTGGAATTTTCGTTCCCCCTGTTCGTGTGATGATTGGATTAGATAAAACCCGAGTTTCTGAGTCAAAACCGGTGAATTCAAAAACAACGTCACCGTCTACTTGCACGCTGTCAACGCGTAAATCTGTATCGGGTTGACTGTTGTTCGGATCATAGACGGTGGCTTTTTCTTGTAGTGTTTTAAGTGCTTGAGTAAAGCTCGTGACAGGTTTGTCTGTCGCGTAAGTAGTAACAGATAGCGTGCGAGTTGTGTTCACCAAGGGTATTTTTGAAGAAATCGTTAAGTCTGACATAATTGTTCTCAAAATAATTAACAAATACACGAATTATCATAAATAATGAATAGGATGATAAGACATAAATGACACCTTTAATTTAGGTTTAGTTAAATTTTTACATAATAATTAAAGGAATGACAATGTGACAAATCGTCGCACATAAAATGAAATAATAAAAAAGTAATACTGGAAAATATTTTTTTTCTAAAAAAAATGGTAACTACATTATTGATAGATACAATTTTAAAATCTGATATAAAAAATTTCTTAAAATAGATAGTAAATATGTAAAAATTTAAAAATCACATGATTAAAATAAAAAATATTATGTGAACTACATCACATTTTTGAAATTTTTTTTAAAACCATATTGACTAATAAATTTTATTGATTACATTATGTGGAAAATTTTAAAAAATACTTATCGTTAATTTATCGCATAAAATTTCCTAATTAATCATCACTTAGTAAAAAAATAAACAATGAAAAAAGAGCAAAGCGTTTTAGAAATAATACTAAAATATTATCTATTTACTATTGTATTTCCTTTTTTTTTGCGTTTTAACATTTCTTTGTCTAAATTTATAGCTATAGATAATCCACATTCTATTATTTCTGAATTAATTTTGAAATTTAATCAAGTAATACTTTTTTCAGGTGTATGTGCGGCTTTATTTTTTCTATTTAAAAAAAAATGGAAAGTATCGATTGTGCTTTTGATAGTGCCATTTATAATGATTATATTTTTGCTTTCAAGTTCACTATATAGCGAATTAATAAATGAAGATAAAATTTATTATTACCTAAATAAAAATAAATTTTTAGAAATCATAAAAAAATCAGATTCTGTAGCACAAGATGGAAAAGGAAAATTAGTTAAAATACCTATGATCGGCAATTGTATCGGATGTGATAAATATTTAGTTTATGATGAAACTGATGAAATGGCAAATCCTAAAGGAAGTTTTAGGGGAATTGATTATGTAAATATATATAATCGAGTCACAAAAGAAAAAATGACAGAAAAAGCCGATAAAGTATTAATCAATAAAGTAGATAAAAATATTTATACTGTATGTTTTTGTTTAAATATATGGGAATGATTATTTCCATTACATATAGAGAAAATTAATTATGAATAACGAGCAACTAAACACAACTTTCAAATCAGATATTAAAAATAATAATTAATAATCATTTAGTAAAAAAATAAAAAATGAAAAAAGAACAAAGTATTTTAGGATTGATAAGAGAAAATTATATTTTTACTATTATTTTTCCTGTTGTTATTAATTTTAATTATTTAATATCGAAAACATGGTCTATTGATGATGATAATTCAGTTTTTTCACAAATATTTTTTTATATTAACAAAGGAATATTTTTATTATTAGGATTAAACTTTTTATTTTATTTATTTAAAGGAAAGTGGAAATTGTCATTTATAGTATTATTTATACCATTTTTAACAACATTGTTTTTGGCAATTTTTTTAGATAAATATAAAATAAATGAAGATATTATTTATTATAAAATTAATAAAAAAGAATTTATAAAAATGATAGAAAATGAAAATTCTATAGCACAAGATGGCAAAGGAAGGTTAGTTAAAATTCCAATGAACGGAGCTTATCTTGGGTGTGAAAAATACTTGGTTTATGATGAAATAGATGAAATGAAAAATTCTAAAGGTAATTTTAGGGGAATTGATTATGTTAATGTTAATGATGATATCGTAGGTTATTCATATCATAAAAAAGCTTTTCAAGTACTTAGTTATTATGTAGATAAACATATTTATGTTATGTATTTTTGTTTAGATACTGGGCAATAGTTTAAAAAATTGAAAAATAAAAAATGAAAAAAGAACAAAGTATTTTAGGATTGATAAGAAAACATTATATTATTACTATAATTTTTCCTGTTGTTATTAATTTTAATTATTTAATATCGCAAACGTGGTCTATAGATGATAATAACTCAGTTATTTCACAAATATTTTTTTATATTAACAAAGGGATATTTTCATTATTAGTATTGAACTTTTTATTTTATTTATTTAAAGGAAAGTGGAAATTGTCATTTACAGTATTAGTTGTACCATTTTTAACAACATTGTTTTTGGCAATGTTTTTAGATGAACATGAAATTAATAGAGATAATATTTATTATAGAATTAATAAAAAAGAAATATCAAAAATGATAGAAAAAGAAGATTCTATAGCACAAGATGGCAAGGGGAGATTAGTTAAGATTCCTATGGGAGGAGCTTATATTGGATGCGATAAATACTTGGTTTACGATGAGACTGATGAAATGGCAAATCCTAAAGGAAGTTTTAGAGGTATTGATTATGTAAATGTACAAAACTCTATGATGAATAAGTACTATAAAGAAAAAGCATGTAGATCAATAGTTAATAATGTGGATAAACATATTTATATTGTCTATTTTTGTGAAACTAACGGACAAGAAAATTTATAAAATTGGAGTATAAGATATGGAATATAAAATTTATAAAGACAATTATGTGTTTAAATCTGCAGTGAAGGGAAATACTGATCATGGATAGGATATTATTGGCCATGTTGAATCGACTTTTCTTAAAATAAATGGTGAATATGTAATCAATTTTGAAATATGTGGTCCTTATATTGTGCCTGTTGGATATAATCCCCAAGATACACTTAATAATTTTTTAAGATTTGATGATAACAATTCAGTTTTTCAAAATTTGTACCATTATAAGAAATATGGTAATTTTGACTTACAAAGAGATTTTAATGGCAAAAATTTTCAAGGATTTGTGAAAGACTATACGCCTATAGCGTCTTTAGATTTCGGCTTAGCCGTATCGGCAGGAGGACTAAGCGTTACAACAGGTGAAATTGGTGGTGGTATAATTAATAAAAAATGCAATTCAAACATTATTAATAATATGGAGAGGATTTCTGAAAAAAGATAAATTTCAAAAAAATCGTAACATAGATCACATTTTTCAAATTTTTTTAAAACCATATTGACTAATAATTTTTATTTATTACATTATATAAAAAATTCAAAAAAATTATTTATTGTTGTTTTCATTACATAGATTTTTATCACATCAACATTTTAATTTTTACTTAAATAAACCATGGAAAAAGACAAAAGTATTTTAGCAATAATAAAAAGACATTATATGATCACCCTTATTTTGCCATTTATTACAAGTTTGAATCTTCTAATATCCAGAGGATTAATGATAGAAAATGAAATGTCTTTTTTTTATCAATCATTAGATATATTTATTATAGGAACGTTGATTTTATTCTGCTATAAATTTTTATTTTTTTTATTAAAATGGGAAGTAAAAGTCGCATTTTCACTCTTATTAATACCATTTTTTACAATGTTTTTTTTTACGTTATTTTTTGATAATTATGGTATTAATGAAGACACTATTCATTATAGATTGAACAAAAAAAAATTATTAAAAATAATAGAAAAATCAAATTCTATAGCACAAGACGGTAAAGGAAAGTTGATTAAAATCCCTATGAATGGAACTTATATTGGATGCGATAAATATCTTATTTATGATGAATCCGATCAAATAATAAGTCCTAATGGTAATTTTAGGAATATTGATTATGTAAATATCTATAATAAAATGACAGATAAAGTAGATGTAGAAAAAGCTTATTCTGTACGAAGTTATCTCATGGAAAAGCATATTTATATTGTGCATTTTTGTTTAGACACAGGACAATGACTATTTTTCTAGCATAGAGGAGTGCAGTTGTGGAAATTAAAATGATAGATACGATTTTCAAATCTGATATAAAAAAGAAATTTGATGGAAAATGGATTTCAATAGGGAAAGTTGACTCAACTTATCTTAAAATAGATGACGAATATGTAATAAATCCTTTAACTAAAAATCCTTATATTGTTCCTGTTGGATATAATCCAGAGAGCACAATAAATAGATTTGTAGAATATGATCAAAAAAACTCTGTTTTTCAAAATTTATATCAATATAAAACTAGTGGTTTTTTTGATTTACAAAGAGGATTCAATGGTGAAAAATTTGGTGGGTTTGTTGATGATTATAAAGCAATCGCTTCTTTCGATTTCGGCTTAGCAGTATCGGCAGGAGGACTAAGCGTTACAACAGGAGAAATTGGTGGTGGAGTTATTAATGCAAAAATGCAATTCAAACCTATGCTGAAAATTTTGCCGAATCCATAATATCTAAAAATTCTTCAAATACTGAAATACCCAATACTGATGGCGATTTTTTCAACAACCCAGCTAATATACCAAACATAGAAAAAGGCTATTCTGCATATAGGAATGATTCATTTCGCCTTCTTGATATAGTAAGAGAGCAAATAAAAACGGATGCTAATTGGTTTGCTAACCAAGATTTATCAAAAGAAGTAGCTGATATTTTTAATGGTGCGATTACCAGCTTATCTGATGGCATTACTGGCGCAACAAATTCTTCTGAATGGGAAAATCATTTTAATGAATTGTTTCCTGCTTTGGCTATGTTTAGATTTGGTTCAATTAATAATCAAGTTTTAGACACTATTAAAAACATCGTTAATTCAGCAAAAAGCACTTCCTCACCCATTATTCTCGATTTAAACAATAATGGCATTGAAACCACGGGCGTAAAACAAGGTGCTTATTTTGATCATAGTGGAGATGGATTTTCTGAGCAAACAGCTTGGATTGGCAACGGCGATGGGCTGTTAGTGCGCGATATCAACAACAATGGTCGTATTGAGAACGGAAAAGAATTGTTTGGAAACGAGACCTTATTGCCAAATGGTAACAAAGCAGCAAATGGTTTTGACGCATTGAAAGCACTTGATAGTAATGGCGATAATCAAATCAATGTAAATGATGCAGTGTTTGCAAATTCATTAACTTATTATTTAGCGGCTTGACTGACCAATTTCAATTAAAATATATCTATAATATTTTTCATAAAAGTATTTTATGAAATTGTTATAATAATTTTTTGAACATTTCTATCGTTAAAAGGTGATTATGAAACTATCAAAACTTGAAAAAGTAGATTTGCGAGAGGTATGGAAACATGAAGCATTAGATTTTACAAATTGGCTCGCAAAACCAGAAAATCTTGAATTATTAAGTGATGAAATAGGTATCGATATTACATTAATCCAAACTGAAGCAAGTGTAGGTAATTTTAATGTAGACATTTTAGCTGAAGAAGAAAATACAGGTAGAAAGATTGTAATTGAAAATCAGCTTGAATCAACCGATCATGATCATCTAGGTAAAATAATAACTTATGCTTCAGGTTTCGACGCTGAAATCATTATTTGGATAGTTAAAAATGTTCGCGATGAACATAAACAAGCGTTAGATTGGCTTAATGAGCATACGGACTCTAACGTCAATATATTTGCAATTCAGATGGAGGTTTGGAAAATTTCTGATTCACCTTATGCACCAAAGTTTCAAGTAATTGCTAAACCTAATGACTGGGCGAAAGCAGTGAAAAAGTCTTCATCGCAAAATGAATTGTCTGATACAAAACTGCTACAACTTGAATTTTGGACGAAGTTTAAAGAGTATGCTCAAAACAATGGCGATAAAATAAGATTAAGAAAGGCATATCCTCAGCATTGGTACGATATAAGTTTTGGTTTTTCAAATGCACATATTGCCTTGACTATTAACAGTCAATCTGAACAGATTGCTTGTGAAATATACATTCCTGATTCAAAAATGCTTTTCACTGAACTTCATAAAAATAAGGATAAAATAAATACTGAGCTTGCAGAGCAATTAATATGGGAAGAGTTACCCGAAAGGAAAGCGAGTAGAATAAAATTGGTTACTAAAGGAAATTTATCAAGTCAATTGGAGTGGGATCAATATCATCAATGGATGCTTGATAAAGTGATCATATTTCAAAAGGTGTTTAGCAAATATGCCAGACAAATTGTCGCTAATTGAATATGGTAACCATGTCGCTTAGTTTAAGTGTAAGTATAATAAAAAATGGCCATTAAAAAAGGCCAGATTGCTCTAGCCTTTTTTATTTTGAATCAAGTTGAAATTATTTCAACAAGCCTTGCAATAAATCATTGAGT
>ERZ1034363.1239-NODE-1239-length-14962-cov-3.243265_pt1 | contig 14962 bp, 12 predicted proteins | sample MGYA00520616_ERZ1034363 | MGnify/ENA primary metagenome ERZ1034363 (study PRJEB33736, sample SAMEA104284506) | Azolla filiculoides | biome: Urban; feature: Water surface; material: Ditch water | place: Netherlands | collected 2015-10-28 | depth 0-0.1 m ...
GAATTTGCCATTGGTATAAAAAAGATATTAGAATTTGATTCAGAAGAAGCTGAGCAAATGATAGACAATTGTATTAAATTGAGTGAAAAATTGCTTAAATCTGGACGAATTTCAGCTGACTTTTATAAGATGATAGTTGAAAATATAAACTAAATTAAAATGAACATTGAAAAGTTAAATTGGGACAGTGATTTTTTTGGATTAAAAGTGGGGCGATTGATTGTTTCGGACTCAGATGTATTTGATTCATTATCTTTTGAAAAAAAAGTTATATCCAATGATTTTGACTTAGTATATGTTGTAAGTTTAAAAAAAATGCTTGATTTTGATATACTTTCAGCACTTCCTCTTAGTTTGATGGATGTTCAAATAACGATGTCTAAAAAATCGGATAAATCGGAATGTGTTGATTATCCTTATGAATTTCGTACTGAACTTTCGGAAAAGGAATTAGAGGAATGTTATTCTATTCTTGAAAAAACAAAAAAATTGTACAGAAGATGGTTAGATAACGCTGTAAGCACCAATTTTGCAGACGGAATTATTATCGCCAAAAAGAATAATAAAATTGTAGGGATTCATATTGTTAAAACAGATTCTGACATAGGACATTGCTCCGTAATTGGTGTTTCTGAGAACGAAAAGGGTAGTGGAATTGGAAGAGATTTGTGGTTTCAGGCTTTAAGTTACTGGAATTCTATGGGTACTATAAAAAAATACCATGTTCCTTTTTCTATTCAAAACTCAGAATCTTTCAATTTTCATTTAAAAATAGGGTTCAATAAAGTTGAAGAAGTAAAATATATTTATCACTACCGAAAAAAAACATTATGATCATACCATTCAATAAGCCCTACCTTACAGGTAAAGAAATGCATTATATATATCAAGCTGTGTATTCAGGAAAGATATCTGGGAATGGTGCATTTACCAAAAAATGTCAAAAATATTTTGAAGACAGATACGGGTTTAAAAAAGCTCTACTTACAACTTCCTGCACAGATGCTTTAGAAATGTGTGCCATACTTGCCAATATTGAGCCTGGTGATGAGGTGATTGTGCCTTCTTATACTTTTGTCTCTACAGCATTAGCTTTTGTAAGGCAAGGGGCAAAAGTGATTTTTGCAGACAGTAGAGCCGATTATCCAGGAGTTGATGTTAATACTTTAGAAGCTTTGATTACTTCAAAAACAAAAGCAATAGTTCCGGTTCATTATGCTGGTGTAGCATGTGATATGGATGGTATTATGGCATTAGCAGCCAAGTATAATTTAATCGTTATAGAAGACGCTGCACAAGCTATAGAATCCTATTATAAAGGGCGAGCCTTAGGTAGTATTGGACATTTAGCCGCTTTTTCCTTTCACGAAACTAAAAATATTAATGCAGGAGAAGGTGGATTATTAGCCATAAATGATGAACGATTTATTAATCGTTCCGAAATAATTTGGGAAAAAGGAACAAATAGATCAGAGTTTTTTAGAGGAGAAGTGGATAAATATGGTTGGGTGGATACTGGCTCTTCTTTTCTTCCTTCGGAGATAATTGCTGCCTATTTATGGGCACAATTAGAGAATTTAGAAGATATTCAAAATAAAAGAGTCAAGATCTGCGAACAGTATTATAATGGATTAAAAAAATGGGCAAAAGATAATCAAATCGGATTGCCATTTATTCCTGAGTTTGCATCCCAAAACGGACATATGTTTTATCTTGTTTGTAAAAATGTTGAGCAAAGGACGTATTTAATTAATCATCTTAAAGAGAATGATATTTTAGCCGTTTTTCATTATTTAAGTCTGCATAAGTCACAATATTACTCCAACCAAGAATCTCAATCTATTTTGCCTAATTCGGATTTTTTTACCGATTGTTTGGTTAGACTTCCTTTGTATTATGAACTGACTAAAGAGCAACTGGATTATATTATTGAAAAAATTATTAGTTTAGATTTTAAATAAAATAAGGAAATAGGTTCAGAAATGATATTGAAAACTCCCTTTATGGTAATTGTTAAATAATCAACTAATTGCAAAATTTAGAATTCAAAACTTTTTTTGAGGTTTTTTGATCGCCTTTATAGAAAATAACGATGGTTGCTGTTTCTCGCTTTCAGACTTAGATAAATACAATTATAAAATAAAAACTGGAAAAGATAATAGTATGGATGTATCTTAGTCCGTTTACTTTACTTCGCGATTGTTGAGATTGCCTTGTTTTATGCACTAACAAACGACCACATATACACTGTGATTCCTATAATAATTAAATTTTAATGAAACTTTACATCAAATATTTTTTTCCATTTCTTATCGTTTTATTAACTCTGGTTTCGGTTAACCAATGGACTTCACTGCCAGTTGGCAATCAATTTACAACTTGGACTTTATGTTTATTTTGCTTATTGGTTTTATAATTCAAAAGAAATTTTTTTATGATAAGGTTAATGATCCTAATTTAAAGTTTGTTTATGCCTACTTATTGTGGATTTTCATTTGTTTCCTTCGAGGTGTTTTCATTGCAGAACATTACTGGGATTACAAGAATTTAATTGGCAGTAGTTTGGGATTGTTTGTTATTTATGCCATTTTTGTTTTTACAAATCCAACTGTTCTCCAAATCGTTATGCATTCTTGGTTGAAATATGCTTTGCCATTATTTTTTATTTTTATTTTTTTTATTGATAGAGGTGCTTCAGGGTTTTATTTGATGCCTTTAAGTTTATTGTTGCTTTTTTATCCATCTTTGAACATTAAATGGAAAATTATAGTTATAGGTTTGTTTTTATTAGTGATTATTATTGGATTAGATGTAAGGACTAATGTTATTAAATATGTTATATCTTTTGTTTTTTCATTTCTGTTATCTTTCCGAAAAATTCTTAATTCTAAACTGTTTCGTTTAACTTATGTTTTTTTTTTAGTAATTCCGTTTATCCTTTTGTTTTTAGGAATTTCAAATATTTTCAATATTTTTAAGATTGAGGATTATGTAAAAGGAAATTACGAAACCACTTCAGTTATTGGCGGAAAACAAGAAGTTGATGATTTGAAAGCCGATAGCCGTACTTTTCTTTATGAAGAAGTTATAGGTTCTGCCATAAAAAATGATTATATTTTAGTTGGGCGTTCTTTAGCTCGTGGTAATGATTCGGCGGCATTTGGTGCTCATTTTGCAGAAGAACTTCGTACCTTTCGCTACGAACGCATTGAAAATGAAGTTTCAGTTTTAAATGTTTTTACTTGGACTGGGGTAATAGGTTTAATACTTTATTTTTTAATTTTTTACAAGGCCTGTCATTTAGCCTTGTATAAATCAAATAATTCCTACATTAAAATTATAGGCTTTTATGTGGCCTTTCGTTGGATGATTGCTTGGTTAGAAGATTTTAATCGTTTTGATATTAATAATCTTTTTCTTTGGATTACAGTAGCGATGTGTTTTTCAGAATCTTTTCGAAAAATGACAGATAAGGAATTCAGAATATGGTTTCAGGGACTTTTCGAAAAGAAAAAGCCTCTTACAAGAAAGGTGCGTAATAATCTTATTTTCAGCAAAAACCTATAAAAATTATTATGATAACTATTCCGAACATAGCGGTTTTGCTAACCTGTCATAACCGAAAAGACAAAACACTACAATGTTTGCAAGCTTTATTTACACAGCAAGGTCTCGAAGTTGATTACAGTATTGATGTTTTCTTGGTAGATGATGCTTCAAGTGATGGTACGGCTGAAGCTATCAGAAGTGAATTTCCTAAAGTAACTATTATTTCGGGTGATGGAAATCTCTACTGGAATAGAGGGATGCATAAGGCTTGGGAAACGGCTGCCAATACAAATGATTACGACTATTACCTATGGTTGAATGATGATACTTTTTTGAAAAATGATGCTTTACCTATTTTGTTGAAGCAAACCTTTAATAAAGCCATTGTTTGCGGCACCACACAGTCTATTCAAGATCAAAAAGCAACCTACGGAGGCTACAAAAAAAATCCTTACAGGCTAATTAGTCCAAATGGTAGGTTTCAGGAATGTGATTATTGTAATGGTAATTGCGTGTTAATATCCAAAGAGGTTTTTCGTATTGTAGGTAATTTGGATCCTGTTTTTCATCATGCTTTGGGAGATTTTGATTATGGTTTTAGGGCAAGAAAACTCGGCATTGCAATCTATATAGCACCATTTTTTATTGGAACTTGCGAGGGTCATACCGAAATACCAAAATGGAGATCACCATCACTAAGTCTTATCGCCAGAGTCAAAAGTTTATATTCTGCAGCAAGCGGCTGCCATCCTTTAGAGTTTTTTGTAATAGACTCAAGGCAAAATGGAATATTTGCCGCTATTTTTCATTTTACAACAATTCACTTAAGGGCAATTGCTCCATTTTTGTGGAAAGAGTAATTTGAATAATTATATTTTAAATTATTTCTTTTTTAAAATAGATTGACAATAAGCATTAAAAATAAATGAAAAAAATATTAATATCTGCTTATGCTGTATCTCCAATTAGGGGTTCAGAATGTGCTGTTGGTTGGGAAATCACCAGAAGGTTGGGGCAGTATTTTGATGTAACCGTCCTGATGTGCGAAAACACCCCTTCGGGTGATAGCTATGCAGCCGAAGTGAAACAATATATAGCTAAAAATGGTGCCATAAAAAATGTGTCTTATGTATCTGTGCCTATGCCAAGAAAGTCAAAAATTTATACTTGGTTGCATGATGTTGGTTTTTGGCCCGCTTATTATTGGGGATATACTTGCTGGCAAAAAAGGGCTTTTGAAATGGCAGAAAAGCTACATGCAATCAATAAATTTGATTTAATGTATCAGTTGAATATGATTGGTTTTAGAGAACCAGGCTATTTATGGAAATTATCAGTACCTTTTGTTTGGGGACCAACCAATGGGTTTCACAGTATTCCTTTATCATTTTTGAAATCGCTTAAAGGTAAAGAATATGTTTTTCAACACCTAAAACATTTTTTTAATGAGCTTCAAATTCTGATTTCTGATAGGCCTAAAAAAGCGGCTAAAAAAGCCTCGGTAGTTTGGTGTGTTGACGAAGTTGCCCAAAAAAAAATAAAGGAATGGGGAGGGAAAACAGATTTGCTTCAAGAAACAGGATTGAGTTTAATAGAGGATGAAACTTTTGTTGCAAAAAAGGAGTTTGTAAGTCCAAATGTTTTGAATTTGGTTTGGTCAGGAATGATAACCTCAGGAAAAGCCTTGGGGATTTTGATTGATGCTTTAGTACTGAATAAGGACTTGAATTTTAGACTTGTGGTATTGGGAGATGGTCCTTTGTTGCAAGAAATGAAAATTAGGGCTCATTCTATTAATCATAAAATAGTTTGGAAAGGATGGCTTTCTAAAAACGAAGCCATTGAATGTGTTAAGTCTTCCGATTTGTTGATTCACACCAGTTTGAAAGAAGGGACTCCTCATTCTGTACTGGAAGCAATTGCATATGGTATTCCTGTAGTATGTCACGATACTTGTGGGATGGGAGTTGCAGTAAATGATAAAAATGGATTTAAAATACCCTATACGGATTTTGAAACCTCAACACTATTTGTTTCGGAATTATTGCAATCTATTTTTGCGAATCCTGAAATTTTAAATATTAAATATGATACTATCGGACAAACTAAAGCGATGCTTAGTTGGGATAGTAAAGTTAAATACATTGTTGATAAAATTAATACTATAATTGCTCAAAATGAGCAAAAGTAATATAACTTGAAAAAGCAATTTTAGGATAATTAAATTTATTTTGTTGTCAAATTTCATCTTTTACTTATCCTCCTGGTTAAAGTATTCACTTTAGTTAGGAATATTTAATATAATAATTTCACTTTCTATGAATCTTGCACCTATAATTTTATTTACTTACAAGCGATTGGACACGCTCCAACGGTGTGTTGCTTCCTTACAAAAATGCCCAGAAAGTGCCGAGTCTGATTTGATTATCGTTTCGGACTATGCTGCTAAGGAAGAGGATCTCGAAAAAGTAAAAGCGGTACGGCAGTTCCTGCCCACTATCAAAGGATTTAAAACTATTGAAATTATTGAAAGGACTCAAAACCTTGGAGTAGATTATAATATCATTGAGGGAATAAAACTTATGTCGGCTCGTTTTTCACAGTTTATTGTTGTTGAAGATGATTTAGTAGTTCAGGATGGTTTTCTTCATTTTCTCAATACTTCCCTTGATTTTTATGCTAATGATCCTAAAGTTCTTAGTGTTACTGGTTTTTCCTTTGTAGATAAAATTCCCACTACTTATCCTTACTGTGGATACTTTGCCAAACGAACTTGTCCTTGGGGTTGGGGCACTTGGTCTCATAAAATAAAAGAGGTAGATTGGGAAATTGCTGATAAAACTGAATTTTTGGACTCACGCAAGATTCAGAAGGATTTTAATGAATGGGGCAGTGATAGGAGTAGTATGTTGACTAATACCTTAGTTGGGAAGGTTCGGGCTTGGGATATCCGTTTGGATTATCATCAGTTTAAAGAAGGTTCGTGTACCCTATATCCTATTGCTACTTTTGTAGATAATATTGGATTTAATAATGATGATGCCTCTAATACTTTTGGTTACAATCGATTTAAAACAAAATTGAAAGAAGGTCATGCTGATCATTATAGATTGCCAGAAGCCATTTTTTATGACCCAACTATTTCAAAGAAATTTATTAGCAAAAACTCTCTAAAACAAAGAATTTTCACAAGAATGATGAAATTCATTAACTATAAAAATTAATTTACTAATCAAAGAATAACTTTATTTTATGAAACTATCCCCAATAGTTCTCTTTACCTACAATCGGCTTGATACATTAAAACAAACAGTTGATGCCTTATCCTCCAATTCACTTGCGATGGCCTCGGATTTAATTGTTTATTCGGATGGTTCAAAATCCTCTACCGATGAAATCATTATAGTTAAAGTTCGAACATATCTAAAAACCATTACTGGTTTTAAAACTATTACCATACACGAAGCACCTACTAATATGGGATTGGCTAACTCGATTATTGATGGAGTTACCAATGTAATAAATCAATATGGAAAAGTAATAGTGGTAGAAGACGATTTAGTTTGTAGCACCAATTTTTTAAATTACATGAATGCAGCTTTGGATTTTTATAGTGATCAATCCAAAATATTTTCTATTACTGGACATAGTATTCCAATAAATTGTAGCCACACAGATTCTGATGTTTATTTTACTTCACGATCCTCTAGTTGGGGTTGGGCAACTTGGCAAGACAGATGGTCAATAATTGATTGGGAGGTTAAAGATTACACAGTATTTAAAAAAGACAAAATTTTACGACGTAATTTTAATAAAATGGGTTCTGATATGTCACAAATGTTAGACCGTCAAATGCAAGGAAAAATAAATTCTTGGGCTATTCGATGGTGCTATTCTCAATTTAAGAATGACTTGTTTTCTGTCCATCCCTATGTTTCAAAAGTTGTCAATATTGGTTTTAATTCATCTAAAGCAACCAATACAAAAGAAAAATTTAATAGGTATAGAACTAAATTAGACGATGGAGTAAAAGATAATTTCAGGTTTTCTAAAGAGTATTATTTAGACCCAAAAATCATTCGCCAATTCTCTCAACCCTATTCTATTATTTCAAGAATTATATATAAAGCAATAAATTTACTATTCAAAAATTGAAAATTTTACAAATCCATACCAAATATCAAAATTTCGGAGGTGAAGACACAACAGTTTTACAGGAAAAAGAATTACTTTCTGTCTCCTATGAAGTTGAATTATTGTTCTTTCAAAACAAAAAAGGAATTATAGGTTTCTTTCAGTTTCTTTGTTCAATTTGGAATATATCTGCATCAAAAAATTTAGCGAAAAAGATTAAAGAAATTAATCCAGATGTTATTCATATACACAACTGGCATTTTGCGGCAGGTCCTATTATAATACGAACTTGTAATCGTTATAAAATCCCTGTTGTGATGACCATACAGAATTTTCGACTGTTATGTCCATCAGCATTATTATTACATAAAAATGCCCTTTTCACCGAAAGCGTGAATAAAAACTTCCCATGGTTAGCTGTCAAAAAAAAAGTATATCGAAATTCTTTTCTTCAAACCTTTTGGTTGGCCTTTGTGGTTTGGTTTCATAAAAATATAGGAACATGGAACAAAGTTGATAAATACCTTTGTTTGACAGCTTTTGCTGTTGATTTGTACAAGAATTCCTCATTAGGAGTAGATGCTAATAAGTTCACAATTAAACCCAATTTCACCTATTTGCCTCAAGGTTTAGATGATATAAAGCGTGAAAATCATTTTTTATTCATCGGTAGGCTTTCAGAAGAAAAAGGCATAAAACTTCTGATAAATGCTTTTGAAAATTCATCAATAAAGTTAAAAATTGCGGGCACAGGTCCTTTAGAAGATTTTGTCAAAGAATGCAGTAATAAGTGTAAAAACATTGAATACATAGGGAATTTAGATAAACTTGGTGTTTTAAATCAATTGAAGAAATGTAATGCTTTAGTTTTTCCTTCTATTTGGTACGAGGGAATGCCTTTAACGATAATTGAATCTTTCGCTTGTTCAACTCCAATAATTTCATCGAATTTAGGTGCCATGTCGAGCATGATTGTTCATGGAGAAAATGGTTTTCATTTTGAAGCAGGAAATGAGAAAAATTTGAAAGAAGTAGTTCTTAAATTCAATTCTCTTTCTGAAACTGAAAAAAAACAAATGGAGCAAAATGCATTTGAAAGCTATAAATTTAATTATTCACCTGAATTGCAATTAGATTATTTTGAGTCTATTTATAATAAAGTTTTAAAAAAATAATTAGTTCGAATTTTATTAATCATAAAAATTAAATTTATTTTATATTTTTATGAAATTAATTTGCCCCACATATTAGCGAATGAATCTATCCTTACCTTCAGTTCCTTTATTAGACTATTCCGTATTTAGCGGACATTTAAAGGATTTGCCTTTTGATAACAAAACCCTAATCAATACGATTAACCAATATTCTTTTTGTATTGCCGAAAAGGATTCGGACTTTAAAACTGCCTTACAAGGGTCAGATGTATTATTACCGGATGGAATGGCTGTTGTGGCGGCTATTCGATTGTTAGATAATAAAAAAATTAAAAAAATAGCAGGAGCTGATATCCATCTTCATTTGTTAAAGGAACTCAACCAAAAAGGAGGAAGTTGCTTTTACTTAGGGTCTTCTGAAAACACTTTGTTGAAAATCAAGGAACGTGTAGCAATTGAATTTCCTAATATACGTGTGGGGACCTATTCTCCGCCATATCGCTCAGAATTTCCACACGATAAAAAATCTAAAAAAGTAGAAGCTGTTAATGCTTTTCAGCCCGATGTTTTGTTTGTTGGGATGACTGCTCCCAAACAGGAAAAATGGGCTTACTCTCATAAAGAGTATTTGGATGTTAAAATTATTTGTTCTATTGGTGCGGTTTTCGATTTTTATGCCGGTACCGTTGAGCGTCCTAGCTCATTTTGGATAGATTTGAAACTAGAATGGTTTATTCGTTTGCTCAAAGAACCCAAAAGGATGTGGAAACGCTATTTGTATTATGGTTTCGTGTATGTAGGAATCGTTTTGAAAAAGAAAATTTCTATGCTGTTGTGATAGCGGGAAGAAATTTTGAGTTGCAATTATCATAATTGTATTAAAAAAAAACCGTTGGGTGTAATTAGTATTAAAAACGGTTCTCGATACATTTTTTGTTCCGTTTCTCTACACAAAAAACACTCGAACTGACGTTTTTAAATAATTACACCCAACTGTTAAAAAAATATTTTTGTTTAAATTTAGATAGAAAAGCAAACTGATTCTTTTAGTTTTTGATTCGCATACCGCTTGTTTATTAGTAATATATCTTAATTTTTTTATGCCAATATTAAAATTTCTCTCTAATTATCATTTTTCGCGTTATTACAAGATTGGATTCCTAGTTTGGGACATAGTGCTATTGAATGTTGCTGTAATTCTTTCTTTTTACTTTCGATATGGAGATTTAAACCTAGTTATTGTAAAAGGCGATAAGGCTGTGGCTTTATTGTGTAATGTGTTTTGGATTATGCTTTTGCTGTATAAAGATTCGTTTCGGATTGTTCGAACAGAACGAATAGAATCGATACTCTATAGAACCATTCGATTGCTGATGATTCATACGGCAATAATAGCTTTGTTTATTGCGACCTTGAATTATGACGAAGTCTCTCGTGGTCGAATGATTTATTTTTATTTTACTTTTTTTGTTTTATTAGTTGGTTTTCGGATACTATTTATGAAAATGTTGAAATACGTTCGAAAACAAGGGTATAATTTTAGAATAGTGCTAATTGTTGGTGCTAATGCCAAAGGAGAGCGCATGAATAGAATTTTGTCGAAAGACCTTACTTATGGGTATAAGATTTTGGGTTTTTTTGATGATGAACCCGATGTAAAAGAGTTGAATGCACCTGTTTTGGGACAGTTTGCAGATGTTGAAAAGTATTTGGGTTCCCATCAAATAGATGAAATGTACGTAGCCTTGTCTATTGACAAAATTGAAATAATCGATCAAATGACTTCTCTTTGCGAGCGCTATATGGTTAGGATTCGATACGTTCCCGATTTTCAGCAATACACTAAGACCAATAGAGTTCAGGTTGTGTTTTATGGCAATGGCAATATTCCTGTTTTGATGTTGCGCAAAGAGCCTTTAGAAATTAATTTTAACCGCATCATCAAACAAGTTTTTGATTTTTGCTTTTCATTAATAGTTATTGTATTGGTGTTTTCGTGGTTGTTTCCGATTCTAATTATCCTAATTAAATTAAATTCTAAAGGGCCAATATTTTTTGTACAAGATCGTTCTGGTAGAGACAATCAATCCTTTCCTTGTTTTAAATTCAGAACCATGTATGTGAATGATGATGCCAATAGGGTACAAGCGACTAAGGGCGATTCTCGGATTACTAAAGTAGGTGCCTTTTTGAGGCGTACCAGTATGGATGAGTTTCCTCAATTCTTCAACGTGTTGTTGGGAAATATGTCGGTAGTTGGGCCAAGACCTCATATGTTGTCGCATACGGAACAGTATTCGGAATTAATCAATAATTTTTTGGTGCGTCATTATGCCAAACCGGGCATTACAGGATGGGCACAAGTCAACGGCTATCGAGGGGAAACCAAAGAACTCGCTGATATGCAAGGTAGAGTGGAACACGATATTTGGTATATCGAAAATTGGAATTTTCTTTTGGATATTAAAATTATTTGGAAGACCATTGCTAATGTGTTTCAGGGAGAGAAAAATGCGTACTAGTCCCCAACCCTCTAAAGGGGGAGTAGAAGGAGTTGTCAGTTGTCGGTTAATTGTTTAATCGATTCATCCTTTTGATTGTCAAGAGTACGTTTTGTAATGAAAAAAAAACAATAAAATTCGGACAGTAGCTGACGAGTAATGTTTATATTTGCAAACCTTAAAGATTTAATTTTATGAAGTATTTTTTTTTATTAAAAAAAACAGTTCCTTTCCTTTTTGTTCTTCTTGTATTTTCTTGTAAACCAAGCAAAGAACTAGTGTATTATCAGAATATTGATGGTTTAGCTTCAACTGAAAAATTGAATTCGTATGAGATCAAAATTCAACCCGATGATTTATTGATGATAATTGTCTCGGCGGATGATCCGGAATCGGCTCTTCCTTTTAATTTGAGTACTATTAGCATTCCATCTGCCTATAATACGATGGCCTCTCGAGGACAGGAAACTATGCAATCCTATTTAGTGGATGCCAGTGGTAGTATCGATTTTCCAGTTTTGGGAAAACTAGAAGTAGGAGGATTGTCTCGTTCCGAAGTGATGCAACTATTGGAATCCAAAATTTCTAAATACATCAAAAATCCTATTATTAATATTCGCCTTACGAATTTTAAAGTGTCGGTACAGGGTGAAGTTACTATTCCTGGTACCTATCCCATAAATTCAGATAGAGTAACACTAATAGAAGCGATCAGTATGGCCAAAGACTTGACTATTTATGGTAAAAGAGATAATATCTTAATTATCAGAGAGGTAAATGGAGTTAAATCGTATAATCGAGTAGATATCACTAAGGCAGATTTTATTAATTCTCCTTTTTATTACCTAGCCCAAAATGATGTGGTTTATGTTGAGCCCAACAAAACGAGAATCAATGGTGCTGCCGTTGGTGCCAATACAGGGGTGATTATCTCTATTACTTCTTTATTTATCACTGTAATTACTTTAATTGTAACTGCTTCAAACTAAACTTATATATGGATTTAAATACTAACGCCTTCGATGAGCAAAACGACGATTTTAATTTAAGAGAAGCTATTGAACGCAATCTTAATCACTGGCAATGGTTTGTTATAGGTGCGTTTTTGTGCATTTCGATTGCTTATGTCTATTTGAGGTACACCGTTCCTCAGTACCAAGCCAGTACTACCATTTTAGTCAAAGATGACAAAAAAGGAGGAATGCTCTCGGAGTTATCCGCTTTTGCTGACTTGGGATTAGGTAGTTCTATGAAAAGTAATTTGGATAATGAGGTCGAAATTTTGAAGTCGAGAAGCCTAGCCGAAAAAACGGTTTTGAAATTGGGTTTAAATGTTTCCATGACCAGACAAGGGAAAGTAATAGATTTAGACATATACGAGAAATCTCCAATTCAAGTGCAGTTTTTGAATCCAAAACCCACTTTTTACACCGATAAAATGATTTTTGAGTTTGTCACTGTAACTTCTGAAACATTTGAATTAACTACTAAATCGTTAGCAGGTGCTAGTCCAACGGTATTGAGTACTAAAAAACAATTTCGATATGGTGAAAGCATTCCCACCCGAAATGGTGATTTAATTATTACTAAAGTTATCCCGAAAGGCAATGCTATTGTAGATGATAACCCCATCAATATTATGGTTAGTCCTCTTGAAAATGTAGTCGAAAGTTTTCGGAAACGAACCACTGTGGATCCCGTAAGTAAAACCAGTAGTGTGGTGGTGATTTCAATGAAGGATCCTATATTTAAAAGAGCTGAGTTTTACTTAGACAATATGATACAGATTTATAATGAAGATGCTGCTGCCGATAAGAATTATATTTCAGAAAGTACCTCAAAATTTGTCGCTGAAAGGTTGTTGCTGATTACCCAAGAGTTAGATGGAGTAGAAAAGGATGTAGAGCAATTTAAAACCACAAACCAGCTTACTGATATTGAAACTGAAGCTAAACTTTTTATAGAAGGTTCTAGTGAATACAATAAGAAAAAGGTAGCGATTGAAATTCAGTTGAATATGGTGGCTTCGATGTTGGATTTTATCAAAAAAAGCACCAATTCTGATTTATTGCCCACTAATATGATTTCAGCAGAAGGTGATGCACCCGCACTAATGGACTCCTATAATCAATTGGTTTTAGAGCGCAACCGTATTTTGAAATCGGCTACAGTGGCAAATCCAACTGTTGTTAAGTTGGATCAACAACTTGGCTCCCTGAAAATGAATATTACGGAAAGTTTACGTAGGTTGCAATCCAATCTCACTATTCAAAAAAGAGATTTGGGCAATCAGGAAGGGGCACTAAATAGTAAAATAGGAGATATACCTGTTCAAGAACGTCAGTTTCGCGTTATAGCACGTCAACAAAAAGTAAAAGAAGAACTCTATCTTTATTTGCTTCAAAAAAGGGAAGAAACGGCTATTTCTTTGGCCGCCACGGAACCCAATGCTAGGGTTATTGATGCCGCTAAAGCATCAAAAACACCAGTCTTTCCTAAAAAGAATATGATTTATTTGGCCGCTTTGTTGATGGGACTTTTGATTCCTTTCGGAATTATATACATCATTGATTTATTGGATACCAAAGTTAAAACTCGTTTTGATATTACAGACAAATTTAATATTCCATTTTTGGGAGATATTCCTAAGTCATTGACTCCTAATGAGATGATTAGCACCACAAGTAGAACGAGTTCGGCTGAAGCTTTGAGGATTGTAAGGACGAATCTTGACTTTATGTTGAACCAGGTTCCTGATGGTAGAGCCAAAACAATCTTTATGACTTCGACTATACCAGGAGAAGGGAAAACGTTTTTATCTGTAAATTTAGCTGGTATTTTTGCGCTTTCTGGAAAAAAGGTGCTGTTAATTGGTATGGATATTCGCAGTCCTAAACTCAATGAATATGTAGGTTTACCGAGTTCGAAAGGATTGACTGATTATTTGACAACTAAAGGAGCTGTCATTGGCGATTATATTAATAAATTAGCGAGTTTTGACTCTTTTGATGTACTTTTAGCCGGAAGCATTCCTCCCAACCCAACCGAAATGTTAATGAATAAAAAATTGGATGAATTATTTGCTCAATTAAAAATGGAATACGATTTTATATTAGTAGATACTGCACCTGTAAGTTTGGTTTCGGACACCCTGATTGTTGCTAAACATGCTGATACTTTTGTCTATGTGGTGCGTGCCAATCATTTGGATAAGAGAATGCTGGGTATTCCAGAAATTATGCACCGAGAAAATAAACTACCAAACATGGCATTCTTACTTAATTATACTGAAGCCACAAAGGGATATGGTTATGGCTACGGTTATGGCTATGGTAATTATGGCTATGGAGTTAAACAAGAAAAGAAACCTTGGTATAAAGCCATTTTCAAAAAATAAAAAGAGAGGCGAAAGCCTCTTTTTTTTGTTTAATCCATGGTCGTTTTGTTGGTTTGGAATTTGATTTGAAATAAATTTAAGTTGAGATGATGCGTGCCGTGAAAAGGTTTCTATTGCGGTCAACCTGACCAAAAAACAATGAAACAATTTAACTTTTTTTAAGCATTTAAACCATTAAACCTTTTCTAACCGATTCTACTTTTTCTCAAACAAATCAGTACTTTTGC
>ERZ1034363.1242-NODE-1242-length-14943-cov-3.128616_pt1 | contig 14943 bp, 12 predicted proteins | sample MGYA00520616_ERZ1034363 | MGnify/ENA primary metagenome ERZ1034363 (study PRJEB33736, sample SAMEA104284506) | Azolla filiculoides | biome: Urban; feature: Water surface; material: Ditch water | place: Netherlands | collected 2015-10-28 | depth 0-0.1 m ...
TTGTTTATGCTGACAACGATACTGCTGTTCCTGTAACAAGTCTTCGTCTTGATATTACTAAGCTTGATGGTGACAAGATTACTGACTAATCAGTTTTCCTCACTTTCTCGTGTTCTCTGAATTTCAGAGCATAAAATCCCCCTCTTCGGAGAGGGGATTTTTTGTTGTGTTTCTTTTTCTTGACCAGAGCGACTCTCTCTCTATAATCGAATGTATATTGTTTTTTTCTTATGCGTATTTTTCTTCTCATTCTCGCACTTCTTACTCCTCTGTCTACCTGGGCAACGAGTGAATTCCTTCCGTATGCTGAGATACTCGCAGAGAATGCTATTATCTCTGCTCAGCCATACGAGGCAGGGTATCGACTCGACTCGACGATTACTCGTGCTGAAACCGCGAAACTTGTTATGTTGGTATCGGGGATTGACCAGATAGACTGTCGATATATCGAAGGATATACATTTCCAGATGTGGATAGATCATTCGGTGATCTCTGTGGATACATCGAGTGAGCAGCTGATGCTGGTATCATCCGTTCATGAAATGGTCTTTCCTATCGTCCAAAACAAAATCTTACCCGTGCAGAACTCGTGAAGATGCTCCTTGCAGCGGTTGGTGAGGCAGGTTCCGATACGAGTGCTGGATATAGTGATGTCACCGCTTCTCTCGGAGATCTGGAAGGATTTATCAATCGTGCCTATGAGATAGAGTGTATCACTGCTGCGACATACTTCCGCCCAAATGCAAGCACCACCCGTGGAGAGGCATTTAAGATTGCATCCTGTGTAGCGGGCCTTTCAATCGATGATACTCCTCCCGTTGTTCTCTCAGGAAGTTATAGTTTCCAAACCAATACTTCCATCGATACCTTTGTGACGTCTGGTTCACTCGCTCGAACAGTGGCATCTTTCGCTATTGGACCTTCCTATATCGCTGGCTCACTTGGAACTCTTGTACTCTCTACCGATGGATATCTCGATCTTCCGACGATACTTTCCAAGGTTGAACTCTATAATGCTTCTGGAATACGAGTAGGTACCGGGATAGTGACACGGTATGGTATCGCCTTTGCTGATATGAATGTCGTACTTTCTCCTGGTACACTCAACCAATTTACGGTTCGTGCTGATATTATCGGCACAGGGGATCAAGCTATACCATTTCGTATCGTATCAGCGAACGATATCCGTATTATCGAAAGTACCAATTCTGGAAATCTCATGCAACCATATAACGTAAGCTTTCCAGTTTCATTTCCATTGGTGCGATTCCAGGGGACACTCGGTTCATTTCTTCCAGCGAGTGGTTTCTCGAGTTCATACTCACTCATCGCTTCAAAAACAGGGGTAACGGTATTCTCTGCGATAGCAAATCTCACCAGTGATGTCGATGTAACGAAAATAACTCTTTTTCATACTCCAGCTTCTCCCGCAGCACTTGGTGCGGTTGGTATTTGGGCAGATGGTCAGTTCCTTGGTTCTCCGACCAATGGAATACTCACAACGAATGCACACTTTGCAGCCAATGTTCCACGTACCATCCAGGTGATAGCGGATACTGCCACAAGCGCATCTGGAAACTATACATTCACGATGACACTGGAAAGTATCCGTGCTTCGAGTTCTGCTACGATGCTCACAGGAGCTATACTCTCAGTCACTTCTCCGACCGTTCAGGTAGTGAATGCATGACTTGAACTTGTAACCGTTTCTCCTCCAGTTTCCGCATCGAATAAGATAGTTCCAAATGTGACACTCCTTCAAGAAATAGGACGAGTAGGGCTCGTATCACGTTGAACGGATGCAAAAGTACAAGAACTCTATCTCTATAATGCGAGTGGCTCACTCAATATCTCAGATATCGCAAGTCAGGTAGTTCTCGCAGATGCAACCACCAATGCTGTCATCATGACAGGGAAAATTCTCGGAAAGACGGTGTATTTTACAGGAATGAATATACTTCTTACGCGAGATATTACAAAAACGGTAAAAGTACTCCTTCGGGCGAATGCATTTCACTCGGTATACTATAGCTTCCCAGTACAGCTCGCTCCTGGAATCGGATTGGTAACAGGAACAACCGGGGTAGTAAACGGAGTAAAGGCCTTGACGATATCCAATGTTCCGATCATAAGTATCGCATGAGCTCCAACCCTTCAATCATATCTCCTCGCAAGTATTGCCCCTCCATTTGTAAATCTTTGGCATCGTGGAAATGGAGTTGTACAGATTGATTTTCTCACCCTCGATGAATCTATACCGCTTCGTATAGAAGGGATCGATGTTACTATTAATCTCTCAGTCGGCTGAGCAGCGGCAACTGGGGATATAGGTCTTCGAAATATCGGTCAGACGGTATTTATCTCCAATACGGGATCATTTGCTTCCAATCAACGACTCAATCTTATCCCTGGAAATGAAATCGACCTTGATGTCCTGACACGACGAACGGCTGCCCGTGACTTGTATGTGAATATGGCAAATGTTGGAAGTGGACAATCTCTCTCCCTTACGGTCACAAAAGTGTATTACAATAATGGAGATTCTGGTATTGATGGCAACTCCGTTCGAGATATTATCCTTACACGGTAATACTGATATTCACTTGTTTTTACGCCATTCTCTATATAATGAGAATAATTCTTACATATAAACATATTTTTCCATGCTTACGCTCGAACATTTGTCAGTTACTATAGACGAGAAACCAATTGTTTCAGATATTAGTCTTACTTTTTCCCCTGGGAAAATATATTGTCTCCTCGGTCATAACGGAAGTGGAAAGTCTTCTCTTGCCTTTGCTCTTATGGGACATCCACGCTATCAGGCAAGTGGATTCCTTACGAAGGATGGGAAAGATATCCTCTCTATGAGTGTCAATGAACGAGCACTTGCCGGGATGTTTTTGTCGTTTCAGAATATTCCTGAAATCCCAGGAGTTCGTGTTCTCGAGTATCTCAGAACCATCTATAATATCCGTCTTAAGCAAAAAGATCCATCTTCCAAAGGGATTTCATCATTTCTCTTTCGTCGGTATATCGCTCCTATGCGAGAAGCACTCGGAGTAGATGAAAAATTTCTTGATAGAGATCTCTATGTTGGATTCTCTGGTGGAGAGAAACGAAAACTTGAACTCCTTCAGATACGTCTTCTTGATCCAGATTGTATTCTTCTCGATGAGATAGATTCTGGACTTGATATCGGTGCTGTAAAGCTTCTTTCTGAATAGTTTATACGACTCAGAAAAGAGGAAAAAACCGTTATTATGATTACTCATAACTTTCACCTCTTGGATACGATAGAGCCAGATGCTGTTATCGTTATGAGTGCTGGAAAGATACTTCGTGAATGAGGACATGACCTGGTAGAACAGATACGATCCAATTGATTTGATAGCCTCTAAAAACCATGACAGAACCAAAAAATATTTCACCCCGTGAAGATGTGCTCCCATTTGGAGAGATTTCACGTGAAACCCTTGATACCAGCGACGAGGTAACTTATGCTGATATGGCACTTCCAGGAATCAACGAAGTGGTTGTACGGCAGATTTCAGCAGCGAATAAAGAACCAGAATGGATGCTAGAAAAGCGTCTTGCTTCTTTGCGCACATATCTATCCATGCCTTTACCGACATGGGGAGCTGATCTTTCAAAGATTGACCTGGATAGTATCTATTATTATGCCAAACCAGCAGGAGCCCATGATTCCAAATCATGGGATGATGTTCCTGAAAAGATTAAGAAAACATTTGACCGATTGGGTATTCCAGAGGCAGAAAGAAAGGTACTTGCTGGGGTATGAGCTCAATACGATAGCGAAGTAGTGTATCACAATCTCCGACAAGAGCTTCAGGATGCTGGAGTGATATTTGAAGATATGTCTGTGGCTATTATTCAACACGAAGAACTCGTGAAAAAGTACTTTATGAAGTGTGTTCCTGCTACCGATCACAAATTCGCCGCTCTTCATGGAGCCGTCTGGAGCGGTGGAACGTTTCTTTATGTTCCAAAGGGGGTAAAAATCAGTGATCCACTTCAGGCATACTTTCGTATGAATGTGCAGTCAGGAGGACAATTTGAACACACCCTTATGATCATCGATGATGATGCAGAGGCACATTATATCGAAGGATGTAGTGCTCCAAAATACGGAACAGCGAGTCTCCATGCGGGATGTGTAGAGATATTTGTCGGAAAGAATGCATATATGCGATATTCTTCGGTAGAAAACTGGTCAGTTGATACGTATAACTTGAATACAAAGCGTTCCATCGTTGAAGCAGGAGGAAATATCGAATGGGTATGAGGAAATCTCGGTTCAGGAGTGACTATGCTCTATCCATGCTCTATATTAAAGGGGGATAAGAGTCGTGCTCGACACCTCGGAATTGCATTTGCTAATACCAACCAATATACCGAAACTGGAGCCAAGGTAATACATATCGGTGCGGATACAACCAGTGAAGTTGTATCAAAGTCACTCTCCAAGAATGGATGAGTTTCTGTATACCGTGGATTATTGGATATTCGAGCCTCAGCACATCGGGCAGTTGCAACGATTGATTGTGATGGACTCTTACTAGATGCTCTCTCTGTAAATACGACGATTCCTGATATCCGAGTAGCATCGAGTGATGCTACCGTAGCACATGAGGCAACAGTCGGGAAAATAAATGAAGATATGCTTTTTTATCTCGAATCTCATGGGATTCCAACCGATGCAGCCAAGACTATGGTAGTGAATGGTTTTCTTTCTCCACTGGTAAAAGAACTCCCTCTTGAATATGCTTCAGAAATGAATGTACTCATCAGTATGGAAATGGAAGGAAGTATTGGATAATGATTTTGAAAAGAAAATTTCGTGAAAAGCATCGCTCCCGATATAATGGGAGCGATTTTAGTATCAAATATGCCAGAATTCGAAAATCGACATTCGTTCGATGCTGGGAAACTCTCTGCAGAAAAGGAACGCCGTGAAAGAAATAAACGGGAAAAAGATGATGAACTTATACGAGAAGTATTTGAGTATTTTGATGTCCGAAAAAAATGAGTCCAAGAAGGGATTACACGTACTCGAGTTCTTGCTCTCAGAAAACGATTTGAAACAACGAAATCCCTCGATGAGCTCAGAAAGCTTCTCGAGACAACCCTCCATACAAAGGAGATTACTGATGAAGATATTGCAAAGATACGTTCCATCTTCGAAAAGGTATATGAATCCTCTCGAAATGAGCTCGATAAACTCAAGCAATTCATCAATCCACTTATTGTTTCTCCTTCGCTTCGTATCGATCCTGCAGCCTATCCACTCCATGGGTGGCAGTTTGTAAAGATGCTAGAGGATCTCCCTATGGGGCAAAAGCCATTTCTCGATATAATCGCGGTAACGATAGGACTTCTCGAATCCTCATATGTCCTCGGTCGAGAATCATTTCTGATTCTTCTTGATCTCCTGAAACTTCCGTATGATGCTTGGAAAGATTGGACTTTGTATATGGATTCCAGAAAAGATAAATAATAATGAATTCATAATTGTACACTATGCAACGTTTTTTTGTGGAGTTCCCACTCCAGATTGATATGAATATAACAGATGCAAACTTACTCCATCAGATTGGTCGAGTTCTTCGATCAAAACCAGGAGATACGATTGTTTTGTTTGATGGAGATGGATACGATAATGTCTATGAGATTATTCGAATCGAGAAGGCAAAAATACTCCTGAAAGGAGTGAATCGATACCAGACAATAGCAGAACCCAAGAAAGCACTTACCCTCTATCAAGCACTTCCGAATAAATATGAGAAGATAGAGTATATCCTTGAAAAAGGGGTTGAGATAGGTGTAAGTCGATTTATTTTTTTTAAGTCTGCTTATTCACAGAAGCTGATAATCACTCCTAAAAAGATTGAACGATTTCGAACAATAGCTCAAGAAGCGCTTGAACAATGTATGGGTGCACACATGCCAGAGATTCTTTTTCTGGATATGTTCGATCCGAAATATATATCATCTGAGGTATATCTTTTGACGACAGAAATGCATGGAAAAACCCTGCAAGAACTTACACCATCAAGTGATATAACTCTTCTTGTTTGACCAGAATGAGGATGGAATAAGGACGAACAAAACATGTTTTTAGAACAAACATATACACCTGTTCGAATCGGAAGAAGGATTCTTCGAACGGAAACAGCAGGAATTGTTATTGGTTTCGCACTCCTCTGGGGAAATGGATAAATGAAGAAATAGTATCAAAACACCATATATAGTGCCTCTCTTTCTTATAGAGGACAACGAGAGAAAGAAATAGATACAAAGTTTGCACATATACCTGACTTTTTCGCTCGAGAGAGCGATTTTTTTGTATACATATCCTGTTCAATTTTATGAAAATATGATAAAAAGGGTTTAATAAACTTACATTTTATGAAAAAGAATTCAATAGAAGAGTATTCCTTTTCTTAAGCGGATGAGTGGAGAGAGGTGCTATATTTTCCATAAGAACACATATGAGTCAATAGCTACGAAGTAGCACGGAATAATAAATACGACTATAATGACTATGTCTTCAATCAATTACTGATTGTGAGACACTTGAACCTTAAAAGCCCCGACCTACCGATTATAGGTAATCCAAACCTCATGGAACCTACCTGCTACAAATTCAAATAAAAACATATACATCTCTAAACACGAATGCTTCCTTTTGACAAATACATACCAATACTTTCAAGAGAGCAAGCAATTCATACCAATACACAGAGAGTATACACAAACAAACACGGTGGAGAGTCAGAACGATGTACATAATTTCGATTATGTCTAGCGTTCTGACTCTCCCAAAAAAGGCTTCTTGGGCGTAATTTTCTGAGCCTATCAGAATTGCCAAAGGTCGGTTGGGCCACACTTTATGTGTGCTGTGTCTGAGGGACACAAAAACTTGATCTTCTCTCCTCCTGGACTTATACATTCTTAGTCCGCAATGAGTGAGTGAAGACTTCTAAAATATGACCTTCCATCGTACCAACGATTGGAAGGTTTTTTTGTGCCTTCTCATCATTGCAATAGAAGGAACTTCGCATATAGTAGGATTCTTCATATCACCTTTTTATGGATATACTTCCGATTCGAACTCGTATCGATCAGATTGATACCGAACTTATAAAACTCCTCAATGAGCGATTTGCTCTCTCAGAGCATATTGCCCTCTATAAAGATGAAAGACATCTCCCAATTACTGACCTGGTTCGTGAAAAAGCACTTGTTTCTCATCTGCAATCACAGGCAAAATTTCCAGTAGAACCCCTATGGCAAAGGATTATGGGAATATCAAAGACATTTCAATATGCTTTCCTTTCCAAAAAACACAACCAGCAAAACGTTGGTATCGCAATTCAAGGGGGAAAATGAAGCTTTAACGATATTGCTCTCCGTTCCTACTTAAAAACACAAAAGATCATTCCAGAAATACACTATGCGTATACGACAGAAGCAGTACTCAGTCTCTTAAATGAATGAAAGGTGATGTATGGGCAATTTGCTATCGCAAACTCGATTGGATGACTGGTAGATGAAACGATTCAAGTTCTATGAAAGTATGACTTTACCTATGAAGAACACTATGAAATCCCTATAGAACACTCTCTTTTAGCCCTTCCATGAGTTCATAGGAATGAAATAGGAATGATTATGGGCCATGATCAGGCACTTCGTCAGTGTCAATGAACCCTTCGTTCTGTATTCTCTGATGTAGAATGTATTGCTGGAACGGGTGAATATATGGATAATGCAGCGATTGCGGCTGGTATATCGGATGGAAGTATTGCTTGAAATACTGCCTGTATAGGACACCGTTCCCTTGCTGATATCTATGGACTTGAGATAATCGAAGACCATATGGAAGACAGAAAAGATAATAGGACAACATTTGTCCTTGTTCGAAAAGTCTATTAGTCTCTAACCAAGGATAGAAGACTTGAGTTCATCAAGAAGGGTATTGTATTGTTCTTCATCAACTCATGATATACATGCGAGATGAGTTCTAAGAGCTCCTTCTATCATAAGAATTTCAGCATCCTCTGTAGGCATTCCATGACTCTTGAGATAAAAAAGATGTTCGTCAGATATGCGGCTCATACTACAACTATGACCTGCTTCTACATCATTGGTAGCAATATCAAGAACAGGAACTCACTGAATAGAAGAAGTTGTGCCAAGGAGGATATTTTTTTGATGAACGTATCCAGATATACTCTTTCCTCCTTCTGGAATATGAATAGTACCCCCGATGGTAAGTATAGATTTTTCAGTAGCAATTCCGAGAAGATGGAGTGTTCACTTTGTATTGGTACCAGAGAGGGTAACATTCATATTAAATGAACATTTATGGTTTAATTTTCCAACAATTATACCAAAGACATCAAGAGATCAGCCTCAGAGTACTTGTATATTTCGAAGAATGCTTCCACTTCTTCCAATAGAAAGAAGGGTAACATGTGCTCCGCTGGGAATCGTGATTTCGAGAGAAGAAGTATCCTCTTCTTGTGGCTTATCTACGAGGATAGTTGGCTGTCATGGAAGTATGGTATAAGGGGAAGAATTCGATATATTTTGAAGAGTTGGAGACATAGAAAAAAACAAGAAAAATGAACGCTTCCGAAGTATAGGGAAACTTTTATAAATGACAATAGGATTTCCTTGAGTTTTTTCCTCTTTTCTGGTAGCATGATGGTATATTATTCTTTTGTGAGTATGCTTATAAAAAAATTCTTCCAACTCTTGAATGAGGTGATTGCAAATAATCTTCCAGATGTTCATTTTACCGTAGGGGATGTTCCATATATCCGAAGTCCACTTGGAAACCTTCAGCGGGTTCTGGATTTTTGACCCATCGGACCAGAAACGATTCATTCCTTGATTGAACATATTCTGAAAAGGAAAATCCAAACGGATGAGGTTATTTTTGATACGGATACCGATTATACCTATATGACGACACGTTTTCGTGTGAATATATCACAAGGCGAATTCGGTAAGGCTATCGTTATGCGTCGAATCAATGATGTGCCTCCGAGTATCGAAGAAATCTATCTCGAACCTTCTCTTCTTCCTCTTCTTGCCAAAGAACAGTGACTTATTCTTATAACGGGTGCTACTGGTATGGGAAAGTCCACAACACTTGCCAGTATGATAGAATATATCAATCTCCATTATGAAAAGCATATTATCACAATAGAGGATCCGATTGAATATATTTATACCAATAAAAAAAGTCTCTTTCATCAGCGTGAACTCAATACACATACTCGTTCATTTCAAGATGCAATTAAGAGTACATTACGAGGCGATCCTGATATTATTGTGATCGGTGAAATGCGAGACCAAGAAACATTTGAAGCAGCACTTACACTCGCTGAAACGGGCCATCTTGTTCTTTCTACCCTTCATACCAATGATGCAGTACAGACAATTGACCGTATTATCTATTCATTTCCTCCGATTATTCAGTGACAGATTCGTACTCAGCTTGCCTTCGTACTGAATGCTATTATCTCTCAGGTATTATTGACTCGAGCTGATGAAAAAGGAAGAGTAGCAGCACGAGAAATTCTCATCAATAATGAGGCAGTTCGGAGTAGTATTATGAGCTCAGCCTCTTCACAGATGTATGCTATCATGGAACTCTGACGAGACGAATGAATGCAACTGATGGATTATTCTCTTCTCAAGCTCTACAATTCAGGAATTATTAATAAAGATCAACTCATGATTCATCTGAAAAATCCTGATGTGTTATCCTCTTAATCTCCTATGAAGAAAACACCAAATGTCATCTTAGAAATCTCGGTTGATCGGGCAAATGAGAAGTGAGTATTTGTCGCTTCACAAATTCTCTCAACCCTTCATACTATTGTGGATACACTTCCATCGAAATGGCAATTTTGGCGTTCAAGAAAACTTCCTTGGTTTTCATTTGAAGTTGCATCGGTTGGTTGAATTATTCGATTTTTTCTTATCACAGAAGCTTCGTATCAAACCTTTGTAGAATCCCAGTTCTATGCACACTATCCAAATATTGAGATAAAAGAGGTGAAAGAATATCTTCCCGAGTGAAAGATGCTGCTTGGAAAGCCAAAATTAGCACATTTTTCATTGGAAGAAATCAAACTCTATACAACCTTAAAAGATAGAACAGAAAAAGATTCTGTTGATCCACTTTCAAGCATTACTTCTGCTCTTGTAAAGACTTCTCGGAATGATATCAGTACCTTTCGAATCGCATTTTCTCCACTTTCAGACAATGTATGGAGAACCCCAGAGAAGGTATCGATTCTTGAAAGTGGAGCCATTCCTGATTTCTTGAAAAAATATATATTCTATTCCTTCTTCTGGAAGGTGTGTCTGTATCCATTTCTCTTTCTTGCGAAGTTTATTCGATTTCTTGTCAATCCACAGCATGAAGAAGTGGGAGATAAAAAACATGCTCACTCGGATGCTCGAGATGCTACCAGCAAAACAGATGCTTTTTGATATCGAATCGAAGTAACGATTGGAAAGAATGCAACAAAAGATGTTCATACCGATCGTGCCCTCCTTCGTGAGATGTCAGGATCACTGAATATATTTTCCAATCCGAAGGGGAATCGGTTTTTGTGTAAACATTTTTATACAAAAGAAGCTTCTTTCTTTCGGAAGATATCAGCTTGATATGATATTCTCAATGTTGCTGAGCTTGCCGGAATGGTCCATATGCCAACGATTTATGTAAAAACTCCTGGAATTAATTGGATTACAACTCGACGGTTTGAGCCCCCACATAATATTCCTCCTATTATAGATTGAGTAACACCGATCGGTATTGCAAATTTCCGTGATAAAAAAGAGTCATTTTGATTGATGCCAATCGACAGAGCCAGACACACCTATATTATCGGAAAGACGGGGATGGGAAAATCAACCCTGCTTGAAAACATGCTCTATTCTGATATTTTGTCAGGACGAGGAATAGCATTGATTGATCCCCATGGAGATCTTGCAGATACGATACTTGCTAATATTCCCAAGTCGAGAACCAATGATATTGTACTCTTTGATCCTTCGGATATCGATTATCCAATCGGGTTTAATATGCTCGATAATCCACGACCAGAATTGCGTCCTATTGTTGCTTCTGGTCTTGTGTCGATATTTAAGAAAATGTTTGCAGATAGTTGGGGTCCACGCCTTGAGTATATTCTACGAAATACGATTCTGACGCTCTTAATGGTTCCAGATACAACGCTCATCTCTATTCCACTTATATTAACCCATGAGGCATATAGACGAAAAGTCGTTTCCAAAATTACTGATCCGATACTGGTTCAGTTTTGGACTCAAGAATTTGAACGAATGGCACCAGCGCAAATGAGTGAAGCAATCAATCCAATCCTCAACAAAGTTGGACAATTCCTTTCTTCACCGATTCTTCGAAATATCCTTGGGCAACCGAAAAATCCATTTTCTTTGCGATGGATCATGGATAATGGAAAGATATTTATTGTAAATCTTTCCAAGGGAAAGATAGGAGAAGATGCTTCTATGTTGCTTGGTGCCATGATGGTTACGAAGTTTCAGATAGAAGCGATGACACGTGCTGATATTCCAGAAGCAGATCGAAGAGATTTTTGACTGTATGTAGATGAATTTCAAAATTTTGCAACAGAATCATTCGCAACGATCTTATCGGAAGCAAGAAAGTATAAACTTTCCCTTACGATGGCAAATCAGTATATCGCACAGATGCCAGAAGAAGTTCAGATGGCGGTATTTTGAAATGTGGGAACACTGATATCTTTTCAGGTATGATACCATGATGCACAAGTGTTGGCAGAAGTATATGGTTGAGAAGATGTGATACTTCCTTATGATCTCACAAATCTTCGAAAATATGATATCTATACGAAACTCCTTATCGATGGTATGCCATCACCCGTTTTTTCCGCTACCACCTTTAGTCCACTTCATAGTCGTATAGAAATTCCAGAACAACAAGGAAAAGAAGTGCTTCTTCGTATTAGTCGTGAGAAATATACAAAAAAACGAGACTTTGTAGAAAAAAAGATATTTGAATATGCACGAAAGATTTCTGATGATGAAAAGAAATATCAACAAGATCAGATGGCATATAAAGAAAAAATAAAAGATGACAAGCGAAAGAAAATGGATGATGAAAAGAAAAAAGCATAAAAATAAAGAGTCAAGATTTGCATTTTTCCTCGGAATACACTACAATTCTATTATATTGTAAATTCTTTTGTATGCGATTTCTCTTCCTCCTTCTCTTGACGGTAAGCTCATTTTTCTCCATTCATGGAGCGTATGCGGATTATGTACTTCCTGCTGATTCTGATGTGAAACAAAATAATGTCTCGGTTGATGGAGATGATTCTGGTGATTGGGGAAGTGCTTTTGATCGATTTTCCTCTTTTTTCTTTGATGCCTCAGACCTTTGAGCGAATGGAAACCTCATAGATAATGCTGCAACGGGTGGAATTTTTCTTTCTATTGCGATAGGAATTAAAAACCTTTTTATTACCTTGGCTGTTGTATTTCTCTTTGTTGGTATTTTGAAGCTCTTCTTCTCAGATATGAGTGATGAGTCCCGTAAGACATGGAGAAAAAGTCTTGTGTGGGTAACAGTAGGATTGATCATCATGGAACTTGCCATTACTGTTTGGGGAGTTATGTTCACGAGTGATCTTATGACTTCACCTGGAAAAGCAGCAGCCAATATCTATCTTCGAGTCATCAATGTGTTGGTACAAATCTTACAACTCTTTGCTGGATTTGCATTCATCTCTATGATGGTCTATGCATTCTATATGATAGTGACTTCATGAGGTGATGAAGAGGCTCTTAAAAAAGGAAAGCGAACGGTAATATATGCGGTGCTTGGATTTATTCTTCTCAAGACTCCATATTTTATTATACGATATACGTTTGGAAAACTAGACGATACCTGTTATGATACTCTTGCACTCGGAAGTTGTCAGGTACGGGTGAATACGGGCCTTGATGGTTCTGGAATCATCGCAGTTTTTGGCAAGATATTTGACTTTGTAAATGGATTTCTTTTTCTTTTTTGTGTTCTTTCTGTTCTCTATGCTGGTTGGCTGATTTTTACAAGTGCAGGTGAAGAAGAAAAAGTGAAAAAAGCAAAACGCATTATGCTCTATGCATTTATCGGAGTTCTGATTCTTGTGGCGAGTCTTGCTATCTTCCAATTCTTCATTATGGGTGGAAACTTTAAAAACCCAACATAAATATATTCCCCATAAAAAAGAGGAGGCTGTTCGCTTCCTCTTTTTTTGATAAGACTCTTGTTTATTGCTCTATTTGCTTGCTCAGTTCTCCAGAATCATGGAGCGCCTTTATATCACTGTATCCTCCAAGACAACGATCTCAGACATAGATCTGCGGAACCGTTCGGAGTCATGATTTTTTCATGAGTTCTTGGATAATCTCTGGAGTTGAAGTGATATCAATCTCTTCAAATGCAATTCACTCTGATTTGAGGAGGGTTTTTGCCTGTACACAGTATGGGCAGTAATCTTTTGTATATATTGTAACCATAAAAAGAAAGGAATTAACGAATAATTGTAACATTTTTTAGGGCATTCATCCCTCCTACATCGTATGCCTGAGGGTATCCAAGTTTCTGAAGAGCATCGACAGCTATTTTTGATCGACGACCACTTCGACAATAGATAGCAAGAGGGGCATCTTTTGGAAGGGTAGAAACTTTTCCAGATTCAATATCTCAAAGTTTGAGATGAATGGCTCCATCAATATGTCACAGAGCCCACTCATCATCTTCACGAACATCAACATAGAGAATGGATGAACTATGAGAGAGAGTTTGACTGGTTCAATTGGGTTCTTGCGAGGGAATATCTGAAGGAGAGGTGCAACTCCCTAAAAATAGAAGAAAGAAAATTCAGAAAATAGAGATATACATAAAAAGAATTAGAAGAAAGAAAAACGTTTTTTTGAAGCAGAACGAACAACTCGTGTGGGGTACATTTTTTCAAATGCATCCATTCCACCTTGAAGATTGTAACTCATCATCTTGTTCTCAGAAAGAAAAGAACATCCATGTGAACTTCGAGCACCACTATGGCAAATAAGGACAATTTTTTGATTGGTATTGAGTTTTGATAGGAAAACCGGAAGAGAAGAAAGCGGAACAAGAGTCGCCTCGGGGATGTGGACTTCACTATATTCTCCTGGACTTCGAACATCGAGCAGTTGAATAGTTTCGGTATCGAGCAGTTGAACAAGTTCTTTTGGTGTTATGTGCTGAAACATAGAAGAAAATAGGGGTAAATGTTAACAGGCATTCTTACAGAAATGGTCTTCAATATAACTAAGAAGTCAATGAATACGGATATCTGATATGGTATAGAATACATGGAGTCCTTCTTTTTTTGATTGCACCATTCATTCATTCTTTAACTTTTTTAGAAACTGAGAAAGTTGTGATTGTGATATCATACAAATTCACTCCAGTTGTCATACTGTTTTTTCTCCATCTATGAGACTACAGAGGATAAGAAGCCTTTTTGGATGGGAAAGAAGCTTTAAAGTAGTTGCCACTTCTTGTGATTTTCATTCTATACCTTCCATATATTATAAAAAAGTAATATAAATATATTATAAAAAAGTAATATAATGTCAATAAAAAGTATTATTTATATATAAATCAATAATTATTGTATTATGTCAAATATAAAGTGTATCACTATTTGGAACGCTAAAAGTTATATGCTACTATGGTATATATGTGATTCTTACAAAGCATACAAAAACAAAGCATCCCGTGTGTTCTTTTCTTTTTCTTTCTCCATAGTATAAGTATTGGGGTATTTGCTGAGTGAGAAATACATTCTCCAGCAGAACTT
>ERZ1034363.1244-NODE-1244-length-14939-cov-2.976114_pt1 | contig 14939 bp, 15 predicted proteins | sample MGYA00520616_ERZ1034363 | MGnify/ENA primary metagenome ERZ1034363 (study PRJEB33736, sample SAMEA104284506) | Azolla filiculoides | biome: Urban; feature: Water surface; material: Ditch water | place: Netherlands | collected 2015-10-28 | depth 0-0.1 m ...
AGAATTTGTTTATGCCATAGAAAATGATCAAAGTATTTGGGAAGTAAGCAACACTCATACTCCTTACAGCAGGTTTTTGGTGAAACAATATTTAGAGAATGCACATCAGGATATTTATGAAGCGAAACAATTGCGATTGGCGATTTGTCAAGACGAGGATTTCCCGGCGGTAGGATTAATTGATTTATTTGATTTTGATCCAAAAAATAATAGGGCAGGTGTGGGTATCGTTATTCAGTCGGCAACAAACAGAAATCAGAAAATTGGTTCTGAAGCCTTAGACTTGTTAATTCGATATGCTTTTTACAATCTCAACTTACATCAATTGTATGCAAATATTAGCACCGAAAATGAAGCTAGTATTGCTCTTTTTACTAAATTTGGATTTGAAAAAATAGGAGTCAAAAAAGACTGGACTTTCGTCAATAACAAGTATAAAGACGAAGCTGTTTTTCAATTATTTAATCATTCATTTTAAAATTTTTAGTTTTGAATATAAAAAAAATCATAACCATTGCAGCTGTTGTATTAATATCAGTATTAATGATCTACGGATTTATTTTGATACGACAAATCTTTGCCGATAACACCAAATTTGAAGAAAGCGAAGTCTATGTTTTTGTTCCAACGGATGCTAATTATGAACAAGTACAAAAAATAGTGGCTCCTTATGTTGAAGATATGAACCGATTTGATGTGGTCGCCAACAAAAAAAGTTATCCTGCAAATGTAAAATCAGGTCGTTTTTTATTTAAAAAAGGAATGAACAGTAACGAATTGATTAACGCTTTGCGATTGAATCTTGCTGTAAATTTAGCCTTCAACAATCAGGAACGATTAGAAGATTTTTCTGGTCGAATAGGCTCTCAAATCGAAGCGGATAGTTTGTCGTTATTGACTGCATTTAAAGATGCTACTTTTTTGAAAGAGAATGGTTTCAACGAAGAAAATGTGCTGACAATGTTTATTCCGAATACATATGAAATTTATTGGAATACAACAGCAATTAAATTTCGCGATAAAATGATTAAGGAATATCGCAATTTTTGGAATGAAGAACGGGTAGAAAAAGCCCAAAAGCAAGGATTAACCCCAATTGAAGCGACAATATTAGCATCAATCGTTCATAAAGAGTCTGTTAAAAAAGACGAAAGACCAAGAATTGCCGGAGTTTATTTGAATCGTTTAAATAAAGGAATGCTTTTACAGGCGGATCCAACCGTAATTTATGCTGTAAAAAAGAGTTCCAATGATTTTACACAGGTGATTAAAAGAGTTTTGAATAAAGATTTGAGAATCGCTTCTCCTTATAATACTTATTATACGGCAGGACTTCCTCCAGGACCAATTGCGATGCCGGATATTACGGCACTAGAGGCTGTTTTGAATCCCGAAAAACACAGTTACATTTATTTTTGTGCCAGTGTAGAGCGTTTTGGGTATCACGAATTTGCCACAACGCAAGCTGAACACGAGCAAAATGCCAAAAAGTATTACAACTGGATTAACAGTCAAGGGGTAAAAAGATAGTTTTGAAACATCAAAAAAGCTTCTTCTTTTTAGTATTTCTTATCGGATTTCATTTTGTATCAGCTCAAAATGCAGTGGGTAGTTTTTTGAAACCATCAGATTCATTGGATAAGAAAAGACAAAATTCAATTGTCATTGCTGAAAGTGTATTGGCGGCAGGTGCGTTAGTTGGTTTAAATCAGCTTTGGTACGCAGATTATCCCCAATCCAATTTTCATTTTACCAATGATAATTCAGAATGGGTTCAAATGGATAAATTGGGACATTCTTTTTCATCCTATCATTTGGGGCGATTTGGATCCGAAATGTTGCAGTGGAGTGGTGCCAGCAAAAAAAATCAATTAATTTACGGCGCAGGTTTAGGATTTGCATTTCTGACAGCTGTTGAGGTTTTAGACGGCTATTCTTCAGAGTGGGGCGCTTCAACCGGAGATGTAATTGCGAATGCTTCCGGAACCGCATTGTATATTTCACAAGAACTTCTTTGGAAAGAACAACGAATTACGCCCAAATTTTCTTTTCACACGACTCAATTTGCAGCCTACAGACCTGATGTTTTAGGACGTTCATTATCCGAACAAATTCTGAAAGATTATAACGGACAAACGTATTGGCTTTCGACTAATTTATATTCTTTTTCTAAAGGTTCAAAAATACCCAAATGGCTGAATTTGGCTGTTGGCTATGGAGCCAATGGAATGGTCTCCGGAAATACAGAAAATAGCCCTCAAAATAGCACTCAAAAAGTAGAAAGATTTAGACAGTTTTACCTGAGTTTTGACGTTGATTTGACAAAAATTGAAACAAAATCACACTTTTTGAAGACGATTTTTTCTGTTTTTAATACAATTAAAATTCCGGCTCCAACGATTGAATACTCGGCTAACGAGGGACTTAAGGGACACTGGTTGTATTTTTAGAAAAGTTTAACGGGTTGATTTTCAGCTTTATGAAATTTATTGTATCTTTGCACGTAGAAATTTCTCAACGGGACAGCGTTTTGAAGAAAAACAATTTATGATAAAGAAATGGTATTTTTATACAAGTTTGGCTCTTATTATTGCTTTTTTAAGCTCAGGTTTTAAACCTTTTACTTTAGACACCGACCACTGGTTTCTAATTGATGATTCAGATGGAACACACTACTTATATCCATCGCAAGAACAGAATGATTACACCAATTTGAACATCCCTTTTACTGGAAATTTCTTTATTGGTTTCAAAGAAGCAATCGCCTTCAAAGAATCTCAAGGCAAATACAAAAAAATTAATTCACTAGGGTATTTAGGAAAATACCAATTTGGAACTGAAACATTAAAAACGGTTGGTGTTCACAATAGTTCTAAGTTTTTGAACAGTCCTGAATTGCAGGAAAAAGCATTTATTGCTCTTTTAGCTAAAAACAAATGGGAGCTAAGAGATGAGATTGAAAAATATGAAGGAACTATTTTAAATGGTATTCGCGTAACGGAATCCGGAATTTTGGCTGCTGCTCATCTTGGTGGTGCAGGATCAGTAAAAAAGTATTTCAAAAACAACGGAAAACGTTTTTTTAGAGATGCTTACGGAACGTCACTACGTACGTACATGAAAGCGTTTGGAGGATATGATACCTCGTTTATTGTCGCAGACAGTAATGCAACGGTAAAAAACATTTAGATTTTTTAGATATCAAAAAAAAGAGGCTGTTAGATGTATTTCTAGCAGCCTCTTTAAGTTTTATTTCGAAATATTACTTTATTTTTAAAATTTCTCCGTTTGGACGAACAACTAATTTTCGGGTTTCTTTCCCTTTTTTTATCTTAAGATTGTATTGTTTTTTAATAACATCTCCTTCTTCTTGGGTATAAAGGAATCTGTCGTTTACAATAGACCATTGCGGATACGTTCTGTAAACAGAGTAAATTACCTGACTGGGTAGTTTTACATTTCTAAAATCTTCAACCACACGGGTTAATTTTCCTTTTTCATCATAAGTTGCCGCCAAAGAACCATTTTTTACCTCCATGATTAAAAGATATTCTTCATATCCTTCATTTTCTTTGCCAAGGTCATATGCAATGAATTTTTCTTCTACTGCTTTTACACTTTGGTCTGGATTATTATCGGGAATATAAATGGAAAAATCGGAGCCAATTCTTTTGATAACGACACCCGGTAATTCTTCGATTTTCATTTTTCCTTTTTCAGTTTCGTCTTGAGAATAGGATGATGATGTAATTCCTAAAAATAGCAAAATAATAATAAATGATTTCATAATATTCAGTTTTAAATTAATATTGAGTGTTTCTAAATTTAATAAACAAAGATTCTAAGGTTTGCAGTTTTCTTCCCCTTTTTTGTTATTTCAATTCATTATACATCAATATGATAAGTGAAAAATTATGATTTTTTTGAGGCAGTGTTAATTTATTTTAATAAAAATAACTCTTGTAAAATTAATGTATTTAATACTCCGTAACCGTTAATTATTTTGCAATTTATGTTAACAAAAATGGATTTTACAGCTTTTATTTTAATAAGATAATTGAGTTATTTTATTGGTAATTAATGGTTTATGTATAAATAAAAAACACCAAACTTGCGCTTGGTGTTTTGTGGTTATTTGTATTATTTGGTAAGAAATTGAAAGTTCTTTTTATTTTTATCCGATTAAGATTTCTAGTATTTTAATGGCGGCCTCACTAATTTTTGTACCGGGTCCAAAAACGGCAACTGCACCGGCATCGAATAAAAATTGATAATCTTGCGCAGGAATTACACCTCCTACAACGACCATAATATCTTCACGACCGTATTTTTTGAGTTCTTCGATTACTTGTGGAACGAGTGTTTTATGACCTGCTGCAAGAGAAGAAACGCCTAAAACATGTACGTCATTTTCTATGGCTTGTTTAGCTGCTTCGGCGGGTGTTTGGAAAAGTGGGCCAATGTCTACATCAAAACCTACATCGGCATAACCTGTTGCTACTACTTTTGCGCCTCGATCATGCCCGTCCTGTCCCATTTTGGCAATCATAATTCTAGGTCTTCTACCTTCTTGTTTGGCAAAAAGATCGGCCAGTTGTTTTGCTTTTTCAAAGCTTTTGTCGTCTTTTATTTCTTTACTATACACGCCGCTAAAGGATTTAATTTGTGCTTTATATCTGCCAAAAACAGTTTCAAGTGCATCGCTGATTTCGCCTAAAGTGGTTCTGTTTCTTGCTGCTTCAACAGCTATATCCAGTAAATTTCCTTCTCCGGTTTGAGCACAAAGGATTAGTTTTTCCAGTGATTTTTTTACTTTTTCAGTATCTCGGGTTGCTTTTATTCGGTCTAATTGTTCTAATTGTTGTTTGCGAACCATTTGGTTGTCAACATCCAGAATTTGTAACGGATCTTCTTTTTCTAAACGATATTTGTTAACTCCTACAATAATATCTTGGCTGCTGTCTATTCGGGCTTGTTTTCTCGCAGCAGCTTCTTCAATACGAAGTTTAGGAATTCCGGATTCAATTGCTTTGGTCATTCCGCCCAATTCTTCTACTTCTTCAATGAGTTTCCAGGCATTTTCCGCAATTTGATGCGTTAGACTTTCCACATAATAGCTTCCTGCCCATGGATCAACAGTTTTGGTTATTTTAGTCTCTTCTTGAAGATAAATTTGTGTGTTTCTGGCAATTCTCGCTGAAAAATCAGTAGGTAATGCTATGGCTTCATCCAGCGCATTTGTATGTAATGATTGTGTACCTCCAAAAGCTGCAGCGGCTGCTTCAATACACGTTCGGGCCACATTGTTAAACGGATCCTGTTCTGTTAAACTCCAGCCCGAAGTTTGGCAATGGGTTCGTAAAGCAAGAGATTTGTCATCTTTGGGATTGAATTGTTTGACTAATTTTGCCCAAATCATTCTTCCGGCACGCATCTTTGCAATTTCCATAAAATGATTCATACCAATCGCCCAAAAGAAAGAAAGACGCGGAGCGAAATCATCAATTTTCATGCCTGTGGCCAACCCGGTTCTAATATATTCTAATCCATCGGCAAGAGTGTAAGCCAGCTCAATATCTGCGGTAGCTCCCGCTTCCTGCATATGATAACCGGATATAGAAATAGAGTTGAATTTGGGCATTTTTTTGCTCGTATATTCAAAAATATCGGCAATAATTTTCATCGAAGGAGTAGGCGGGTAGATGTAAGTGTTACGCACCATAAACTCCTTCAAAATATCATTTTGTATGGTTCCTGAAAGTAATTCCGGTTTCACACCTTGTTCTTCGGCAGCGACAATATAAAAAGCCATAATCGGTAAAACGGCTCCGTTCATGGTCATAGAAACGGACATTTCGTCAAGCGGAATTTGGTCGAACAATACTTTCATATCTTCTACAGAATCGATGGCGACTCCTGCTTTTCCTACATCGCCAACAACACGTTCGTGATCCGAATCGTATCCGCGATGAGTAGGCAAATCAAAAGCTATGGAAAGTCCTTTTTGTCCGGCAGCAAGATTTCTTCTATAAAAAGCGTTGCTTTCTTCGGCAGTAGAAAATCCGGCATATTGGCGCACAGTCCAAGGGCGGCGCACATACATTGTGGCATAAGGCCCGCGTAAATTTGGCGCAAAGCCAGCACCAAATTCAAGATGTTCTAAGTTCTCGATGTCTGGTGCAGTATACGTTTTTTGCAATTCAATCCCTTCGGCAGTCAGGAAAGTATCCGATGAAGAATCACGGTTTTCTATTTCAGAAGTACCGTTTAATTGTATGTGTTGGAGATTTTTTCGTATCATTTCTAAAGCCAGGAATTACAGAAATTTGTATTTTTATTTTCGTTTTGAAACACGTTTTTTACTCTTTTAAAAGTCGCTCTTGTTCCAGTTTTTCGGAAAGTCGTCTTTCGATAATTGGAGTAATTAAAGTCTTTCGCGGTTTTACTTTTATAAAAGGAAATAGCTCCAAATCATTTTTCATTTTGTCTTCCTTGTTCGTGTGTTTATTAGTTCCAAGAAGAATTTCTTTTCCGGAATCGAATAAATTTTGTGCAGCATCGGCACTTTCTTGAATTTTTCTTTTGATGATTCCGTCGTTGAGTTGTTTTAGAAAACCACCATTAGCTTCGATATCTTTAAATAACAATAGTCCTTTTTCGGCTAATTGATGGGTAAGATTTTCGATGTAATAACTGCCATCAGCCGGATTATTGACTTTGTCAAAATAACTTTCATTTTTGAGAATCAACAATTGATTTCTGGCAATTCTATCGCCAAATTCATTGTCTTTATGGTACAAAGCATCATAAGGTAAATTGGCAATTGCATTCGCTCCTCCAAGAATTGCACTCATGCATTCCGTGGTGGTACGCAACATATTTACGTTATAATCGTAAAGTGTTTTGTTTCTTTTTGTTGGGGAAACCAAAAGATGGCAATCGAAATTATGGTTGTATTCTTTTGCAATCACATTAAAAAGTAATCGCAGAGCGCGAAGTTTTGCAATTTCAAAAAAGTAATTGGTTCCTACCGAAATTTCAAAAACGATTGGTTTATTAATCAATTCAATTCTATTGAAATATTCGTTGGCATGCGCCAAAGTGTAAGCGATTTGTTGTACCATATTGGCACCGGCATTTTGGTATAATGTACCGTCGATGCTTATTAAGGAAACATTTGAGGTTTCTTTTGAGAGTATAGAAAGGGTTTCGAAATTGTTTTTTTCTGATGTTGAAAACCAATTTCCATCTTTGGCTAATTGTCCGATTGGATCAAGATTACAAAAAATGGTTGCATTTCGTTGTTTAGCAATTGCATCAATTTTTTTAACGAAATCGATTGAAATAAAACGCAAATGAAAGTAAACCGTTATTTTTTCTAAAGGTAGTTTTTCTAAAAGCGTATCAATAGCTACAGCTTCATTTTCTATCGTAAAACGAAGACTTTCGGCACCACGATTTAGTGTGTCTAATGCTCTTTCAATTGATTTTTCGATATCAAAAACAAAAATATTTTGGCAAATTTTAAATTCGGAAGCTTTTGTGGCCAAAGGAAAAGATTTAGGTAAATCGGATGCATCATAGAAAGGCTTCACCTTAATGTCCTCGGGAGAATTCCAGACTAATGTGTCATTATAATCCGCTCCGTTGAGTTCAAATTGGATTTTTTGTTTCCATTGTTTGGTAGAAATTGGATTGAAATCGTTGAAAAGTTTTTTCATTTGGTTTGTTATTTTCGGTCGCCGGATTTCTATTTTTTATTGGTCAATATTGGTACTGTCACCTTCAAATTCTATGATGTAAATATCTTCGCTGTCTTTTTTCATATAGTATTTTTCGCGCGCATATTTCTCAATTTGTTCCGCGTTTTTTAACTGCTTGATATTTTGTTGGTCTTTTTTTATTTCTTCTTGGTAGTATATTTTGTTGTCTTCCAGTTCATTAATTTGTTTGTCAAGAAAACGATGGTCGAAATAGGAATAATTATCAAGGAAAATCATCCAAGTCGAAAAAAACAACAAGACCCAAATATACTTGTTACTTAAAAATTTAAACCAACGTTTATCTTTATACGGATTTGTCATTCAAAATGTTTTTTAGTCCCAATTACTTACTTTATTATTTACCAACTTTGGTCTGTAATTATAGAATTTTTTGATTAATAACTGCACGAACCACGTCTATGGCCACTGTATTGTATTTGTCGTTTGGTATGATGATATCGGCAAAGGCTTTTGTAGGTTCTATAAATTCCTGATGCATAGGTTTCAAAGTGTTTTGATACCGATTTAAAACCTCTTCCATATCTCTTCCACGTTCGGCAATGTCTCTTTTTAAACGACGAATTAACCGCTCATCTGAATCTGCATGAACGTATATTTTCACATCAAAAAGTGCTCTTAATTCAGGATTTGCCAAAATTAAAATCCCTTCTACAATCATTACCTTTCTTGGATGTGTAAAAATGGTATCATCTGTTCTGTTATGGGTTACAAACGAATATACAGGCTGATTAATATTATTTCCTTCTTTTAATTCCTTTAAATGCGCAACCAATAATTCAAAATCAATTGCTCTGGGATGATCAAAATTTATCAAAGCCCTTTCGTCAAATGAAAGTCCGTGATTTACTTTGTAGTAGGAGTCTTGTGAAATAATCCCTACTTCAGTTTCTGGTAATTCATTCATAATCTGATGAACTACGGTTGTTTTTCCACTTCCTGTTCCACCTGCAATTCCTATAATGAGCATAAAATATGTGTTATCTATTTATGGAAACAAAAGTAGGAATTTAATTGGGAGTGAATTTTGTTTTTCGCAAAATGTTTGCTAATTTAATATACTTATTTAGTGTTATTGATTCTCATTTTTTACCTTTAGAATCTAAAACGGAAATTGTGTATTCGCAAATCAATCAAAATATCAGTCGGTATGTCACTTTTGACTTGGAAGAATTGGAAATTTTTAATTCATTATTAGAATATAAAAAAGTTCCCAAGAAAACAATCTTGCTTCATGAGGGAGAAATGTGCAATTTTGAAGCATTCGTCATTAAAGGTTGTGTCCGCAAATATTATATTGATGCCAATGGGTTTGAAGTTATTCTTCAATTTGCCATAGAAAATGCTTGGATAAGCGACATTTCTTTCAGTATTTATGAGGATTGTCCCAGTCGTGTGTATATTGAAACAATAGAAGATTGCGAATTTTTTATGTTTAGCCCGGAGACTAAAGAAACCTTATTTACTAAAGCTCCAAAGTTTGAAAGAGCTTTTAGAATACTTATGCAACGTAGTTTGGCGGTAACTCAAAATCGGTTGTTCAATACTATTTCAAAAACGGCTACCGAGAAATATCTTGAATTTCTGGAACATTATCCTACGCTTTCTCAAAGAGTTGCCCAGCTTTATATAGCTTCTTATTTGGGAATTTCGGCTGAGTTTTTAAGTAAAATCAGAACCAAAATTGCCAAACACTAATTTTATCTTAATTTTTCATTTCTTGTCCTAGTTCAATGCATGAGCTTTTTTAATGACGCAACTTTGCATCATAATAATTAAAGAACATGACAATGGACACTACAACTATTTTAAAAGACGAAGCACTTACTAAATACGTTTTGCACAAAGCAAACACACGTGGGCATGCCAATCACGGTTGGTTAGAATCCTATCACACGTTTAGTTTTGCCAATTACCACAATTCGGAACGTATGAATTTTGGTGTTTTACGTGTTCTGAATGATGATAGAGTCAATCAGGGAATGGGTTTTGGGAAACATCCGCATGATAATATGGAAATTATTTCTATTCCGCTTGAAGGGGATTTAGAACATCAGGACAGTATGGGAAATGTAACCGTAATCAAAAAAGGAGACATTCAGGTAATGAGTGCCGGCACTGGAATTTTTCATAGCGAATACAATAAAAATAAAGATCAAGAAGTTAAATTTTTACAGATTTGGGTGTATCCAAATCAAAAAAATGTAACGCCTCGTTACGACCAAATTACGTTAGACCTAAACGATCGCCATAACAAATTGCAACAAATTTTATCTCCAAATCCAGAAGATGAAGGCGTTTGGATTCATCAGGATGCGTGGTTTCACCTTGGAAAATTTGACAATGGTTTTTCTACTTCCTATCCATTAAAAAAAGCAGGTAATGGGATTTATGCTTTTGTCTTGAAAGGGGACTTCACTATAGGAAATATTTCCTTGAACGAGCGGGACGGATTGGGAATTTGGGATACGAATACAATTTCAATTACCGCAAATACTCCTGATGCCGAAATACTTTTGATGGAAGTGCCAATGGCATTGTAATTTTAAAAATAAAAAACAATTTAATAATACTAAAAAAGAAGATTATGTCAACAACAAAATGGGTTATTGACCCAACGCATTCAGAAATTGGTTTTAAAGTTAAACATATGATGTTTACAACTATTTCAGGAAAATTTTCAAAATTTGAAGCTTCAATTGAATCTGAAAATGATAGTTTTGAAAATGCAAAAATTGAATTTACAGGAGCAATTGATTCGATAAGCACCGGAAATACAGATAGAGATACGCATTTATTGAGTCCTGATTTTTTTGATGCAGCACAGTTTCCTGAAATTCAATTCAAGGCGTCTTCATTTACTAAAATTAATGAAGGAGAATATGAATTAGTTGGTGATTTAACGATGCATGGAGTTACTAAATCAGTAAAACTGCCAGCAGAATTCAGTGGATTGATGAAAGATCCTTGGGGAAATACAAAATTAGCTTTTTCATTGGAAGGCAAAATTAACAGAAAAGATTGGGGATTAAATTGGAATTCAGCTCTTGAAACTGGTGGGGTTTTAGTTGGTGAAGAAGTTCGATTGAATATCGAATTGCAATTTATAAAACTATAATTTATATTTAAAAATAGAATGATTAGCCTCAAAGAAATAAATAACTTTGAGGTTTTTATTTTATAGAAATTCACCATGAAAACCATCGCTATTCTTTACATAGGAAGACATCCTGAAATCACGGAAACAGTTGTCAGGCTTTTGAATACCAATGAAAATTGGGTTGGAGTTGGAACTGTAAATGATGAGGAAGCCAAAGCAATTTTTTGTAAAAAAGAATTTTCAATTGTATTATTGGGTTCGGGTATTCAGTATGAAAACGAAATCAATTTGCGTTCTTTTTTCAAAAAACAAAATCCGAACTGTATTATTATTCAGCATTATGGCGGAGGAAGTGGTTTACTGAAAAGTGAAATTCTACTTGCCTTAGAAGATATAAAATAAAAAAGAGAGTCATTTAAACTCTCTTTTTTTAGGATAATATATCGTTTATTTATTCTTCTTGGCTTTGATCATCATTTCTAATTGATCCCAAAGTTCTTCTGGAATTGCTTCCAGAATATTAAATTGTCCGGCGCCTTTCAGCCATTCTCCACCATCTATAACAATCACTTCACCGTTAACATAAGCTGAGAAATCGGAAACTAGGTATGCCGCTAAGTTGGCTAATTCCTGATGATCTCCTACGCGTTTTAGCGGTACTTTTTTTGACATATCAAATTTTTCGGCTAAATCACCCGGTAACAATCGGTCCCAAGCACCTTTGGTAGGGAAAGGTCCCGGAGCAATAGCATTAGAACGAATTCCGTATTTAGCCCATTCTACAGCCAAACTTCGGGTCATGGCCAGAACTCCTGCTTTTGCAGTGGCACTTGGCACCACATAAGCAGAACCAGTCCAAGCATAAGTAGTTACTATATTTAAGATTGTTGCTGATTTTTGTTTGGCGTCAATCCAATGTTTTCCAAAAGCGAGAGTACAGTTTTTAGAACCTTTCAGAACAATATCAATAACAGTGTCAAAGGCATTCGCGGATAATCTTTCGGTTGGTGAAATGAAATTCCCTGCCGCATTATTCAATAATACATCTACTTTTCCGAAGGCTTTAAGAACTTCTTGTAGCATATTCTCGACTTGTTCATAATGGCGCACATCGCACTGTAGTGGTAAACAAGTTCCTCCGGTTTCTGTTTCCAGTTCAGTTGCTGTACTTTTTAGTTTTTCTAAATCTCTTGATGTGATGGCTACTTGAGCACCTAATTCCAAGAAATATTTTGTCATTGCTTTTCCTAAGCCGCTTCCGCCTCCGGTTACCACAATTACTTTGCCTTTTAAGGCATCGTCACGCAACATTTTATCTGTATAACTCATAGTATTTTGTTTTTTTGGATTGTAAATGTAGCAAAAAATTAATTGTATGCATGCATAATAAAAAAATATAAAGCGAAAGTATTAAATAATACACAATCGTTTAGCTGCTGCTTCAAGCGTGGCATTATTTTTAGCAAAGCAAAAACGTATGAGTTTTAAGTCTTTTTTATCAGCATAAAAAGTTGAAATTGGGATAGCTGCAACTCCATATTCGGTAATTAAACGTTTACAGAAGTCAACATCATTTTCATCGGAAATCGAAGCATACGAAACGACTTGAAAATAAGTTCCTTCACAAGGCATTAATTGGAAGCGACTTTCTTGGAGTAAGCTTCGAAAGTAATCTCGTTTTTCCTGATAAAAAGGTCCTATTTCTTCAACAGAAACTAAGTCTAAATAATCGCTTATCGCCACTTGACAAATGCTGGTGACGCTAAAAACTAAAAATTGGTGTACCTTTTTGATTGCTGAGATCAAATGTTCAGGAGCTACAAGATACCCAACTTTCCAACCGGTGACATGAAACGATTTTCCAAAAGAGGAAACCATCACACAGCGATTTAGGAGTTTTTCCCGGGTATGGGCTGAAATGTGTTTTTGTTCAAAAGTGATGTATTCGTACACTTCATCCGAAAGTACAATGATTTTCGGGAATTTTTGTAATAGCGTTTCTAGTGTTTCAAAATCGGACGCGGTTAAAATTTTTCCAGTCGGATTATGTGGATTATTGATGATAATCATTTTAGTTTTGGAAGAACAGGCTTTTTCAATTCGCTCCCAATTTGGTGTGTAATCATTATTTAATGCTACTCGGACAGGATGTGCGTGGCATAATAATACCGGAGCTTCATAGGAATCATAACTTGGATCTAGTATTAGAATTTCATCATCTATTTCGGCCAAAGCGAGTATAGTTGTGAAAATTCCTTGAGTCGCACCAGCAGTTATAAGGATTTCTGTTTCAGGCTGAAGGGTTCTGTCATATGATTTCTTGACCAGTTTTGCTATTTTTGATAAAAGCGGCGGATAACCTGACATGGGTAGATATTGGTGAACATTATCTTTGGTACGCTTAGCAATTATATCGATTAATTGTTCATCAACTTCAAAATCAGGAAAGCCCTGCGAAAGATTGATAGCATTATGCTCAGTTGCCAATTTTGACATTACCGTAAAGATACTCGTGCCAATATGCGGAAGTTTATTCATAGTATAAAAACCTAAAATTGTAATTATAAAAGTACTTGTTTTTATATTAATTTTATTCTTTTTATACAATTGAAATACGTGTCGCACTAAAGAACGCAATAAAAAAAGCTACCTCTCGATAGCTTTTCATTTTAAATTAATTTTCATTTATTTTCCTTTTACAATATATCCATTTGGATTTACAACTAATCTGCGGACTTCTTTGTCTTTTTTAATTTTGATATTGTACTCTTTCTTAAGGACATCTCCTTCTTTTTGGGTGTAAAGAAATTTATCATTTACAATTTGCCATCCAGGAAATGTTTTATAAATTGAGTAAATCACGCTACTGGGAAGTTTTACATTTTGATAGTTTTCAACAACATGGGTTAATTTACCGTTTTCATTGTAAGTTGCCGATAAAGTACCATTCTTGGTTTCCATAATCACCAAATAGGATTCGTATCCTTCGTAATCTTTCCCTAAATCGTAAGAAATGAATTTTTCTTCTAGCGCTCTAACATTTCTGTCAGGGTTTTTATCCGGTAAATACACAGAAAAATCTTTTCCTACACTTTTAATGACGACAGCAGGTAACTCTTCCATTTTAATTGCTTTTTCTTCTAAATTAGTTTCTTTATCTTGAGAAAAAGCCGCTGTAGTCAAACTTAAAAATAACAATACAATTATTAAAGGTTTCATGGTTTCTAGATTTTAAATTATAATTAAATTAGGTCAATTTTAATGATTCAATAAGAATATAAGGTTTTTTGTTCTTTTCTTTTCCTTATGTTTTTTATTTATTTAAATCATTGTTTATCAGTAATTTAGTTTAAAATATTAAAATGAATTAAGTGTTTGACTTTAGTAAAATTAATTATATTTTATAAGCGCAAGGGTTAATAGTCTCTATAAAAACTGTTAATTTATAGGTGTTTTCAGAGGTGCTTTTGGCAGGAAAACTTAAGTGATTTTAATCAAAAAAAAAACAGCAGGCTGAAAAATCAACCTGCTGAATTTGGGTATGTACTATTTCAATTTAACCGGCTATTCATTGTAATGTTCCATAAGCTTCTGATTTTCATTGAACATAACTGTTTGCTTATTCACCTGGAATGAGATTGGAGACGTCAACGTAATTATATTGAGCAAACTTTCCAGGCTATTGTTCTCAACAGTAAGTCAGGACTCGTTGGGACGCCGGAGCAGACAAACGACGGAATCAAGGCTCGATGCCTACTCAACCCGTTGCTGAAAATTGGCGGCAAGGTGCAGATCGACGAAAAAGACGTTGCAGAAGCCAAGCTACCCGATACCGGCAAAGACGCGACCGCCAACAAACCCGCTTCGATTACAAGCGACGGTATTTACCGCGTCTTGACCATTGAGCATTCCGGGGATACGCGGGGCAACGACTGGTACTCTGACATCGTGTGCTTGACCGTTGACGCGACCGCCCCGCCAAATAAACAGGTGAAAAAGTCATGAACCGCGAAGAAAGACTAGACGATCCGGAGGAGTCGCTCCGGCTTGCGCTTGAA
>ERZ1034363.1245-NODE-1245-length-14938-cov-7.987484_pt1 | contig 14938 bp, 16 predicted proteins | sample MGYA00520616_ERZ1034363 | MGnify/ENA primary metagenome ERZ1034363 (study PRJEB33736, sample SAMEA104284506) | Azolla filiculoides | biome: Urban; feature: Water surface; material: Ditch water | place: Netherlands | collected 2015-10-28 | depth 0-0.1 m ...
ACCGGCTTGGGTGCCAAGACTTTCGAGCAAAGTGCGGGCTTTTTGCGCATTCGCGGCGGCGACAACCCGCTGGACATGACGGGCGTGCACCCCGAAACCTATCCTGTGGTCGAGCAGATCATCGTCAAAACCGCCAAGCCGATCCAAGAGATCATGGGCCGCTCGGACGTTTTGAAAACCCTCAAGCCCGAGCTGTTTGCCAGCGACAAATTTGGGGCCATCACCATCAAGGACATTCTGGGCGAGCTGGAAAAACCCGGCCGCGACCCGCGACCCGACTTCAAAGTGGCCCGCCTGGCCGACGGCGTGGAAGACATCAAGGACCTCAAAGAAGGCATGACCCTGGAAGGCACCGTGAGCAACGTGGCCCAATTTGGCGCTTTTGTCGATTTGGGCGTGCACCAGGACGGCCTGGTCCATGTGAGCCAGCTGGCCAATAAGTTCGTCACCGACGCCCGCGAGGTGGTCAAGACCGGCGACATCGTCAAAGTGAAAGTGCTCGAAGTGGATGTGGCCCGCAAGCGCATCAGCTTGACCATGAAGCTCGACGCTGCGCCCACCAGACGCGATGGCCCCCGCGACAACAAGTTTGAAGGGGCAGGGCGAGACAACCGCCAGCGTGGCGGCGGCGGTGGTTATACCTCGCCCCCCGCAGCAGCTTCGGGCTCGGCCATGGCCAGTGCCTTCGCCAAACTGCAAGGCCTCAAAAAGTAAACCGCATGCAAGCCCTCCACATCCACGCTGGCCCTAAGGCACTCGCCCACATCCGTGAGCACGGCCTGAGGCCCGAACACGTGGGGGTGATCCCTGCAGCGGCTGGCGGCCCTAAAGGATTGATCCTCGGTCCCCTGGACCGCTTCATCTTTGGCGAATGGCTGGCCCAAAGCTCGCAGCCGGTGGATCTGGTGGGCGCATCGATTGGCGCGTGGCGCATGTCCACGGCTTGCCTGAACGATCCGGTCGCTGCATTCGAGGAGCTTGAAAATGCTTACATTCAGCAGCATTACGAGGTCTTGCCCGGTCAAAAAAAAGTCACGGCGCAGCAAGTGAGCGATGCGTTTGGAGCCAACCTGACACGCTTTTATGGCGGGCGGATCGATCAGGTGTTGAACCACCCACGCTACCGGCTGCACATCGTCACATCGCATGGGCGGCACATCCTGCGTCGCGAACACCCGGTGGCCACGCCCTTGGGCTACGCAGGTGCTTTTTTGAGCAACGCCCTGCACCGACCTGCTTTGGGCGGCTGGTTGGAACGGGTGGTTTTTTCTGGCAAAGAGCACCCGCTGCCCTTTGACGCGAGCGACTTCCGCACCCTCCAAGCCCGCTTGAACGAGGGCAATTTCATGCCCGCATTGCAGGCCAGCTGCTCCATCCCGTTTGCACTCAAAGCCGTGCACGACATCCCTGGCGCACCCACAGGCGCGTATTGGGACGGCGGCATCACCGACTACCACCTGCACCTGAACTGGATCGCGCCCACCCAAGGCCCCGAACGCGCCATCGTGCTCTACCCGCACTTTCAGAAAAACGTGGTGCCTGGTTGGCTCGACAAAGCGCTCAAGTGGCGGCATGGCGCAACGTCGTTCTTGGACAACACCATCGTCCTCACACCCAACCCCGAGTGGGTCAAAACCCTACCCAATGGCAAATTGCCTGACCGCAATGACTTCATGACCTACGAGCATGACTTTGCAGGACGGGTGAAGGTTTGGCAGGCAGCGGTTCAAGCCAGTGCACAGTTGGCACAAGAGTTTTCTCAATGGTTGGCTGCGCCCAGCCTGTTGAAGGTCCAAGCCTTATAAGGAGCTGTCATGCCTCACGCCTACGTTGTCGGTCAAATGACCGTCAAAAACCCTGAAAAATGGGCGCAATACCGGGGGCAGGTGCTGGCCACCTTGACGCCATGGCATGGCGAACTGGTATTTCGTGGCCATCAGGTCAAAACACTGTCCGGCGAATGTCCGCATGCCGATATTGTGGTGATTCGCTTTCCCTCACTGGCCGACGCCGATGGCTGGCACAGCTCAGCGGCATATCAATCACTCGTTGCCTTGCGACAAGAAGCCGCTGATGTGGTGTTGTTGACTTATGAGGCATGACCCTGTTACCAAGAGGGGATAATCACGCCATGCAATCCGCCACCCCGTACCTCACCGCTGCCCTCTACAAATTCGTCGATCTGCCCGACTTCGCCGATCTGCAAGCGCCTTTGCAAGCCTGTTGCGAGGCCAACGAGGTCAAAGGCACTTTGCTTTTGGCGCACGAGGGCATCAACGGAACCATTGCCGGGCCAGAGGCGGGCATTCGCGCCGTGCTGGCGTTTTTGCATGCCGATCCGCGGCTGGCCACGCTCCAGCACAAAGAGTCGTGGAGCCCCAAGCCGCCGTTCACCCGCATGAAGGTCAAGCTCAAAAAAGAGATCGTCACCCTGCGCGTGCCCGAGTTGGACCCGAACAAAACCGTGGGCCAATACGTCAAGCCCGCCGACTGGAACGCTTTGCTGGCCGACCCGGACGTGGTGGTCATCGACACGCGCAACGACTACGAGGTGGCGATTGGCACCTTCAAGGGCGCGGTCAACCCCAACATCAAGACCTTTGTGCAGCTGCCCGCCTGGCTGGACGCACAAGAAAATCTGCAAGGCGAGGCCGCCAAAAAAACCAAAGTGGCGATGTTTTGCACAGGCGGCATCCGCTGCGAAAAATCCACCGCGCTCATGAAAATGCGCGGCTTTGACGAGGTCTACCACCTCGAAGGCGGCATCCTCAAATACCTCGAAGAAATTCCGCCCGAGCAAAGCACCTGGGAAGGCGACTGCTTCGTGTTCGACGAGCGCGTGAGCGTGGGGCATGGGCTGGGCGTGGGCCACCACGAGCTGTGCCGCTCTTGCCGCTGGCCCCTGAGCGAGCAAGACAAACAATCCCCGCATTACGTGTTGGGCGTCAGCTGCGACCACTGCCACGACCAGCGCACCCCCGAGCAAAAAGAAAAACTGGCCGAACGCCAGCGTCAGGTGGAGCTGGCCGAGGCACGGGGCGAGATCCATGTGGGTGCCAAAATGCCCAGCCACGACGCGCCTTGAAACCGCCGCTGTCATGAGCGACTTCATCCCCTTTGTGCAGGAGTTGCTTGAAGACTGGGGCACCGTGTCGGCTCGCCGCATGTTCGGCGGCCATGGCCTGTACCACGAGGGCCTGATGTTCGCCATCGTCATGGACAACCGGCTCTACCTGAAGGCGGACGACATCAACCGCCCCGACTTTGAAGCCCTGGGGCTCACGCCGTTCACTTACCCCATGAAAGGCAAAGACGTGGCGCTGTCGTATTGGGCCGCGCCGGATGCGGTGTTTGACGACCCGCAAGAGGCGGTGCGCTGGGCCCGCTCGGCTTGGGACGCCGCAGCAAGAGGGCAGGCGGCCAAGGCAGCCAGGCCACGACGTGGCACATTCCGCAAAACTGGGCCATTCTCAGCCTGATGAATGCGAGTCTCCGGGTGGGGGGCTGGAGTGACTGGCTTCACATGCCCATGTCGGGGCTGAAGCCACCGACCTGCAACATCTTTGACCATTGAATACTTCAGCGTGCCGGATCAACAGCAGGCCGCAGCCGCTCAGAGGCTGATGCTGAGCATCTCGCGGTATTCCTCGGCCGAGGCGATGCGCGGGTTGGTCTTGTGGCAGTGGTCGGCCAGCGCTCCGGTGATGACCTGATCGAACAAGCTCTCGGTCACGCCCATCGCGCCCAAGCCCGTGGGCAGACCCAAACGGGCGTTCATGTCTTTGATGGCGTCTGGGATGTCGCTGCCGCTTTGCAGGCCCATGGCCTGGGCCATGCGGGCCAGGCGCTTGTCTTTTTGCACCGATTCGGCAGCGGCGTTGAAGGTGACCACGGCGGGCAAAAACATGGCATTCAAAGTACCGTGGTGCAGGCGAGGGTTCACGCCGCCCAGGCTGTGGCTCAGGCTGTGTACACACCCCAGCCCTTTTTGGAACGCCATGGCGCCTTGCATGCTGGCGCTCATCATGTTCAGGCGTGCTTCGCGGTCCTGGCCGTTGTGGGTGGCCCGCTCGATGTGCGCCCAGCCTCGGGCCAAGCCGTCGAGCGCGATGCCGTCGGCGGGCGGGTTGAAGGGCGCGGCCATGAAGGTTTCCATGCAGTGCGCAATCGCGTCCATGCCCGTGGCCGCCGTCAGCACGGGCGGCAGGCCCAGCGTGAGTTCGGGGTCGCAAATGGCGGCACGGGGCACGATGAACCAGCTGTGAAAACCCAGTTTGCGTCCATCGTCAACGATCAAAATCGCACCCCGGGCCACTTCGGAGCCCGTACCTGCCGTGGTGGGCACGGCGATCAGCGGGGCGACCCGGTCGGTGATCTTGAGCGAGCCGCCTTCGATGGTGGCGTAGGTCTTGAGCGGGCCTTCGTGCGTGGCGGCAATGGCCACGCCTTTGGCGCAGTCAATCGACGAGCCGCCGCCCAATGCGATCAGGCCGTCGCAGTTGTTTTGCTTATAAACAGCGGCGGCGGCTCGCACCGCGGCCTCGGTCGGGTTAGACGGCGTTTGGTCGAACACACTGACCTGAAGGCCGGGCAGGGCGGCCAGCGCCTTGTCCAAAATGCCCACGGCCTTCACGCCCGCGTCGGTCACGATCAGGGGTCGGGTGATACCCACGCGCTCGCATTCGGCCTTGAGCAGGCTGATCGCGCCGAAGTCGATCTGGATCTGGGTGACGTAGTTGATGAAAGACATGCCAAGTTCTCCGGTGTGTGTGCAGGTGACAGACCCTGTGCGCGGGGCGTTGTACGATTTGGCTTCATTTTGATTCAGGAACCGTCTTTGTCCATCCGGCCCAACGCCAAGCCCGTCACGTTGGCTACACCCGCAAGGCCCAACGCCTGACAACCCACAAGCTTTCATGAGCAGCCACCACACCAACCCCCGATCCTTGTTGAACCCGGCCACCCGCACGCTGATTGACCGCGTTGAGCGGGCAGGGCGTGCGCCCATGCACGCCATGACGGCTGTTCAGGCCCGTGCGTTTTACGACATTGGCGGCCCCATCTTGGACCTGCAGCCCGCTCCCCATGTGGACCGGGTGCAGGACATCACCATCCCGGCCCGTGACGGTCACGCCATGCCTGCACGGCTTTATGCCCCGCACAGCGACACCGCTTTGCCCGTGCTGCTGTACCTGCACGGCGGCGGCTTCACGGTGGGGAGTCTCACCACGCACGATGTGCTGTGCCGCCAGCTCAGTCGCCAGGGCCACTGCGCCGTGGTGTCGCTGGACTACCGGCTCGCGCCCGAGCACCGGTTCCCCACGGCTGTTCATGACGCCTGGGACGCCCTGAACTGGTTGCACCAGCAGGGCCAGACCTTGGGCTTGGACAGCAAGCGATTGGCCATTGGCGGTGACAGCGCAGGCGGCACCTTGTCTGCCGTGTGCGCCTTGATGGCCCGCGATGCGGGCCTGAAACTCGCGTTCCAGCTGCTGTTCTACCCCGGCTGCGGCTCCAAGCAAGACACCACCTCGCACCACACTTTTGGCCAAGGCTTCATGCTCGACAAAGACACCATCGCCTGGTTTTTTGACGGCTACATCGATGCCGCTGACCGCGACGACTGGCGTTTTGCGCCCGGTAACGCCCCCGACCACAGCGGCCTGGCCCCCTGCTGGATGGGCTTGGCCGAATGCGACCCGCTGGTGGACGAGGGCGTGCGCTACGCCGACATGCTGCGCATGGCGGGCGTGCCCGTCGATTTGGAAATTTACCGGGGCGTGATCCATGGTTTTGTCACCATGGGCCGCGCCATTCCCGATGCCTTGATGGCCCATGCCGATGCAGGCCGGGCTTTGCGGGCGGCCTTTGACGCCATGGATACCCGGTCAAACCGGGTATGACGAATCCACTGTCTTGCCCGCGCATGCAGGGAGCCACCCCCCAGACGCTTGTCATACCCGCGCATGCGGGTATCCATACTTCAATATCCGTCGTACCCGCGCATGCGGGTATCCATCCCCCAACAGGAGCTGATTCATGAAACGCCAAGACTTCCGTTTTTCTCACCGCATGCGCGTGCGCTGGGTCGAGGTGGACATGCAAAAGATCGTCTTCAACGGTCACTACCTCATGTACTTCGACACCGCCGTCACCGACTATTGGCGCAATCTGGCCATGCCTTACGCCGAGACCATGCATCAGCTTGGCGGCGATATGTTTGTCAAAAAGGCCAGTGTCGAATACCACGCCAGCGCCGAAATGGATGATTTTTTGGATGTGTGCATGCGCTGCGAACGCGTGGGCAACTCGTCCATGACTTTTGTGGGGGCGATTTTCCGGGGCGATGAGTTGTTGATCACCAGCGAGCTGGTTTACGTGTACGCCGACCCGGTGGCCAAAAAGAGCCAGCCCATCCCCGCGCCCTTGCGCGACATGCTTGAAGGCTTTGAGCGCGGCGAAGACATGGTGCAGGTGCATCTGGGCTCGTGGCACGACTTTCAAAAGCTGGCCAGCCCACTGCGCACCGAGGTGTTTGTCCATGAGCAAAAAGTGCCCGCCGAGATGGAGTGGGACCACGATGACGAGACCGCCTTGCACGCCGTGGCTCTGAACCGCATGGGTATGCCGCTGGCCACAGGCCGCTTGCTGCAACACGCGCCCGGCGTGGCCCGCATTGGCCGCATGGCCGTCAAAAAACAAATGCGCGGCAGCGATTTGGGGCGGCGGGTACTGCACGCTTTGATGGACGCCGCCCAAAACAGGGGCGACACCCAAGTCATCTTGCACGCCCAGTGCAGCGCAGAAGGCTTTTACAAGCGCTCAGGCTTTGAGCCACATGGGGCAATTTTTGAAGAAGCGGGCATAGCGCACATCGAGATGGTGCGCCCACTTTGAAAAAGCGGCTCAGGCCGCTTTTTCAATTTACGCGCTCCTAAAACGGAAAATCAGATGTCTTCGAGCAAAGCGTAGGGCAGGGGCAGCAAGTCCAGCGCTGCGCCCTCTGAATTGCCCGCACGCCAACCAGTCTGCTGGCTCTCCAGCGTGCCGCTGACCAGCGCGTCAAAGCCCTGGCCATCTGGATGTGCCGCACTCAGCACCACGGTGGCGCAAGGCTGCTCGGGGTCGGCTGGGGTGAAGATGTCTTGCCCGGCCGTCAGCGCAAACGGACTGTGCACCAGCGCTGTGCGGCGCTTCAAGGTGCCACGGAACTGGCTGCGGGCCACCACTTCCTGGCCGGGGTAGCAGCCTTTTTTGAAGTTCACGCCGCCCACCGATTCGTAATTCATCATTTGCGGCACGAAGGCTTCGAACACGGGCTGGGTGACCAGCGTCACGCCGCTCATGACGTCGGACCATTGCCAGACACTGTCGGATACTTCGGGGCCTGCAGGCAGGGCTTGAGCTTGCGGGGCCAGCCACAAGGCGCGGGGCACTTGGGCTTCTCCCAACACAACTGGATACAAGGCCACAACATGCGCGCCCGCCATTTCGACGGTCTGCCATGGTGCGGCATCGCCCACCAAAGCCTTGGCGCTGTCGCCCAGCAAACCGCGCAGCTGCCATTGGCCCGTGGCGTCGGTCATTTTGACTTTGGCCCGCAACACAAACATGGACAGCCGTTTGAGGGTTTGGGCCAGCAAATCCAGGCTCAAGACCAGCAAAACGGTGTCGGGTGCGGTTTTGACGACGATAAAGCTGGCCTGCATGCGCCCCTTGGCCGAGCAAAAAGCCGCTAGGCGCGATTGGCCCACGGGCAAGAGCAGCACGTCGTTGCTGAGCTGGTTGTGCAAAAAGTTCGCCGCGTCGTCGCCCTGGGCCTGAATCACCCCCAAATGGGGCAGGGTGCTGACGCCGTTCAAAAGGGCTTGGGTCTGAGGGCTGAATGGGGCAGGGGTGTTCATGTCGCGGCTCTGTCGTCTGGCAAGGCGTGAATTATCATCCCCCCACGTTTTCAACACCCGACAAAGGACATGGCCGTGCTCAAAGGCTTGATGAAGTTACTGACAAGCCTGCTGGTGATGGCTCTGGGCCTGGGGGCAGGGGCCTTTTGGTGGGTTCAAGAGCCCTTGGACACGCGCCAAGCCACGCTGGATTTGTCCATCGAGCCCGGCACATCGCCCAAAGCCATTGCCCAGGCCGTGGCCGACGCCGGGGCACAGACCTCACCCACACTCTTGTACGCCTGGTTTCGCCTGTCGGGCCAATCGCGCCAGATGCGTGCGGGCAGCTACGAAATTGCGCCCGGCACCACACCCCAACGCCTTTTGAACATGCTGGTGCGGGGCGAAGAAAGCCTGCGTACCGTGACGATTGTGGAAGGCTGGAACTGGCAACAAGTGCGCCAGGCGCTGGCCAAGGCCAACAACCTCAAGCCCGACAGCCGCGCTTTGGCCGATGACGCTTTGATGGCGCAGCTGGGTCGCCCGGGCGTGGTCCCAGAAGGGCGTTTTTACCCAGATACCTATTCGTATGCCAAAGGCGCAAGCGATCTGGCTGTTCTGCAACGGGCCATGAAGTCCATGGACAAACACCTGCAACAAGCCTGGGATGCCCGCCAAGCCGGTGTGTCGGTCAAGTCGCTTGAAGAAGCCCTGACCTTGGCGAGCATTGTCGAAAAAGAAACCGGCAAGGGTGCTGACCGGCCCCTGATTTCGGGCGTTTTCAACAACCGGCTGCGCATCGGCATGCGTTTACAGACCGACCCCACCGTGATTTATGGCCTGGGCGAAGCCTTTGATGGCAACCTGCGCCGCATCCACTTGCAGACCGACAACCCCTGGAACACCTACACCCGCGCAGGCTTGCCGCCCACACCCATTGCCATGCCCGGCAAGGCGGCTTTGTTGGCGGCGGTGCAACCGGCCAAGACCTCTGCGTTGTACTTTGTGGCCAAAGGCGATGGCAGCAGCCATTTCAGCGCCACGCTCGATGAGCACAACCGGGCCGTCAACCGTTACCAGCGCGGCATCAAAACCGTGCAGGATTGATGCAGGGCTTGAGCCTGCGACAATCGGGTTTTCCCAATTTCACACACCATGACACGCGGTTTGTTCATCAGTTTTGAAGGCATCGACGGAGCGGGCAAGTCCACCCACATCGATCGCGTGGCCCAGTTGTTCCGCCAGGCGGGCAGGACGGTCGTCCTCACGCGCGAGCCGGGTGGCACACCATTGTCTGAAAAGCTGCGCGAGCTGGTCCTGCACGAGCCCATGGATGCGCTGACCGAAGCCCTGTTGATGTTCGCGGCCCGCCGTGAACACCTTGTGCAGGTGATCGAGCCGGCCTTGGCCCGTGGCGATGTGGTGTTGTGCGACCGTTTTACCGATGCCACCTTTGCTTACCAGGGCGGTGGACGCGGTTTTGACTGGCAGGTGTTGGCCCAGTTAGAGCGCATGGTGCAACAACTCCCCATCACCGACCCCACAGCAGCTCATGCCCTACCAGCAGCTCATACCCCGCAAGCAGCTCATGCCCAACAAGCAGGTCATATCCCACAAGCATGTCATACCCGCGAAGGCGGGTATCCATCTTTGCGGCAGCCCGAGTTGACGGTTTGGTTCGACCTGGACCCGCAAATAGCGGCACAGCGCTTGGCCTCAGCCCGTGTGCCAGACAAGTTCGAGTCGCAGCCCGCTGCTTTTTTTGCCGCTGTGCGTGCAGGCTATGCCAAGCGCCAAGCCGAAATGCCCGACCGTTTTGCCCGCATCGACGCTGCCCAAAGCATGGACGCCGTGGGCATGGACGTGAGCCTTGTGGTGACCGAATGGCTGAAACGGGCTGCCGCATGACCGCCGTCTTGAACGCCCCCTGGATTGCCCGACAGGCTAGCGACTTGCTGGCCCAGCGGGGACATGCTTGGCTGCTGCAAGGCCCTTCAGGTCTGGGCCAATACGAATTGGCCCTGGCCTTGGCATCGGCCTGGTTGTGCGAGAAACCCACGCCGCAAGGGGCTTGTGGTGAATGCGCCAGCTGCCACGCCATTGCGGTGCACACCCACGCCGACTTGGCCGTGCTGATGCCCGAGACGGTGATGATTGAGCTGGGCTGGCCTTTGTCGGAAAAAGCCCAGGACGAGATCGACAAAAAAACCCGCAAACCCAGCAAAGAGATTCGGGTCGATGCGATGCGGGACGCGGTGGAGTTTTCTCAACGCACCGATGCTCGCGGGCGTGGCAAAGCGGTGTTGGTGTTTCCGGCCGAGCGCATGAACACGATCACGGCCAACGCCTTGCTCAAGACGCTGGAAGAGCCGCCTGGCGACGTGCGCTTTGTGCTGGCCACTGAGGCGGCGCACATGCTGCTGCCCACCATCCGCAGCCGCTGCTTGGCCCACACCATGAAGTGGCCCGAGGCCGATGAAGCCCTGACTTGGCTGAGCGGGCAGGGCGTGCAGGCCCCCGTGGCGCAGGCTTTGCTGCGCAGTGCAGGTGGCCGGCCGACCGATGTGCTGCGCCAGGCCGAGGCCGGTTTATCGCCCGACTGGTGGGCCGGTTTGCCCAAAGCCATGCGCCAAGGCGATGCCAGGCACTTGGCCGAACTCAGCCCCGCCCAAGCGATTGACGCTTTGCAAAAGCTTTGCCACGACCTGGTGCTGCGCCAATCGGGCGCTGCGCCGCGTTTTTTTGACGCCACGCAATTGCCCGCGAGCAACGCCTCGGTGTCGGTGCTGACCGATTGGTTCAAGCGCCTGATGCAGTCCGCCCGCACTGCGGAGCACCCTTTCAATGCCGGTCTGATGCTCGAAGCGCTGACTGCCGACGCCCAACAAACCCTTTTGTCAAAGGGTTAAACCATGTACACCGATTCCCACTGCCACCTGAATTTTCCGGAGTTGATGAGCCAGCTGGACAGCATCCAAGAGGCCATGCTGGCAGCCCAAGTGACCCGTGCCATGGTCATTTGCACCACCATGGAAAAGTTTGACGAGGTGCATAACCTGGCCATGGCCCACGACAACATGTGGGCCACGGTGGGCGTTCACCCTGATAACGAAGGCGTGCGCGAGCCTAGCTTGCAGGATTTGCTGGATGGGGCTGCACGAGCCAAAGTCGTGGCCATTGGCGAGACAGGCCTTGACTACTACCAGATGGACGAGCGCAAAGGCGGGCGAACCATCGCGGACATGGAATGGCAGCGCGAACGCTTTCGCACCCACATCCGGGCGGCGCGACAGACGGGCTTGCCTTTGGTCATTCACACACGCCAGGCTTCGGATGACACGATCGCGATCCTGAAAGAAGAGGGCGAAACCGGTGGGGTGGGGTGCGCAGGTGGTGTGTTCCACTGCTTCACCGAAAGCCAGGCCGTGGCCAGGGCGGCCTTGGACCTTGGTTTTTACATTTCCCTTTCGGGGATTTTGACGTTCAAGACAGCGGCTGACTTGCGTGAAGTGGCCAAATTTGTGCCCGATGACCGGCTTTTGATTGAGACCGACAGCCCGTATCTGGCGCCTGTGCCTTACCGCGGCAAGCTGAATAACCCTTCTTATGTGCCCTTGGTGGCCAAGCTTTTGGGCGAGTTGCGCGGTAGCAGTTCAGCGGCGATTGGCGAGTTGACCACGCGAAACTTCTTGAAATTGTTTGCCAAAACAGCCGATTGATTATTCATGCAGTACATTCAATTTTTAAAAAAGTTCATTGTTTTTATTGGACTTTTGGCAATTGGCCTGATTTCTTCTGCGGGCTCTTACGAGGATTTTTTCAAAGCCGTCCAGTTTGACGATGTCAAAACTGTTCAGACTTTGCTGCAGCGTGGTTTTGACCCGAATACCGTCAACCCAGCTGGCATGACAGGGTTGATGATCGCCGTGCGCGAGCCCTCGCTCAAGGTCGCTCAGTTGTTGGTTGGCTGGCCCAAGGTGAAAACCGAGGTCCGAAATGACAAGGATGAAAGCGTCCTGATGTTGGCCGCACTCAAGGGCTATTTGCCTTTGGTCAAGCAACTGGTTGAACACGACGCCGATGTGAACAAACCTGGCTGGACGCCTTTGCATTACGCTGCATCCGCGGGCCAGGTGGCCGTGATCGAATTCTTGCTCGAGAACAGCGCTTACATCGACGCCGAATCGCCCAACGGCAGCACCCCCTTGATGATGGCTGCGATGTACGGCAGCCCTGAGGCGGTCAAGGTCTTGATCCAGGCGGGTGCCGATCTCGACGTCAAAAACCAGCTGGGCATGACGGCACTCGATTTTGCAGTGCGTGGCAACCGCCAAAACGCCAAGGAATTGATTGAGACGGGCCTGCAGCGCCAGGCTGCGCGAGCTGCCAAGGCTCAGACAGCTGAGCCTGCGCCAATCGGTGTGGCTGTGCCAGCTGCAGCACTGGAAGCCACAACACAAGCCGCTCCGGTCAGTACGTCGTCAACACCCAAAGTACCGGCAGCCGTACCCGTACCGGTAGTGCCTGTTTTGCCGCCAGCTGCTGCGGCATCCGTGCCCGCAAGCAAACCCTTCAAAACCGGTTGGTGATCTGTTGGTGTGAATTCAATGGCTTGTTCAGCCATCGTTTCTGTTGTTGATAAATTCATACGATGTATATTATGTAAAGTGATGTGGGTAAAAGAAGTTGATTAAATTGAGAAATTTATGCGAACAAGCGCACGTTGCATGGCAAAATCTCGCCGTTCTATTCATTTGGAGAAAATCATGAACAAAGCAGAACTGATTGAGGCATTGGCCAAAGAAACAGACATGTCCAAAGCAGCTGCCGGCCGTGCCGTGAGCGCTTTGGTTGAAATCATCACCAAGACCGTTGCCAAGAAACAAGACGTGCAACTGATTGGCTTTGGTACCTTCAAAGCCGCCAAGCGTGCAGCACGCGTTGGCAAGAACCCACGCACTGGCGAGAAGCTGAAAATTGCAGCTGCCACCGTGCCCCGCTTCAGCGCTGGTGCCGCTTTCAAAGCCGCTGTGAACAAGAAGAAGTAATTTTTCAATTGCTTCCGCCGAAAGGCAGCCACGGTGATCCACCTGGCTGCCTTTTTTCATGGTGCACAGATCGAGTGGCAAAGGCCTTACGTCTGGACGCAGTGACCGACAATCCATCTCTTTGACTTTTTTGCTTGGCAGCGGCTTTTATGGCGATTCAATGGTTTCCCGGACACATGCACCTCACGCGCAAGGCGATTGGGGAACGCATCAAAGACATCGACGTCGTCATCGAAATGCTCGACGCCCGCTTGCCCGGCTCCAGCGCCAACCCCATGCTGGCCGAGCTGATTCAGGGCAAACCAGGCCTCAAGATCCTGAGCAAGCAAGACTTGGCCGATCCAGTGCAAACCGCTGCCTGGTTAAACCACTACAACGCCTTGCCCGAAGTTCGCGCCCTGGGCCTGGACACCAGCATGGTCTCGCCTGCCAAAGCCTTGATAGAAGCCTGCCAACAATTGGCCCCGAACCGGGGCGGCATGGTCAAACCCATGCGTGTGCTCATCTGCGGCATCCCCAACGTCGGCAAATCCACCCTGATCAACACCCTCAAAGGCAAACGCGCTGCCAAAACCGGCGACGAAGCGGGCGTGACCAAACTGGAGCAGCGCATCACACTGGCCGATGACTTTTATCTGTACGACACGCCGGGCGTGCTGTGGCCGCGCATCATCGTCGAGCAAAGCGGCTTCAACTTGGCCGCCAGTGGGGCCATTGGCGTGAATGCGTTTGATGAAGAAGTCGTGGCACTGGAGTTGCTGAACTACCTGATTCCAAACTACCCGCAAGCGCTGGAAACCCGCTACAAAATCAAAGACGTGGCCAGCCACACCGACGAAACCATGCTCGAAGCCATTGCCCGCCAACGCGGCGCGATACAAAGCGGCGGGCGTGTGAACACGAGCAAAGCGGCCGAGCTGGTGATCCACGATTTCCGATCTGCCGCTTTGGGCCGCGTGACGCTGGAAACACCCGAAGAATTTGCCCAATGGCTGGCCGAAGGCAAAAAGGCCGACGCTGAACGCGCCCAACGCAAAGAAGGCTCGAAAAAAGCCAAAAAACAGGCCCGCGAATGAGCACCAGCCAAACCATGCAAAACCAGACCACGCACCGAGCCACCCCCGACAAAGAGGCCATCGCCCTCCTCCCCACTTTCGAGCGACTTGGGCTGGACCGCATCACCTTGGTGAGCACTGGTGCGCAGGCTGGCCGGGCCTATGACCAACTTGTCGTCGCTCGGGCTTGGGGGTTTGACACCGAATCCAAACCCACCTTCAAGGTGGGCGAACAATCTGACGGACCACACATTCTGCAACTGGCTACGGCTGAGCGGGCCTGGGTGTTTCAGCTGCACGAACCCGAATGCCGCGCCGTGGCCGCCGACTTGCTGGCATTCAAAGGCATTGCCAAAGCCGGATTTGGCTTGGGTGACGACCGCAAACGCATCATCCACAAACTGGGTGTCGAGCCTCAAGGCATCCTGGAACTTAACACCGTTTTCCATCAGCGTGGTTACCGCAAAGACATGGGCGTCAAGGGTGCCGTTGCCGTGCTGTTCAACCAGCGCTTCATGAAGTCGAAAAAAGCGGCCACCAGCAACTGGGCCAATGCCCGCTTGAGCGAATCACAATTGGTTTATGCGGCCAACGATGCGTATGCCGCCATTCGGGTTTGGCAGGCGCTGGGTTTGGGTTGAAGCATTGCGAAATCAAGCCCTAAAATTGCCGCCAGTCCCTCCTGCTCCCTGTCTGAGCCCGTCCGTATACTGAATCTTTCCCATGTCTGACCTCACCGGCCACAACGCCGTCTCACCCACTGCCTCTGCCAGCTCGGTGCTGAAATTTGCAAATGCCTTGTGGCGGGTGCGCAGGCCCAAGCCCTTTGTACTGGTGATTGAAGGCGAAGTCGGCACCGAAGTAGCGGCCCCCAGCGACTACCTGCACGACAAACTGCTGTTGCCCGAATGGCGCGAAGCCTTTTACAAGCTGGTCGATGCCACGGGCTTGG
>ERZ1034363.1246-NODE-1246-length-14932-cov-4.339212_pt1 | contig 14932 bp, 16 predicted proteins | sample MGYA00520616_ERZ1034363 | MGnify/ENA primary metagenome ERZ1034363 (study PRJEB33736, sample SAMEA104284506) | Azolla filiculoides | biome: Urban; feature: Water surface; material: Ditch water | place: Netherlands | collected 2015-10-28 | depth 0-0.1 m ...
TCTCGCGCATCAGGAAGCGCAGGGTTTCGCCATCGTCGCCGAAGGTCGGCAGGATGACCTTGCGGATCTTGGTGCCGGACAGCGACAGGCTGGTCAGCCGGGTGCGAATTTCCTTGTCGCGGATTTTCACGACGTATTCGTCGCCGGCATAGGCTTCGACCGTGGCCGGCCACATGTCGAGCAGCTTCTTGGCCTTGGGGTCCTGCTGGGCATCCTTGAAGGCGACCATTTCATCAAAATCGGCCGTCGGCTTTTCGCAGCCGGCAAAAATGCTCTTGGCGATGCGCAGGGACTGACGTTCGCGGGCGATCTTCACCTGTTCGGCCGTATGGGCATGGTAGCCGCGCACGGAATCGGCGATTTCGGCCAGGTAGCGCACGCGCTGGGCCGGCACGATGGCGCGCTGGGTCGAGGACTGCTTGACGGTGACGATGGGCAACTGGCCGGGCTTCAGCTTGAGGCCCTTTTCGCTCAGAACCGGCACGAGCGCCTGATACAAAGCAGTCACGCCGTCATCGTTGAAGCGGGCGGCCTGGGTGCCAAACACCGGCATGTCCTCGGTCGGTGTCGAGAAGGCTTCGCGGTTGCGCTGATACTGCTTGCGCACATCACGCAGCGCATCCTCGGAACCCTTGCGGTCAAACTTGTTGATGGCGACGAAATCGGCGAAATCGAGCATGTCGATCTTCTCGAGCTGCGAGGCAGCACCGAACTCCGGCGTCATGACGTACAACGACAGATCGACAAAGGGCACGATGGCAGCATTGCCCTGGCCGATACCCGAGGTTTCGACGATGACCAGATCGAAGCCGGCCAGCTTGCAGGCGGCAATCACTTCAGGGAGGGCGACGGAAATTTCGGACCCGGTGTCGCGGGTGGCCAAAGAGCGCATGAAGATGTTCGGATGCTCGATGGCATTCATGCGGATGCGGTCACCGAGCAGGGCGCCACCGGTACGCTTGCGTGACGGGTCGATGGAGATCAGGCCGATCCTGACGCTGTCGCCCTGGTCGAGGCGGAAGCGGCGGACCAGTTCATCGGTCAGCGATGACTTGCCGGCACCGCCCGTGCCGGTGATGCCGAGAACCGGCGTCGTCAGTGCGGCGGCTGCCTTGAGCAGCGGCTCCTTGAGGGCCGGCGCTTCGCCGTTCTCGAGCAGGGTGATAAGGCGGGCGAGCAGACGCTTGTCGCCTGCCTTGAGACCAGCCAGCGCCGCTTCGACTGCGGGCACGCCTTCGTCGGCCATGTCGAAGTCGGACTTCTGCACGACTTCGTTGATCATGCCCTGCAAGCCCATGTGCACGCCGTCTTCCGGCGCGTAGATGCGGGTCACGCCGTAGTCGTGCAACTCCTTGATTTCGGAGGGCACGATGACCCCGCCGCCACCGCCGAAGACCTTGATGTTGGCACCGCCATTGGCCTTGAGCAGGTCGATCATGTACTTGAAGAATTCGACATGGCCGCCCTGGTAGGAGGTGATGCAGATGCCCTGGACATCTTCCTGCAGCGCTGCATTGACGATTTCCTGCACCGAGCGGTTGTGGCCGAGGTGGATGACCTCGGAGCCGGTCGACTGCAGGATGCGCCGCATGATGTTGATCGAGGCATCGTGGCCGTCGAACAACGAGGCGGCCGTGACAAAACGGACCTTGTTTTTCGGCTTGTACGGAGAAAGCTTCTTGGCAACGGAAAGATCGGTCATGACGCCTGCCTCAATCAAAAGGGGGAAAGGCGTCCATGTTAGGCTGCTTTCCGTCCGTCACCATTGTCACGAATGACGACAATCGTGCAAATTCCGCCAACCTGATAGAGTGCGAGCATCAACGCCAATCAAAGGCCGGAAATGCTGCGCCGCACCAACCCGGATTCACCCGCACGAACGCAAGCCACTGTTGCCATGGGATTTGTCACCGGCATGCTGGCCGGCCTGGCGCGTCGTCAGATCGATCCGCTGCCACTACTGCGCGCCACCGAGATTGATATTGCAGACACCGCCAACCGAATTCCGATCGAACGCTACGCCGCGCTCTATAACCGCCTGAATCTGGAAATGGACGACGAAGGCTTTGGGCTGTTCGCCCAGCCCATGCGCGTCGGCAGTTTCGAGTTTCTCTGCCGCGGCTGTCTGAGCGCGCCCACCCTGGCCGATGCACTGGCCCGCGCCAGCCGCTTTCTCCATGTTGTATTGCCGGATCTGGCCGTCAGTGTCCGCCGCGCGCAGGGGCGTGCCGAACTGGTCATCGTCGAAACCCGAAAGCTGGCCGACAACCCGGACGACCCCGGCCGCATTTTCGCTTTCGAGTGGCTGCTGCGCCTGCTGCATGGCCTGTCGTGCTGGCTGGCCGGGCGTGGCATTGGCTTGGACAGCGTGATTTTTCCCTACCGCCGGCCAGCCCACTCCGCCGACTACCCGCTGATCTTTACCGAGGACTCCCGCTTTGCCCCCACCGTACCCGGCGGCGTCGGCACCTTGGTCGCCAGCTTCAATGCCAACCTGCTCGAACTCCCCATCCGTCGCGATGACGCAGCGCTCAGCACCTTCCTCGACGGCGCCCCGGGCAAGATCACGACGCTTTACCGGCGCGACCGCGAAATGGTCATCCGCGTCCGCGACCTGGTGCGCGCCGCCCTGCCCGAGACCCTGAGCCTCGACGACATCGCCGACCGCCTCTATCTATCGCCGCGTACCATCCACCGCCGACTGGAGGAAGAAGGTTCGAGCTTTCGCGGCATCAAGGATGCCCTGCGCCGCGACTTGGCGCTGGCCAGGCTGACCAAGACAGGGGATTCCATTGCCCAGGTCGCCACCGACCTCGGCTACGCCGACACCTCGGCCTTTTATCGTGCCTTTGTCGAATGGACCGGCATGGCACCGGTACACTACCGGCGAAAATGGGCTGGCAAATCAGCCGGAACGAATTGAAGGACAAGCATGAAAATGAAACTGAAATCAGCGCTCAGCGTGCTGGCCCTGATGGCCTCCACAACACTCTGGGGCGCCGGCTTTCTCGAACGGGAAATCTATTTCTCGGAGGCCGACATCCAGAACCAGATGGACAAGAGCAGCACCATGCAGAAGAGCTACGGCAACGGTCTGATCGTCGTCGCGCTCATCGAGCCGCCCAAAATCATCCTCGGCAGCCCGGAAGGCAAGGCCACCCTCTTCGCCCGCATCAACCTCTCGCTACTCGGCAGCCCGGCCGTGCCTGTCGCCTTCGAAGGCACCTCGGGCATACGCTACGACGACAATGCCAAGGCTTTCTTTCTCGAAAATCCGGTCGCCCACTCGGTCCAGTCGCTAGCCATCAGCCGCGAGTCCGAACCCATGGCCCGCCAGGCCATCACCCAGCTCATGACCAATTACTTCCGGAGCAAGCCGGTTTATATCCTGCGTGAAGACGGCTCGGCGCAGGAAAAAGCGGCGCGCTGGCTGCTCCGTTCGATCCGCATCGAACCAGGCCGTGTCGCCGCCGTGCTGTCGCCGGTTTAACGGCCCAAGCGCTGCCGCTCAGTCGCTACCAAACTCGCGCGCATAGGGCTCGCGCAGGTCGACCGGCTTGCTCACCTTCTTGCGCATCCGGATGTTGAGCATTTCGACACCCACCGAGAAAGCCATCGCGAAGTAGATATAGCCCTTCGGTACATGGTGGCCGAAGCCGTCGGCAATCAGCACGACACCGACGACAACGAGGAAGGACAGGGCGAGCATCTTGATCGTCGGGTGATCGGAGACAAAACGACCGATGCTGCTGGCGAAGAGCATCATCAAGCCGACCGAGGCGACGACGGCTGCGATCATGACGCCGACCTCGCTGACCATGCCGACGGCAGTGATGATCGAGTCGAGCGAAAAGACGAGGTCGATGACCATGATCTGGGCAATGACGCCGGCGAAACTCGACGCCACCTTGTGCGACTCGCTGCCCTCCTCCCCTTCGAGCAACTGGTGCACTTCGCCCGTACTCTTCCAGATGAGGAAGAGGCCACCACCGATCAGGATCATGTCGCGCCCGGAAACCGGATGGCCGAACGGGCTCAGCACCGGCTCGGTCAGCCCGACTATCCAGGACAGCACGAGCAGCAGCGCGATGCGCATGAACATGGCGAGGAACAGGCCGATGCGCCGGGCCAGTTCCTGCTGGGCACGCGGCAACTTGTCGACGAGGATGGAAATGAAAATGATGTTGTCGATGCCAAGCACCAGTTCCAGCGCCGTCAGCGTGAAAAAGGCGATCCAGATATCGGGGGAGAGCAGGAATTCGGGCATCGAAAATAACCAGTCGATTGATGAGGCGTTCATTCTAGGCAGCCTCAGACATTCAAGCCACCCCGATCATCAGCAGCCATCCTTCGAAAAAACGGAAGCATTCAACTGAGTTATGCAAAATACGTCAGCAAATGCACAACTATTTCTGGAGCATTTGCCACGCCAACGACTATCCTACTCACAGGCCGTCGTGGCTTTTCTCGGCCCCTCGAACTCAGGAGAATCCGGATGAGCCATGCAAAATCGCGCGAAGTCACCCTCGCCGCAAAAATCACCGACGAACTCGGCGCTGCCCTGGATGCCCTGCGCCTGGCCTGGAAGCAGAATCCATCCGCCGTACCCAAAGGCTTGTCCTGCTCGGAATCACTTGAAGGGCAATTCGTCCTCGTCGCCGCCGAATCGGCCTTCGTCACCTTGCCTGGCGCCTGCGTCATCAAGGGCATCGGCGCCATCGAACTGCTCGGGCCGGACCCCGCCTTCGACGACGGCGCCAAATCCAAGTCGCTGATCCTCAAGGCCACGCCGGAGGGCTGGCGATTTTCCGTCAAGTTCGTGCCGCCCATCGTGCGCGAAAGAAACGCCAAATAAGCCGGATGGGCTGGCCCATGGCAACCCCTTTCCGCATCCTCTGTGTCTGCATGAGCAATGTCTGTCGCTCGCCGACCGCCGAGGCCGTGCTGCGTCATTTGATCGCCAGGAAAGGTCTGGCTGACAGGATAGAGGTCTCATCGGCCGGCACCCACGGCTATCGGGCCGGTGATGCCTGCGACCCCAACAGCCAGCGCGCTGCCTGGGCCAAGGGCTACGACCTGTCCAGCATCCAGGCGCGGCGGATCGGCTGGCAGGACCTCGAAGACTTCGACCTGATCCTGGCCATGGACCGGACCAACCTCTACAACCTGCGCCGCATGGCGACGGAAGATCAGCTCATGCGCATCAGGCTGCTCATGGACTACGCCACGCATTCCACGGAAGACGAGGTGCCGGACCCCTACCTCACCCTCGGTGCCCGCTTCGACCTCGTGCTCGAGATGATAGAAGACGCCGCCAGCGGACTGCTCGAAGAACTCAAACGCCAGCTCGATCCAGCGGATGACGCAGCCGCAAAAACAACGACCAACTAAAAATTGTTGCAGTGCACAATTTTTGCAAATAGTGCGCTATACTTGTTTCCGAACACACTGACAACCTTTTCTGGAGACACACATGTCCATCAATACCGAACAATTCACCGCCGCCAACAAAGCAACCGTTGATTCCCTGCTGTCTGTTGCCAACACCGCCCTGGCTTCTGCCGAGCGCATCGCTGCCCTGAACCTGAACACCGCCCGCGCCGCTCTGGAAGACACCGTCTCCGGCGTCAAGTCGGTCATGGATGCCAAGGATCCGAAGGCTGCTCTCGCCGCCCAGACCGCCCTGGCCCAGCCGGCTGTCGAGAAGGCTGTTGCCTACTCGCGTTCGGTCTATGAAATCTCCGCCCAGACCCAGCAGGATCTGGCCAAGATGGTCGAAGCCCAATTCGGCGACTTCCAGAAGTCTGTTGCCGGTCTGGTCGACATGGCCACCAAGTCGGCCCCGGCCGGTTCGGAAGGCGCTGTTGCCGCCATCCAGAGCGCCATTGCTGCTGCCAACTCGGCTTTCGGCAACATGAACAGCGTTGCCAAGCAATTTGCTGACGCTGCCCAAGCCAACATGGCTGCTGTTACCAAGAAGTCCAAGTAAGCTTTCGGGCCTCCCGAATTGAAAGGCCCCGCGAGTTTCGCGGGGCCTTTTTCGTTAACGTTTAATTGCCAAGATGGCCTTGCAGCAGACCAATACGGCGTAATTCAGATCACTGAAACAGCGTCGACACAATTCGATACATAAAACTTGTTGCGGTGCACAATAGATGGGAGCATAATGAACTTTGTCTCCTCCATCTCCTCCAAGAAATGGATTTAAGCCCGCCTAGCGCGGGCTTCTTTTTTTGTCATGCCGCAGCTTGCTGTGGATGCGGAGCCCGCCCCAGCCCTGGAAAGGAACCCTGATGCACGCCACAAAAGTTCTCGAACACCTGAAGAAGCATGGCCAGCTGCTCGATTTCGATATTGCCGCAGCCATCAACATGCCGCTGGCTGATGTTCGCACGTCCCTGACCGAGCTATCGGCCCGCGGCGACATTTCCCGGTGCAGCGTGACCAGCTATGTCAAAGGCAAGGCAATTGAGGGATTCCAATGCCGGATTTCAGGGTATATTCCACGCCCGGCGCCCGGCCGTAAACCAGGCGTCAAGTAAAGAAGGGCATTGGCGACGCAAGCGCCGATGCCGCAGCCGATCTGAAGGGAGATTTCGATGCCGGACAAAGACCTCGACGAGAAAGTCGAGCGCATGCTCAACGCCGCCCTGGGTGGCCTGACCCCGCATGAAGCGCTGGTCAAGGCGTCGCGTGACGAGGCTGCCAATGTGGCCGAACGTGCCGCCGCCAAGGAAAAAAACCGGGAGCGCGCCTTGCGCCTGCTCGCCGAAATCGAAAAGGCCCAGGGCAAGTCAAAACCCTAGTCGCACCGCTGCGCACACAGAAAAAGGGCGTCTGCCGCAAGGCAGGACGCCCTTTTTGTTGCCGACAAAACGCTATTTGATGATCAGCAGGCTGTCGTCCCAGGCCGCGTGTTTTTCCAGCCCGAGCAAATTGGCGACAGTTGCGGCGATATTCGACAAACCTGCCGTCTCGGTCTGCCTGAGGCCCAATCTTCCGCCACTCACCGTGTCGTAAAGAATCAAGGGCACCGGGTTCAGGGTATGCGCCGTCTTCGCCTTGAACGAGCCATCCTTGTTGAGCGCCGGCTGCTTCGTCTTCTTGTCCAGTTCGAACATTTCGTCGGCATTGCCATGGTCGGCCGTGATCAGCGCCACGCCGCCTGCCGCATCCACGGCCTGCAGGACGCGACCCAGCGATAGATCAACGGCTTCGACGGCCAGCGTCGCGGCAAAGAAATTGCCGGTATGGCCGACCATGTCGCCATTGGCGAAATTGCAGCGCAGGGTCTTGTACAGGCCTGACTGAATCGCGGCGATCATCGCATCGGCGATTTCGGCAGCCTTCATCCACGGGCGCTGCTCGAAGGGCACGACGTCGCTCGGCACCTCCTGCCAGGTTTCGCCCTCGAACTTGCCGGAGCGGTTACCGTTCCAGAAATAGGTGACGTGGCCGAATTTCTGCGTTTCCGAGCAGGCAAACTGGGCGATTCCCGATTTGGCGAACCATTCGCCGGTGGTGTCCTTGATCGCCGGCGGGGCAACGAGAAAGCGTGCCGGCAACTTGAGGTCACCGTCGTACTGCAGCATGCCGGCGTAAGTCACACGCGGCGCACGGACCCGGTCGAACTTGTCGAAACCGGCTTCTTCGAAGGCACGGGTAATTTCGATGGCGCGGTCGCCACGGAAGTTGAAGAAAACGACCGAGTCGCCATCCTCGATGGTGCCGATTGCCTGACCATTCTCGGCAATGACGAATTCCGGCAAATCCTGGTCGATGGTGCCCGGATACTGCTCGCGCAGGCCGTTGACCGCCGCCGTGGCGTTGGCAAATTGCGCCCCCAGGCCCAGCACATGGGTCTGCCAGCCTTTTTCCACCATCGCCCAGTTGGCATCGTAGCGATCCATGGTGATGAACTGACGGCCGCCGCCCGAAGCGATACGGGCATCGAAACCGGCATCGCTGATGTCGCCAAGAAAGGCCTCGAAGGGAATGACATAGTCGAGGGCGCTGGTTTCCGGCACGTCGCGGCCGTCGAGCAGGGCGTGGATACGCACGGTCGCGATGCCTTCTGCCTTGGCCTGGACGACCATGGCCTTGAGGTGATCGATATGGCTGTGCACATTGCCATCCGAGAACAGGCCGAGGAAGTGCACAACATTGCGCCCGGCTTTCGCCCCGGCGATGATCTGCTGCCAGGCTTCACCCTGCCAGATGGCACCGGACGCGATGGCATTGGCGACCAGCGAGGCGCCCTGGCTGTACACCTGACCGGCGCCGATGGCGTTGTGGCCGACTTCGGAATTACCCATGTCGTCATCGGAAGGCATGCCGACGGCGGTGCCGTGGGCGCGCAGACGGATGTTCGGGAAATTCGCGAAGAGGCGGTCCAGGGTCGGCTTGCGGGCAGCAGCGATGGCGCTGCCGACCTCGGTCTTGGGCAGGCCGTAGCCGTCCATGACGATGATGACAACCGGGCCGGGAACACCGGGGAAGGCGGAGAGCTTGTTCAGCATGGGCTGGCTTTCGGCAAAAGCCGACATTTTACCTCCTTGCCGCGACGCACCCCAGCGCCGCGCGGCGGGGCTGAAAGTCACCCGACACGCAAGATTCATTTTTTGCACCGTCCGCCTATGGGATAATCGCGCCCCTTTCCGCAACACCGCAGCAGGCATGGCCAAAGACGCACCGATTCAGTTCAAGGGCACGACCCTCAAGATCATCCAGACGCAACTCCGCAGCACCGACCCCGCCAGGCTACACGCTGCCCTGGCCGAACTGACCGGCAACAGTCCGGACTTTTTCGAGAACGAACTGGCGGTCCTCGATTTCAGCCACACCGACACCCTCGCCGACCTGCCTGACTGGAAGGGCATCTGCCGCCTGCTGGCCGATTCCGGCCTGAGCGCAATTGCCACCTGCGGCCTGCCCGCCGCCCAGGCCGCCAATGCGGCCGATGCCGGCCTGCCGAGCGTCTCCGGCGACGCTCTCGGCCGCACCCCCCGCAACCGGGTGGCCGAACCGCCGCCACCACCGGCCGCACCAGTTGCCGCACCTGAACTCGCCGCTGTCCCGCCAAGGCCGGAACCACCGCCGCGCACCATCACGCTCGACAAGCCGCTGCGCTCCGGCCAGCGTTTCTACGCCAAGGGTTGCGACCTCATCGTCACCGCCATGATCAGCGCCGGCGCCGAAGTCATTGCCGACGGCCACATCCACGTCTATGCCCCCTTGCGCGGCCGCGCCCTGGCCGGCGCCAGCGGCGACAAGTCGGCCCGCATCTTCACCACCAGCCTGGAGGCCGAACTGGTTTCCGTGGCTGGCATCTACCGCACTTTCGAAGCCGGCGTTCCCGCCGAACTCGCCCGCCAGCCGGCGACGATCTGTCTCGTCGAGGAAGGTGGCAACAGCCGCCTGACCGTTGCCGCCCTGGCCCTCCGTTAATCGCGCGTTTCGACGCGAGCTTTTTTCACCACTTACCCAGCGAGAACACACGTGACCAGAATCATCGTCGTTACTTCCGGCAAGGGCGGGGTCGGCAAGACCACCACCAGCGCCAGCTTTTCCACCGGCCTCGCGCAGCGCGGCTTCAAGACGGCCGTCATCGACTTCGACGTCGGCCTGCGCAACCTCGACCTGATCATGGGCTGCGAACGCCGCGTCGTCTATGACCTGATCAATGTCATCAACGGCGAAGCAACGCTGACCCAGGCCCTGATCAAGGACAAGCACGCCGACAACCTCTACGTGCTGCCCGCCTCGCAGACGCGCGACAAGGATGCATTGACCGAAGAAGGTGTCGAGAAGGTCATCAAGGAACTCGAACACCAGGGCTTCGACTACATCGTCTGCGACTCGCCGGCCGGTATCGAATCGGGCGCCATCATGGCCCTCGCCTTCGCCGACGAAGCCCTCGTCGTGACCAACCCGGAAGTCTCCTCGGTACGCGACTCCGACCGCATCCTCGGCATTCTCCAGGCCAAGTCGCGCCGCGCCATCGAAGGCCGCGAACCGGTCAAGGAACACCTGCTCATCACGCGCTACAACCCGACCCGCGTCGAAGCCGGCGAAATGCTGTCATACAAGGACATCCAGGAAATCCTCCGGGTGCCCATCATCGGCGTCATTCCCGAATCGGAAGAAGTACTGCAAGCCTCCAACCAGGGTTCGCCAGTCATCCACCAGAAAGATACCGACGCGGCCGAAGCCTACAACGACGTGATCGCCCGCTTCCTCGGCGAGGACAAGCCGCTGCGCTTCGTCGACTACGTCAAGCCGGGCCTGCTGAAGCGCCTGTTCGGAGGCAAGTAAGATGTCCTGGCTCCAGAAACTCTTCGGCAACCAGCCGAAAACCGCCCAGATGGCCAAGGAACGCCTGCAACTGATCATCGCCCACGAACGCGATGGCGGCGGCAGCAGCGCCAACTTCCTGCCCGACCTGCAGCGCGAACTGATCGCCGTGATCTCCAAGTACGTCAAGGTGAACACCGACGACATCCGCGTTTCGCTGGAAAAGCAGGGCAATTTCGAGGTGCTGGAAGTCAATATCGTGTTGCCGGAAAAAGGCTGACAGCAACACCAGGCGCCAGCAAAGTATTACGGTCGACCGGCAAAACGTGGCGAATTTTCAGGCGCTGGCCGGGCATGGGGTGAGTGGCGAAGTGGCGGGACGCAGTTTGCGTCTGGGTTCGCCTGACTGGCTGGGAGCGGCGGCGGATGAACGGGTTTTGAACTTGCAGCAGGTAGGCAAGACGGTAGTCGTGCTGGCTGAAGGGGATAACTTGCTGGCCTTCATTGCAATTGCCGACGCCTTGCGCCCGACCTCGCGCGAGGCTGTCGCACGCTTGCGCGCCAAGGGGATACGTGTGGTGATGCTGACTGGCGACAACGCCGCAACAGCAGCGACGATTGCCCGGCAGGCCGGGATTGACGAATTCAAAGCCGGGATTTTGCCTGGTGACAAGGCGGCGGCCGTGGCTGAGTTGAAATCGGCTGGTGGCCTGGTTGCCATGGTTGGCGACGGCATCAACGATGCGCCGGCCTTGGCGGCGGCGGATGTCAGTTTTGCAATTGGTGCCGGATCGGATGCGGCTGTTGAAGCGGCAGATCTGACGCTGATTCGCAGCGATTTGAACAGTGTGGTGGATGCGATTGAGCTGTCCCGCGCAACCCTTGGGAAAATCCGCCAGAATCTGTTTTTTGCCTTTATTTACAATATTTTGGGCATTCCCTTGGCAGCCTTTGGCATGCTCAACCCGGTGTTTGCCGGCGCCGCTATGGCAATGAGTTCAGTATCGGTGGTCTCAAATTCGCTATTATTGAAGCGTTGGCGGCCTTTGAGCCGTTGAGACACCGAGGTTAATCTGGCAGAGAACAGCAAAACTCCGAGTTACGACACGCTGCTCGATAGCATTGAGCACATCGTCTACCACCTCAATTTGTGTACTGGCCGCTATGAATTCCTTTCATTGGCGGCATCTACGCTTTTTGGCTTGAGCCATGAAGAATTGTGCACGGCGGGGATTGATCTGGTGGCGCAACACATGTTGCCGGGCGAGTACGAGGCTGCAATCCAATATATCGGCGAACAGGCCAAGGCGAATCCCGGGCGGCGGGTGGCTTGTTCGGTCGAATATCGTCTGCGCTGTGCCGATGGCCAGGTAAGGCATTACCACGATTCGATGACCATCGAAGTGGCGAAGGATGGCACGCCCTTGGCAGTTGCTGGCGTTGCCGTGGATGTCTCGCAGCGTGCAGTGGCAGCGTTGGCACTCAAGGAGGCTGAAGGGCTGTTTCGCGGGACGATAGAAGCGGCGCAGCTTGGTATTTTTGTTCTGCAAAATGCTACTTTTCGTTACGTTAATCCGTGTCTGTTGTCCGGATTCGGCTATTCGAATGAAGAGTTGCTCGGTAAGTTGGGACCAGTTGATCTGGTGATTCCCGAGCAGCGTGAAATGTTGCGTGACCAAGTCCGGCGACGGGCCGCTGGTGAGCTCGGCAAAGCGTATGAAATCATCGCTTTGCGCAAGGACGGAACAACTTTTCCGGCGCGTATTCTTGGCACGCCGACGACGATCAATGGTTTGCCGGCTTCGGTCGGCACCTTGGTCGATATTTCGGAGCAGAAAGCTGCCGAACACAAAATTCGTGAGCTGGCCGAGTTTGATCCGCTCACCGGTTTGCCCAACCGCCGTTTGTTGCACGACCGCTTTGCGCAGATGGTGGCGGTGGCCGAGCGTGAGCAATCCGATCTGGCGCTGATTTTTCTCGATCTTGACCACTTCAAGCGGATCAATGACTCGCTGGGTCATAGCGTGGGTGATGATCTGTTGTGTGCAGTTTCAGAGCGTCTGGCATCTGTGATACGCAAGGTTGATACCCTGGCACGGCTGGGTGGCGATGAATTCATTTTTGCCCTGCCTGGCATTCAGGCTGCAGCCGCAGCGGAAGTGGCGCGGCGCCTGCTCGAAGTTTGCGCCTCGCCATTTTCAGTGGCCGGACACGACCTGACCATTTCCCCCTCGCTCGGTATCAGTCTCTATCCGCGTGACGGCAAGGATCTGGAAACGCTGTTGCGCAATGCCGATACGGCGATGTACAAGGCCAAGGAGCTGGGACGCAACGCTTTCCAGTTTTACGCCAGCGAGATGAATGTTGCGACGCTGGAGCATTTGCTGATGGAAAGCAGCCTGCGTCGCGCCTTGAACAGCAACGAGTTTGTGCTCCATTACCAGCCCCTGATCTGCCTGAAAACCGGGCGGATTATCGGGGTTGAGGCCTTGATTCGCTGGCAGCACCCGGATCTCGGGCTGATCATGCCGGATCGCTTCATTCAGGTGGCGGAGGAAACCGGTCTGATCAACCCGATGGGTGACTGGGTGTTGTGCGAAGCCTGTCGTCAGGCGATGGTCTGGCAAGCGGCCGGTTTGCCGGCAGTGAGGATGGCAGTCAATGTCGCCCCGGTGCAGTTTCGACAGGCGGGCTTTGTGGAAGAACTGGCCGGGGCGCTGGCTGCTTCCGGCCTGGCGGCCGAAAACCTGGAGCTGGAACTGACCGAGCGCACCGTGATGCACGATGCCGAAATCACGCTCGGTACGTTGTCGGCGATCAGCCGCATGGGCATTGATCTGGCGCTCGACGATTTTGGTACCGGCTATTCTTCATTGGCCTATTTGCGGCGTTTCCCGGTGGGTAAACTGAAGATTGACCGCTCTTTTGTGCGGGACATGGTGGATGAGGCCGATGATCAGGCGATTGCCTCGACCATTGTGTTGATGGGCCACAATTTGCGCCTCAAGGTGCTGGCCGAAGGGGTTGAAACGGCCGATCAACTCGCCTTGTTGCGTAAAATGGGCTGCGATATGGCACAGGGTTTTTATTTCAGCCGCGCAGTGCCGGCTGAGCAACTGGCTGATTTGCTGCGCGAGCAGCCGTTCTTGATCAAGGAGTAGGGCATGGAAAATACGGTTATCAAAGTCGGCGGCATGAGCTGTCAGGGTTGCGTCAAAAACATTACCGGCGTGCTGAGCGCACTGCCCGGCGTTTCGAGCGCCGAGGTTTCACTCGAAGCGGCTGAGGCGCGGGTGGCCTTTGATGCGCAGAGCGTATCGCGGGCTGCATTGGTCGAAGCCATTGAAGATGCCGGTTTTGACGCTGAATAATCTGGAAACTTGATCATGGCTGGTGCTGAAAAAGACATCCGACTGACGCAGCTTTCCCATGGCGGCGGCTGTGGCTGCAAGATTGCCCCGGATGTGCTGCAAAAAATATTGGCGGGTTCCGCTGGCGGCATCATCCCGCCGCAATTGCTGGTCGGCACCGAGAGTAGCGACGACGCGGCGGTGTATCAAATCAACCCGCAGCAGGCGATTGTCGCGACGACGGATTTTTTCATGCCGATTGTCGACGACCCTTACGATTTTGGCCGCATTGCCGCGACCAACGCCATTTCCGATGTCTATGCCATGGGCGGCACGCCGCTGTTTGCGCTGGCGCTGGTCGGCATGCCGGTGAATGTCCTGCCGCTGGAAACCATCGGCAAGATTCTCGCTGGCGGTGAGGCGGTTTGCCGTGCGGCCGGGATTCCGATTGCCGGCGGGCATACGATTGATTCCGTCGAACCGATTTACGGTCTGGTGGCGATTGGTCTGGTCAGCCCGACGCATTTGCGCCGCAACTCGGCGGCCAGGGCCGGTGACAAGCTGATCCTCGGCAAGGCGCTGGGCGTTGGCGTATATAGCGCCGCCCTGAAAAAGGATCAACTGCACGAATCGGATTACGAGGCGATGATTCAGAGCACCACCCAGCTCAACACGCCGGGGCCGTTGCTGGCCTGTCTGGATGGCGTGCATGCGGTGACTGACGTCACTGGTTTTGGCTTGCTCGGACATTTGATGGAGGTGTGCAAGGGGAGTGGTTTGCGCGCCTCATTGAATTTTGGCGATTTGCCTTTGCTGCCACGCGCGCGGGAGCTGGCCGAAGCGGGCTACGTTACCGGCGCTTCAGGGCGTAACTGGCAAAGCCTTGAGCAAGGCGTCAAATTGGCCGCCGGGTTGGGTGAGGTCGAGCGCGCTTTGCTGACTGACCCGCAAACTTCTGGTGGGCTGCTGGTTTCATGTGCGCCGGATACGGTGACTGAAGTACTGTCGATTTTTTTGCAGCAGGGATTTACCCATGTTTCAGTGATCGGCGAGTTGGCCGAGAAGTACTGGGCGATGGCGAACGAACCGCCGCTGACGAAGCAGGCGGGCCAGACTTCCCAGCCCTTTTTCCAGCCGGCCATGACGATGACCAGGTAGAGCGGGATGAAGACGGAGATTAGCGGCAGGGTGCGGCCGACCATCTGGCTCAGTGCGACATCGGGAATGCCGGCAACCTGGCCACCGACGACGATGGGGATGCCGATGGCGCCCCAGGCAACACGTGCCGT
>ERZ1034363.1247-NODE-1247-length-14927-cov-2.580067_pt1 | contig 14927 bp, 28 predicted proteins | sample MGYA00520616_ERZ1034363 | MGnify/ENA primary metagenome ERZ1034363 (study PRJEB33736, sample SAMEA104284506) | Azolla filiculoides | biome: Urban; feature: Water surface; material: Ditch water | place: Netherlands | collected 2015-10-28 | depth 0-0.1 m ...
CTGGCAACGCCTTTGCTGAAATGGCCTTCACGATCGAGAAAGATGCTGTCGAAGCTAAGAGCCGCGCGCAGAAAGCAGAATACACCACCGAACTTGCGCAAGACTTGAAAGCAGTTCATGGTCTGGACGCTGAAACCGAACTGGCTAACATTCTTCAGTCTGAAATCCTGGCTGAAATCAACCGCGAAGTCGTTCGTACTATCTACCTGACAGCAACCTCTGGTGCTGTTAACACTTCGACTCCTGGTACATTCGACCTTGACGTTGACGCAAACGGCCGTTGGTCAGTTGAGAAGTTCAAAGGTCTATTAGTTCAGATCGATCGCGAAGCTAACCAAATCGCTAAAGAAACACGTCGTGGTAAGGGTAACTTCATCATCTGTTCATCAGATGTTGCTACAGCTCTTGCAGCTGCTGGTGTTCTTGACTACGCTCCTGCGCTGTCGACCAACCTGAATGTTGACGAAGCAAACAGCACCTTCGCAGGTGTTCTGAATGGTCGCTTCCGCGTTTACATCGACCCATATGCTACCGGCAACTACCTGGTTGTAGGCTATAAGGGTGCATCGTCCTTCGACGCTGGTCTCTTCTACTGCCCATACGTTCCGCTGCAAATGGTTCGCGCCATCGGTCAAGACAGCTTCCAGCCAAAGATCGGCTTCAAAACCCGTTACGGCATGGTTGCTAACCCATTCGCTAAGGGTGCTGCATCCTTCGCTGGTTCGGGTTCGGGTCTTGATGCGAACAGCAACAAATACTACCGCAGAATCAAGGTTCAAAACCTCCTGTAATCTGAGGATCAATAAAAAGAGTCTGGAATCAACCAGACCGACTAAAGAGGGCCGAAAGGCCCTCTTTTTTTTACATCATCACTCTCTCAACCGCATCATCATACGCTTCATCCCCATGATGATTTTTGATATAATCCAGTAGGATAACAATCTTCATCTCAAGTTCTCCTGTTAGACGAGCATAGCTTACGCTCAGATCGACTCCATCCTTTTCATATTTTTCAAGCTTGGCGTCTACCATATTCTTGACTAGATTGTATGATGTCATGTCGGTCTCCTTATACTAGTTTCGGGCGTTCGATCAGGGTCTGCTTGACACCTTCACGATCACCATGCGATTTCACTTTGGCAGCAAGATTGATCTGCTTGCCCTTATCAGCCAGACGCTTTGTCCCCTTATAGACGAACACATTGCCTACCAGGTCTTTGATCACGTGGATCCAGACGATACCGTACATACCATCAAAACCTTTGACCATTTCAACCACACCAGAAAGAGTGATCTTATCACCAACATTACCAACATGGTTGGATTTGGCGGCATCGTATGCACGGGCCTGAGTAATCAGCTCACTCCAAACAGCCAGGTTCTGAGCTCGAGTGCCATCCCACTTATGCTCGTTGCCTTCGAGATCTACTGCAGTGGGGAACTTGCGTTCGCCACATGTCACACGGTAGTTGTCATCGGGTTCAGACATCGGCAGGAACTCACCAGCCTTGAAGGCACGACCCGTCAAGGAGCACTCATATCCGTCATAGGGTGCATGAGCTCGGCCATTAACATCGATCGTTGCATTCGGGTAGACTTCCAAAACGACTTCTTTCCACGGACGGGGCGCTTTCGAAGCATAAGCATTGTTCACTGCATTCAGATCGGTGACGATGAACATTTTGGATCTCCATATCCTTTTGTGCTCTGATGACATATATATAGAGTCGATAGCCGTCAACGTCAACCGCAAATCAAACGTAATCCCGTACAAAACCCAGCGAATCGCAATTTTCACACTCTCCCTCGGTGCGATCGGGGTTGCCAGACCTGCCCGACTTAACATCTCCACCGTCTTCATCCCAGTTTTCGAACCCCGTTCCATCACAAATAGGGCACTTTCTCCAAGGCATTTTACCGAGAATCGTATCTCTCATATCTTCGATTGTAAAGTGCACTGTGAGCTACTCCTGCTGATGCGCGTTGAAAATCATGAAGGCGGCAAAGTCATCGTACCCATTTTTAAAATTGAAAATGGGGATGTTCCTGCTTGCTGCGATCCTCATGGCCTGACCAGTACCACCAGACGCTTTCCCGTCTTTCGTCCAACAAAGAATGAAATCTACAGGATCGTTTAGATCTCGACCCAGAACCTGGTTAGCATTTCTGCTCATCAACAGCTTTGCCCCCTTTCCTAACGAATCGGGTTTGGGATGAAACTGTTTAGTATATCGTTCGTCGAAGTTGGGTACAATGTACGTCAAACCGTCAGTGACTCGCCCATTGAAGCCATCCCAAGGTAAGAAAATCTCTTTGTTGGTGGCTCCCCTTTCAAAGGCATCGTCAGCACCGTCTGCACCCCCAGAGCGCAGACGGTAGCCTAGTTTGTCTAGCCTACGCGCAATGGTTGACATGGTCGCACACACGTCTGGTGGACATTCACGGCTTCCGATTCCTGCGTAGGTTTTCATCACACACCAAACAGTTCAGAAGCGATGGAACCGACTTGTTTCATGTCTGCAAGAGATCCCCAGTGGGACTTAGCCCACTTCATGATCTCGCCCTTGTTTCGGACCTCTGTTCCTTGGAAAAAGAACGCCAGCTGAAGACGAATGTCATCGGCCGTTGCCATTTGCGGGAGCACTGATTCCAGGATGCCCTTCTCGCGGTGTAGGTCATATACAACAGGAGAATTTGGCGAGAGCAGTTCAACTGTCTGGTCGATGGTGCTGATAATCTTCTGGATCACTTTAATGGCTTCATCGTCGGTGGTCTGACGATTCCCAGCGTTCTTGCCAACCTTGTCGATCTCGCTAAGGGCGAATACCAACTTGGGTGCGATAGGATCCCGATCCTTGCGAAGTTTCATGGACTCTGCCTTCAGCTTTTCAATAATACTCATATTATGTTCCTTCATGATATTTGTTTTCGATCAAACAGTCTCTCGAATACCTTGTGACACGCAATCCTATATTCGTCTCTGGTCATAGGGTTCTTTGGACCTAGTCTGAGGCGGGTTTTATTATACCGTTCCCAGGCCGAATGGGTAGCCTCGACATATTCAGCGTGTTGGAAGTGGTTGAGATACTGCTTAGACACCTCATCCCAATCAACCTCAACTACTGGAAGATTATTATATCCACTGACATCCTTCTGGCGATTTTCTCGGTTCTGAGGATATCTCAACCGTTCGATCATTCTCAATGCGGCTTCTGCTTCTGCCTCTGATGCACCGTTTGCCACGGTTTTCAGAGACAGTGCTTTTATTTTAGCTTCGATACTCATAATACCTCACAACTCCACATCAACGTAGTCGAGTTCACCAAGACAATGAAAGATTGTCCGACCGAATCTCGACTGCATAGTGTGATGCCAATGACCAAAATACCACTCATCAGGTTGGTGAGCGTCGAACATTGCTTGAAATGCCTGTCCCGTACGAGTCTGGATCTTTCGAGCGCTAGTGCCGCCAATAGCAAGGCCCGTCTGAACAAACATCTGATACGTTACCTCAGTCGGCGCATCGTGAGTAATCATTACGCGGGGCTTGACAGTAGTGTAGATGTCGTACAGGCGATTCAACTCGCCAATCGACAGCTCCTCATCCCTCCACCAATCGACCCCCTCTTGACGCCGAGCGTAGTCAATCGACCACGCACCACCGATGAACATCACATCATTTTCAATCAGTCCGTCGTTGATATACCCAGGCATCGTTTTGCATTTGGTGGGGTCGTCGTGGTTGCCACGAATGAACCGATGTTGAGGGTTTGCAGTCTGCCACTCAACCAGCTGATCATGCCAATACTGCCCTGCGAATCCAATCCCAAAGTCCCCCACCTGGATGGTAGGGCCCTTAAAATCGTGAATGCTATATGATTGATAGTCATAGAGCTTTCCAGGAATATCACCAATGATACGAGTCAGAGTCATTTTTCTTTCCTAAGATATACATACACCACGAGACTAAATTCTGGCACTCCGATGGTGTTGTAGTAATATTGAACGTGATCTACCCATCCACCAACACTATCAGAATCAATGAATTCGCCAACTCGGGGAATATGTAGAGGGTCATCTACTGAAAACTTTCTATCGGTCATTCCATATTGATCGGTTTCGGCAATCCACATACGTGTACGAGACATGTTATTTCCCCCGATGCTCGAGATAATTGTTCAGATAGCTTTCGATGTTCTTCTTGCCGATAGGGTTCTGAGAGTGAACTGAAAATTGGAAATCGGCAGGGATTTCCATATATTCGTCCATATCATAATCCACCAACATTTTCGCAATTTCAAATCCAGTGGGTTCTGCGTCAGGATCACCAAGGTCGTGGTCAAAACTGATGAAATTTGGAAACCCGAGGTTTTTGATCGTGTCATACGCCTCAGTCCAATTGCGAGCAACAACCCAATTGTCACGAGATCCGTACCATTCTGCCCATGTGGCATCGCGAGGCCAACGCTCATCGTCGATAAACATTGCATAAGTCATGATCAGATGTCCTTTCTGGTTTTCAGGTCGTTCAGATTGAAGATGGGGCCTCTGATGGACCCTTCATTACGAGGAATTGCAGCAATTCCCATCGGAAACCGCTTAATGGATTTACACACACGCTGAGCGTGATCCATACCATGCTCAGCGTGTGTGCTTTCAGAAACCTTATACGAGCCTTCTTGGTAAACAGCGTAGATGTCGTAGGTCATAGCCAATCTCCATTTGATACGAAATCTATAGCCTACGACATGTTAACAGTCAACCCGTATTTTAGTTATTCCATGCCAAGAGCCGACATATACATATCGAGGATGGCTTCTTCCTCTTGACGTGCTTCGCGGCTCTTCTTGCGAAGAGAGACGATCTTCTTCATCACTTTCGTGTCATATCCCCGACCCTTGGCTTCGGCGTAGACCTCTTTCTCTTGGTCGGCGACGTCTTTCTTTTCAGAAGCGAGTTGTTCGACGCGCTCAACGAATTGACGCAGTTCGTCGGCAGTTACGTTATACGAGTCAGTATTGGTGTCAGTCATGTCATTCTCCTTTGACTATGTTATTAAGGTCGATTGTGGCGGAAACAGCAGTATCGAGCTGTTCTCTTGTTTCTGAGATTGCAACGCATTCCCACAACTGTTCGAATGTCAGGCCGCTGAAAAACGCATTGCCTACTGAGCTGCTGATGTAGTTGTAATCGGTGATTGTGAAGGGCGGTTCATCGATCATTTGTGGAGGCTGTACTTTGTAAGCAGAGCACCAGCCACACCGTCTGTGTGCTTATCAGGAACAAATACGTAAGCACAGGTATCCAATGGGATATGGTGGACGACTTCCCCATCCACAATCGGATACGTGGGATCGTGGACAACACTTGCGATGTATCCCAGACTCTTGAAGGTGTCGATGGTGGTATAAACATCGTTCATTTTACCTTCAAGAGTCAACACTGTACCGAATCCTTGTGGGGTTGAATACTCCCAGTCTCGAAACGATTTGATGATATCCTGATCTCGAGTGAGGATGTTGGACTGGGCGTTTGTGTTTTGAGTATGTCGCTCAATGTGCTTCACGAAAGCATTCGATGCGTGAGATCCTTGGGCAATCGCCTTCCCCGAATTCATCGAGGCGAGGTCGTTGCGGACAATGATGTAGAGAACTGGTAGTGTCATATGTTATCCTTTGCGTTTGTCCATTGCAGTCAGTGTGTTTGAACACACACTCACAACGAGCATGAACGTGAAGAAACCTACAGCAAACGTATATCCAGCAGCCGCCATATAGTAAAGACATACGGCCGTGATAGCATGCACGAGGAATTGTAGCATGTGATTCCGGTAGGGCTTTTCACCTTTTACCGATTGGGGGAATACGTCGGGATTCAGCATCACTGCACTAGCGAGAATTACAACTCCTGAGTTGAAGGCTAGATACGCCATACCGACGTACCAGCCCCAGCCGAACCCCAATTTCACGATAAAAAGGGTTGCTGCCATGATGACAGCAGCAACCACATATTTGGCATCTTCGTATGGGAATTTCAAATGTTTTTCCTTTGTTAAGAGGCTGCCTAGGCAGCCTCTGCCATTTCCACGGCAAGATTCAGAGCGTCTTGCTTTTTCTTTGCACCTTGACCAAACCAGGCGCTGGTCATGCGAGTGTCAGTCGACCGACCGAGCTTGTGGTCGATCGTGTACGTTACGGCATTGAATGCTTGCCAAAATGTGCCAGCTTGATATTCTGCACCAGGCTGTGTCTCGATAAGATCCATGGCCATCTCTGCGGTGCGCGCAAGTTTCTTGTCTTCTTTCTTGGATTCGCCAAACACCTTACCAAAGTAGGTTTCCAGATCAGACTTGATGTAACGCTTGGACCCGAGGAATTCAGCAGCTTCCTTGAAGGTTTCCAGCTTGGAATGCGACAAGCCAAGGATTTCTTTGACGCGCGCTGCATCAAACACAGACCGGTGGTTCAGTTTGACAGACGGCTGATTCGATTCGTTCAGTGCAACGGTCAAAGTGTTGTTGCACACGACGCGTTCGAGGCAGAAGCGAATATCGATCGAGCGACCGTATTGGTGGGGGTTGGAGAACAGCAGATAACCTTTGACCTCGTCACCGCCGAACAGAGAGAAGCCATCTTTGACGTCTGCCAGAGCCCACACGATCTGGCCTTCTTTAAGCGAACCAGCGGTATCCATCACCATGTCACCAGCTTTGACGAAGTCAGTGAAGAAATCGAACGCTTCACTGTTCTGAACCGGATTCCAGCCAGGACCGACTTGCGACAGCACTTTGCCGTCGGTCTCACGAACAAGAGCTTGACGGCCAGTGGGTTTCTGAGTGCCGTTCCAGTCGAAGAAAGTGTCGACTTTCTCGACTTTCCAGTCGACCCCAGCAGCTACCATCATCTGCTCAGGAGTCATGTCGTCGCCGACTTGAGTCCCAAGTCCGTGCCAGATTTTGTTGCGATCGCCACGGAACGCCATCTGTGCTTTGCCGCCGACAAACTCAATCTCATGTGCCATTTTGTATGTTCCTCTGTTTGATTCCGTATAACCAATATATACACTAGCTGGAAACTCAGATCAACATGTATTCACAACATATTTCTCAATTATCTGCTTTTGTGATAACTAATCCATTTTCAGAGGTTTTAATGATAATGGTATCACCTGGAGCCAAACCCATATACCGCACAATTTCTTCAGGAATATTCATGGTAATGATATCAGACTCATCTTCAATATCCTGGAAGATATCATCTACCTTCCAGAATTTGTTTTCGAAAGTGGCCATGCATCACCGAAGCTTCAGGGGCTCTTCGATGCCGGTTTTGAATGCTTCATCTGCACGTTCAGTGGATACAATTTGGTATTCAGCCAAATCAATCTTGGGGTATCCGGCTACATTCATCCACGTTCCCTGCCAAAACGAACCTAGTGCCGTCTCGTAAACCCGTTTCTGATCAACCAGCTTAGTCTGAGCATCCGCAAATTCGATCCGCCCGGCTTCAATCATCCGTTGGAGTTGAACGTATACAGTGGAATCGATGTTGGGGTTTTGCTCTTGGATCGATTGGAATACGGCACGAGCACCGTCATTACCATAGCGACCCTGAAGAGCTGCAGTGATGACATCTTTCATGTCATCACGTTGCATCGCCGGGATCTGAGCCGCTTCAGCAATACGGTTGCCATACTGAGCCAGAATATTCCGGTTATTCTCGTCTGTGGCTACGATAACCCGCTCGAGGCGGTTTCCAGTATTATACGCTGAGGTGTAGCTTACAGTGCAGGTACCCACGATTGCACCAACGACAATACCAGAAACCATCAGACCAATATATTTCATTTCATTTCTCCTTAGAATCTTTTGTTACGATGTGCGAAGTGCGAGATTTGATATCCAAGACTGGATCTGTCATTGTTGGATAGAAACCAAGTAGTCGCAGGTGTGATGATCAGAAGAATAATACCAACCACCACGAAAAGCCAGGTAGGAGCAGATGTATCATCAGCGAGATATTCGAAGTCTTCCATTTTTTGAGGTTTATAATGCTTAGGCACTGTTACCCCAATGATTTGATTGATCATGTCTTTATCTACTCGAGGTAGCAGCATAATTAGATCCCTTGTTACTACGCTGAGCATCTTATCAGATGACCAGTCTCTAACGTCAACCCAAGCGATCTTTTCCCCCTGCACTCCAATTGTGATCACCACATCATTGATGTTATGTGCATCCCACGATTGAGACAGCGTTTCAGCCCACACCTGATGTTTAGATGTCACGTTGATGATCACGTTCGCTCCAGATCCACGAAATCCTGCATTGATACGTTCCAAGTCGCGATTCCATTCCCAGATAAACGGGGGTGAAGCAAGATCAGTATAGAAAACACGATCAACGTGATAATAGTCATACACCTGAGGATATGCAACCAACGGAACATCTTCCAATTTTTGATTGAACAGGGATGATGCAGCGCCTTTGATGTAGTTAGTATAAGGCACCATCATTGTTACTGGGTCACCAATTTTGATAGACGCAAAACGTGGTGGAGTATCGACACCCTGACGATCAACCCGATCAATCTCATACCCAGACACGGTAGATTCTACGAAGTATCGTTGTTCCCAAGGATATACCGATTTGAACTGAGTTTTATACCTAGGGGTACAAGACCGCTTGTTGTTCACCGTAGTGCAGGTTTCACCGTTTCGAACTTGACGTGTTCGATAGTTGGTGCAGAAATCGTCTCTGTAGTCGCTCCAATACATGTTGCAACTTTCCTTACGAGGCTTAATCTTAGTAACCACCCCGTTCACCGCCATCTCGTCAGATGTCATTGACGAGTATCCAACAAAAGTCAAGCTGATGAGAATGATAGCAGTGATACCAAACTGAATCGCCATCTCTTCGAAGGTAAATTCGTGTCTGAATAGCAGCTTGGCGATCAAGATCCACGCAATTAGTGGAATTAGAAGTAGTAACATCGTCGATCCCATAGCGAACTCCTCAATGCACAGATTCGGATGGCATATCAAGATAATCCATCATGTTATACGTGTGTTTTCCATATCCCTGCTTGATGATATCAACGCATGATACGAAATCTTGATACGTCGGGATCGGATGGTAGGATACCTTATCTTCAAGAGGCGGGAGATTCGTTTTAATGAAATCTTGGGCCTGTTCTAGAGTATCAAACCCACTGGCACTATGCATGCACAGTGGATTCACTTTGCTGAATAACGCGTACCCTGATAGTGCTCCGAGGAAAATTCCCTTTTCCTCGGAGATTACGATGTATTTCATCTTCATGCTAGCAACTTCACTCCTCCAGTAGGACCATCCTGAATTTCACGGTTGAACCGCACATTGTTTCCGGCTTTCTGCCCAGCATTAAAAGCTGCTTCGGAGAATTTCTTTGTTGCTCCGCCACTGTAACCAGTCTTCATCTTTCCGAGATTCAGATGCTCTTTTGCAGCTGCTTCGACCAGCTGACCCTTTAGTACAATCAGATCCGTGCCTTTGCTTTTGGCCATATTTTCTTCTTTCAAGCTCAGGAGACGCTGGCGAAGACGAGCCGCCATGCCGATCATAAAAGAAGAACGGTATTGTTTGCGAGACCCTTGCGGGAGCCGCCCCGAGAACATCTTCCACTCGGTCTCCATAGCAAAATCGCACGTTTTGTAAATGTACTCAGCCAACTCAACATCCACGGAATATCCGTAGAACATGAGGTTAGATTCAGTTTTCCTGCGAAGCTTGCCTGTACGAGTCATACCACTTTTGTATCCTGCAAACTCTTTGCTGTTCCACACTTTGGTATCAGTGTAACGGGCGATCGCGGCCGAGACGAACGAATCGATTACAGACAGCGTCTTTCCGTCATTGAATCGGCGCAGGGTAAAGTCGCGCGATGCCTCGTTATTGGACTTGATGTCATCCATGGTGACGCTGTGCTCAGCCATCAACTTTGCTGCGATTGTCATTGCAGCTGATGCTTCGGATTCGGAAGCGCCATTGGCTTCAGTCTTTTCGAGAAGGGCTGCAATCTTACCACGGATCTTATCAAGGTTGCTCATGTTCCGTTTCCTTTTTGGATTTCACATACAATTGATATAATAGGAGTTTGTGTCGCCGTCAACCAGATTATAGAAGAAATGGGAGAATTGTTGTAAAGTAAAAAATCATGAATACTGCAAAGGCTGTCAGCCCAATTGTAATGAAATACCAATTGCGTTTAGGCAATTCAACCCAATCTTCTTCCGGGAATTTATAATCGTATAAAGAAGATTGTCGATTCTTGCGCATCCGCATCAGCCGAAGCTCTTCTCTGTCCTCACGCGAGTAAAATGGTTGTCTAGTATTATTGCTATGGTGTTTGTGTTCCTTATGATGATCAGAAACACGCTTAGTCTCGGACCACCCACTTTCAGATCTCGTGGTGTAAGTGGTATACGAATCACCATTACTTTTCATGGTATGGGTGGTCCTTGAATGAGGACCACCTGTAGACGTCGAGTGCGTGATTGTTCCGTTAGACGATGCGGTAGTGGTAAATCTCGTATTACCGGAAGTATGCGAGTGTCTTTTGTGAGACGACATTGCTCAATTCTCCTCTTTTGCAAGCAGGTGCGAATGGATTTCCCATACAAACCGATGATACCGAGCCATCCGTTCAATATCCTTTTCGGCAACACCTTTGAGACGACGTACATCCGTATTATGAGTCAAGTCAGCCTTTTTGACTTTCATAGCATCAGTGTTGGAAAACACGCCAGCTTTATATTCATCATAGGTCTGACCAGGCATTTTCGTCAGAAGACGAACAGCTTCAATGATGCGATCCGTCATCCCTGCATCACGGAGATCTTGGAAAGTGGTTCTCGTATCTTCGATTACATCATGCAGAAGAGCGATGCATTGCAGCTCTTCGTCAGATTCCTCAAGCAGGTTCATTACTTTGAACGGGTGCAGGATATAGGGGTTACCACCCTTATCGAATTGCCCATGATGGGCGTTTGTTGCGATCAGGATTGCCTTGGATAGGAGTTCACCTCGCTTAGCCATGATATGCACCTCTTTCATTCTTTAGTAGCCATAACCGTTTTATACTGAGTTTTTTGTTTGTCGGCAACCACTTCGTTGAGAAGTTGTGTCGCGTAGATGCCAATTCTCATGTTGCCGTTCTTATCAGCCACGCGCCAGTAACGAGCTTGAGCTGCTGTCAAGAATCCCCTCGATTTGAAGAACTCAGCCATTTCAGCGCCTACACGGGCATGGCAGGGACGAAACCCTTTATTGTTGCGGTATTTGACATCTTTGGAAACTTGCTCATCTGCTGTCTGATTCTGGTAAATCCGGAGCAGCGCACGTCCAACAGCTTTGTCGTTCGTTTTGAGCAATTCGACAATACGGTCTTTGTTCCAGTCGATCATCTCTAAGCACCTTCGATGCAGTTGTGTTGTATTATACATACACCACTAGCACCTACCATTCAACTTCAAAACAAAACTTTTTCTCGTATTTTTCTGAATTCGTCTATGTAATCATCAGCCTTCTCCACGAACACTCTAGGGTCTTCATGATCGATAGTCATGACTGTGACGATTTGAGGGATCTTCTTTCCCGTACGTTCAAAGAACATCTGTGAGTAGCAACTCTCCTGTATGAAGTAGTTGGTAATATCCTCTTTGTTCTTTATCTTCTTACTGGTCTTGAAGTCAATGATGCTCCACACACCATCCCACTTCGCAATACAGTCTGATCGCCCCGCCGTCCTCAGAGTGTCTGAGTAAAGGGGAATCTCGAGCCCTGCAATCAGCCCGACGTGATCATCCAAGAATGGTTTAATCTTAAAAAAGCTGTCCACGTTAGCTGGCATATGACCCTTCTTGTAGTTAGGATCGTTTTTCAAATAATGTTCTGCTAACTCGTGGACCGCAGACCCTCGTCTCGAAGCCTTAACTTGTATCTTTTTAACTTCTTCAGGTCCAACTCTTTTCTTCCACTTCTCTAACCACGTTTGGTCGGAACCAGCAGAAATCACCGTGGTAACTGATGGATATCTGTTACCTTCTGGAGTAATGTAAATACGCCCTCGGTCGGTCATCTCCTCCTGAAGCACAGGAAGTTCCCATTCTATATGTCGAAACATTATTCTTTGATATCCTCGACGGTCACACGGTTGAATTTGAGTTTGAAATTGGGAAATTGTAGCTTCGATACGTCTCTAGGCGACTTAGCATATGACAAGGATATGTGAGGAACATAGTTGTCCCACTTATCTTGCATTCCCATATCCTCATATTTTTTTCTAAGGATCGCGATGGTGCTGCACAGTTCGAGTTTCAGAACAGGGACATCTTGATTCTCGCCCAGCATACCAAACTTCATCGGTATCACTTCACGCGTTTCGATCAAATTGTACCCAGGATCTTCATGAGGTCCATCTACTTCATTGATTGGATAGAAAACGGTCGTGTGGAATTCAAAATCCTCGGGATTTTGCGGTACACCACCATAACCCTGAGACAGGTCGAAACCGTTATCTTGACACCAATTTCTCATATTGATTTGCGTTTCTAGATCGTAAATTATGGCTATATATTTTCTGGCCATTCTAACCTCATACTGTGGATACTGTCGTGGATGCTGTAATTATAGTCGCCTCGTAGGGCCCATTGCCCACAGTATCGTTGAGACGAGCTATATTCTGTTCTGCACCTGATGTTATGACGGCCGACGACCCTCCGGTGATCTGGCTTTCGTGACCGCAATCAGCAACGACCGTATCTCCCTTACGAGCTACAGGCTTCCCATTAACGGATACTGTCGGTGATCCAGTCGTTATTGTGCCCTCCGTTGAGAGGGGTGTTTCGTGGGACGGGTGATAACATGTACCACCCGTCCTATCGTCTTTTCTAGCTATTCCTACCAAAAATTGGCCCCCAGTTATGCCATCTCATTCTCTTCGGCGATGATGAACTCTTTGACAATACCGCTACGGACGATGTCGTCGACAGTAAACTCTATAATATCAAAACTCTTATTCATCCGTCTTAGGATTCTCATGAATCCTGCGAGGCCTGATGTATCCAGTCTGTTCTTGCTGCAAGCCAAATCATCCTGCTTAGTATCGCCACAGAATATAATTCTGGAGCTTTCACCAACTCGGGTCATCACAGTACGCAATTCATCATAACGCATATTCTGACATTCATCTACTATTATGATAGATTTATCGAACGTCAATCCTCGCACAAATGAAGTAGACATGAATTTCAACATTCCCTTTGATTTCAGAATTTGATACGCATCGCCGCGCCCAAACAAATCATTAACGATGTCTTGATATGGAGTCTCGTAATATCCCATCTTGTCAGATAGCGACCCTGGCATAAATCCTTGATCTCTTGACTGTACAGCAGATCTGATAACGATGATCTGTTGGAAATTCTCGCTCTCCATTACCTCTTCGAGCGCAAGCGCCATAGAAAGGTATGTCTTGCCGGTTCCTGCACTTCCAATATTAGCTATATGATATCCGTCTTCATATGCGTCTATGACTTTTTGTTGGTTTTGTGTCATAGCTGAAATTCGCTTCATAGCAAATTTCTTATTGAGTACGTTCTCTACTTCGGTTTCGTGTTGTCTTTTTTGTCTACGAGTAAGACGTTTGGTTGACATGAAGCCTCCTTGTTCGACCTCTTTACTTATCAGAGGTCAATGTTTGAATGTATGTGCGCCGATTTGGCTTTAGAAAGAACATCCTTAAAAGACGAATCGGTCTTGCGAACACCGATTCGTACCGAGTCAACTACCCCCGGGAATTTAGTATAAATTTGCTGGAAATTTGGATTTCGATCTAGATACTCGACTAACTCGGAGTATTTCATCACAACTTCAAACTCGGTTTGATTTTCGTTGTCGCGTATTGAGTAGACGGGCATTGGATCTCCTAAAACAAAAAAAGGGATGACCCGTAGATCATCCCCATCAAATACGAATAATTTGTGATCTACATGGTTATTTATGTAGGATATAAACGATCGCCTGTGATATATTCATAGATTTCTTTCCAGTTGTTTACTTTAGGGATGAGGGGGTTATCATAAGATTCATTATAGTGTTGTTTCATGATAAGAGGTTTTAGCCCATACTTCAGCCCATACTCAGCATTCTGTGCGACATCTTCTACCCAATAGCACCCAGAGCCATCGTACTGGCTCAGAAGAGCATCCTTATTCTCGGATTTGCCGCACAGAGTAAGCCGCTCAAATGCAGTCATCCCAAACAGTCTGTGGATGTTCTCCCATCGTGCAATACGAGACGCGTCTATGTCCAGGATTGCCGAGATACAATGGAAAACATACCCATGATCTTCATGCAGCTTTTTGATATACTTAATTGAATCCCTCATAGGAGGGAGACTAGCAAGCCCCGCACTCTCATTAAACATCTTAGCCAGAAGGTCTGCCTCCTTTTCCGAGATGTTATATTTCTTGCACAATTCGTATTCGCCTGATTTCGACTTACCATAACCATTCAGGAACATCCATGTGGAGAACGAATGTTCCCAATAGGCACATACCCCATCAAAGTCGACAAGTATCACATTGTCAAATAGCACATCATTCATTATGTATTTCCTTTGTATTACATTCTATAGATGACAGCAGCATCTAAGATTATATCAAGTTGTTTCTTGGTGCGCTCAAAGTTTTTATGCTGTATTGCCATACCACCATGTTCTCTCCATGAGACGCAGTTCTTCTCAAAATCATCAATCAATACGTCACCTGGACTGTGCATGAACAGTGCTTTGTTCTTACCACCCAACATTGGAATGACGGTAATATCATCAGATAGATGCTCATATACCCACGCTCGCTTCTGAACCGCGGCAACCGAATAATTTGTC
>ERZ1034363.1250-NODE-1250-length-14911-cov-11.264056_pt1 | contig 14911 bp, 8 predicted proteins | sample MGYA00520616_ERZ1034363 | MGnify/ENA primary metagenome ERZ1034363 (study PRJEB33736, sample SAMEA104284506) | Azolla filiculoides | biome: Urban; feature: Water surface; material: Ditch water | place: Netherlands | collected 2015-10-28 | depth 0-0.1 m ...
CGGTGGGGCAGACGCTGACGCTGGTGCTCAACGCCACGGTGACGGCCAGCACAGGCAGCGTGAGCAACACGGCCGCCGGCACCAGCACGACACCGGACCCCACACCCACGAACACGGTCACGGTGGTGGTGCCGGTGGCGCAGGTGGCCGACGTGAGCACGTTGGTGACATTGCCTGGCAATGCAACCTCCGGGTTGGTTGTGACCGCCACAATGACCTTTACGAACAATGGCCCAAGCCTTGCTGACAACGTGACAGGCAGCGTGGTGATCAGCAGCACCATCACGGGGGTCATTGCCAATGTCACGTACACATTGGGCAGCCTGACGGCCAGTCAGACCGTATTGAGGACGGTTACGTTTACGGTTCCTGGCAGTGGACAAGTCAATGCCACGAGCACGGTGACGATGACGACGGCTGACAGCAATCCTGCGAACAACACGGCCACAGACTTCATGGGCATCAATGCCTTGGCCGACGTTGGTGTGACCAAGACCGCCAGCGTATCGGCGGGAACTGCAGGTGGGACCATTAGTTACACGATCGTTGTAGGTAACGCTGGGCCGAGTATTTCTTACGACACGACAGTCACGGATGTGTTGCCGGCGGGTGTCAGTCTGGTCAGTGCGAGTGTGAATCCCACAGGAAGCTTGACCTTGGTAACCAGCAGTGCCAGTTTGAGTGCCTTCACCCATGAGTTATTTGCAGGTGATCGCATCACTATCACGGTGGTTGTTTCTTTGAGCAACACGGGCACCAGTGCGCAGGCCGCAACCAACGTAGTTGGATTGATTAGTGGTACGCCGGATCCCTCCTTGGGCAACAACACGAGTACAGCCACAATCACAATCAATCCGGTGGCCGACGTGAGCACGACACTGACGGTGACGGCCAACGGCACGCCGGGCAACACGATCACGGGCACGGCCACCTTCACCAACAACGGGCCGAGCACGGCGGCCAACGTGACGGCCACCGTGGTCAAGCCGGACGGCACGACGCAGACCACGGCCATTGGCACGCTGGCGGCGGGCTCCAGCACGGTCACGGTGGTGAGCTACACGGTGCCAGCGGGCGCGACCACGGCCCAGAGCTGGAGCGCGGGCGTGGCCACGACCACGGCGGAGAGCACGAGCGCCAACAACACGGTGACAGCGGCCACGACACTGACAGCGGCGGCCGACCTGGTGGTGACCAAAGTGGCCAGCAGCGCGGGCGGCACCCAGGGCCAGACGATCAGCTACACGGTCACGGTAGTCAACCTGGGCCCCAGCGTGGCGCAGAACGTGACACTCACCGACGTGCTGGGCGCGGGTCTGAGCTACATCAGCGCCAGCAGCAACAACGGCGCGGCGAGCAACGTGGGGCAGAGCACGACAGCCGGCACCACCAGCCTGTCGGTGGGGCAGACGCTGACGCTGGTGCTCAACGCCACGGTGACGGCCAGCACAGGCAGCGTGAGCAACACGGCCGCCGGCACCAGCACGACACCGGACCCCACACCCACGAACACGGTCACGGTGGTGGTGCCGGTGGCGCAGGTGGCCGACGTGAGCACGACACTGACGGTGACGGCCAACGGCACGCCGGGCAACACGATCACGGGCACGGCCACCTTCACCAACAACGGGCCGAGCACGGCGGCCAACGTGACGGCCACCGTGGTCAAGCCGGACGGCACGACGCAGACCACGGCCATTGGCACGCTGGCGGCGGGCTCCAGCATGGTCTCGGTGGTGAGCTACACGGTGCCCAACAGCGCCACGGCGGGCCAGACCTGGACCGCTGGTGTGGCCACCCTGACGGCCGAGCGCACGCTGGCCAACAACACGGCGACGGCGGCCACGACGCTAGTATTTGTCGCCGACATTTCTATCACTAAAAAGGTACCGGTATCTGCTATTCCCGGAACGACAGTGACTGTTACCGTGACGTTTGCAAACAATGGCCCCAGCGTCGCCAGCGCGGTGACCGGGACGTTGATTTATCCAGATGGGACGTCAACGGTCATCTATGTTGTGACGTCCATGCCGGCAGGTTCTGTTGCAGCAGTCGTTGTTCCTTACTTCGTACCAGCAGCACAGTCGGAGTCCATGCACTGGACCGCAACGGTTTCGTCCCTGACGTTCGATCCGCAGCTGGCTAACAATATCTCTGGTGGTGCGACGCAGATCACGACCGTTACGAATGCAACAGTCTCAGGCTTCGTCTGGTATGACATCAACCGAAACCGTGTTCTTGATGCGTTGCCAGTGGATCAGCCGTTGGTCGGCTTCCGGGTCGAGCTTTTGAAAGGATCTACGGTCGTTGGTTCTGCAACCACTTCCGTTAGTGGTGGCTATCAGATTTCCGGGCAAATTCCAGGTGCCGGGTACAAGTTGCGGTTCCTTGATCCCACAGGGAACGTCGTATACGGGACGCCGTTTAATCAGGCGTCGCAGACCCTTCTCGCCAATCCATCAACTGGAACCAACTCGTTGACTTCTGCGGTTTCCAGTGACCAACTGTTGACCGTGGCAGGGTTTATTGACAATGTCACTTTGTATGCAGGTGACAACGTGGTTCAGCAAAACCTGCCATTGGATCCGAGCGGGGTTGTCTATGATTCAGTTTCCCGTCAACCGATTGCTGGCGCTGTCGTGACCATTAATGGTCCCTCGGGCTTCAACCCTGCGACGCACGTCATTGGCGGAACCAATGTGGTGACAACGCCTGAGGGTGGTTTCTACCAGTTCCTGCTGACTGCTTCTGCGCCGTCAGGGTCTTACACCCTGAATGTGAAGGCCCCCGCTGGTTATGTTTCTACGACCGCGTCCCAGGGACGTGTTGCACAACCTGGAGTGCTTTCGCCTGTCCCTGCAGGAGTTACAAATGTGCAATCGCAGGCGACGCCACCGGCTGTTGGTCTGACAGGCGCCGATACACGGTATTACATGACTTTTGGCTTCGAGTTCCCTGTTTCAGGGCAGGTGTTCAATAACCATATCCCGCTTGATCCGCTGGGTGCAGGTGCACTTCTTGTGAACAAGGTTGGCAACAAGACGGTCGCCGAAATGGGTGACTCTGTGCAGTACACGGTCCGTGTGCGCAACACGAGCGACAGTGTGGTCCCGAATGTGGCTCTGGAGGATCTGCTGCCCGCCGGCTTCCGCTACATCCCCGGCACGACACGCTTGAACGGAAGTACAAGCAGTCTTGCCGATCCCGTCGGTGCCACAGGACGCCAATTGAATTTCGCGCTCGGCAGCATGCAGCCTGCAGCGGTTCATGACTTGACGTACTTCGTGCGTGTGGGGGTTGGCGCCCAACAAGGCGACGGCGTGAACCGTGCAACCGCTGTGTTCAGGAACGCAGGAAATGCACCCGTTCGATCCAACACCGCGATGTTCAAGGTCAACGTGCAGGGCGGTGTATTCACAAATGAAGGTTGCATTGTTGGCAAGGTCTATATGGATTGCGACGGGAACCATGTTCAGAACAATGCCGACGGTTCCAGGGATTTGGGTATCCCTGGCGTTCGTCTTGTCATGCAGGACGGCAGCTATGTCGTGACCGACAACGAAGGGAAATACAGCCTTTGTGGTGTCAAGCTGCAAACCCACGTCATCAAGGTGGACCGTTCCACATTGCCGACAGGTTCACGAATGGTTCCCTCCAGCAACCGCAATGCGGGCGTGGGTGACAGTTTGTTTGTTGACATGAAGGGTGGAGAGATGGCGCGTGCTGACTTCATTGAGGGGTCATGCAGCCCGGAGGTCCTTGATCAAGTGAAGGTGCGGCGCGCATCCGGCGGTGTCGTACTCCCCGCCAACAGTGGTGTTCCAGCTCTGGTCGTCGATGGAGGCAAGCGGTGAGGCGTTTCGTTGCAGCTTTTCCCTGGCACCTGACGCCAATTGCCCTGCTGGTCACGTTTGTCCTGCCGCCCGCCGTTGCCCAGGTAAGCCAAAGCCACTCCAGTGCGGTCCAGTCCGATGGCACTCCCCTATTTCTTGCTGAAGGGCAGGCAGGGATCGCACCAAAGCCGTTCACCTCCTTCCTTGAACGTCTTGCCTCCCCAGCGAGCAAGATTTTGATCAGGGTTGCTGGAGACAACCTGCCTGCGGATGGTGTCTCTGGAACAGATGTGGTTGTTGAGTTGCTTGATGCCAAAGGTGTCGTGTTGACGCAGGACGTCGAGTTGACCATTGAGGTGGATGGCGGGGCGCGCGTTATTCATTCGGCGCCGGCAATGTCAGATTCCGGCGCTGGCATGCGCGATATTGATCGTATTCAGCCCGGCATCCAGGCTTTAGCCAAGCAGGGAAAACTTCAGTTCAAGCTCATCGCGCCGTTCAAGCCCGAAGCTGTGAATGTGCGGATTTCCATGAATGGGCTGAACGAAAAGCTCGTTGTCCGCTACGTCCCTGAATTGCGCGAGATGATTGCCGTCGGTCTGCTTGAGGCGCGTCTTCGTTCCGACAAGTTTGATCCACGACAGATTGTTCCTGTTCGTGAAAACGATGGGTTTGACAACGAGTTAAGGGGCTTCACCAAAGACTTCAACGGCGGTAAATCCAGTTTTGGTGCCCGTGCGGCGGTTTATCTCAAGGGCAAAGTCAAAGGAGACTACCTTCTGACCCTTGCCTATGATTCCGACAAGGTCACGCGCAACGTCCTTTTCCAGGACATTGATCCCAACGCCTTTTATCCGGTGTACGGCGACTCCAGCGTTCGGGGCGTTGATGCGCAGAGTTCAGGCAAGCTTTATGTGCGTGTTGACAATCAACATAACCACTTTCTGTATGGCGATTACACGACGCAGGATGCCAATCCTGCGCGAATTCTGAGTCAATACAGCCGGTCTTTAACCGGACTTCGGGTGCACTACGAAGAGGGTGCGGTCACGGGCAACGCCTTTGTGGCCCAGCAGTCCACCCGGCAAGTGATCGACGAGTTCCCCGGTCGTGGTGTTTCAGGCCCTTATTCCGTGTCCAACCCCAACGGGATTTCTGGCTCGGAAAAAGTGGAGATCGTCGTGCGGGACCGCAATCAACCGGGCGTCTTGCTCAAGACAAACGCGTTGACGCGGTCCTCTGACTATGAGTTTGAGCCGTTTAGCGGGCAAATACTGTTCAGGGCACCCATTCCCAGTTTGGATGACCAGCTGAATCCGGTTTCGATCCGGGTGACTTACGAGGTCGAGCAAGGCGGCGAGAAGTTCCTGGCCTATGGTGCCGATGTGCGGCTCAAGTTGTCGGATTCTCTGTTTGTTGCCGCTGCCGCGGCGAAAGACCAGAATCCGGCAGCGCCTTATGAAGTGGCTGGCGTCAATCTTCAGCTCAAGGTCAGCAAGAACACCGAAGTGTTGGTGGAGGTGGCCAAGACCCAGAGCGTCGTAAACACGGGTCTAAGCGGGTTCAACACAAATACCAGCAGCACTTTTGCGGGTCAGGCTGGCGAGGTGTCCGGCAGCGCCGGCCGCCTCGAAGTCCGTCACTCGGATGAGTCATTGCGCCTGCGTGGCTATGTTGCCAAGGCGGGAGAAGGCTTCAACAATTCTGCCGCCGGCATCACGGGGGGGCGAGCCGAGGTCGGTGCTTCGGGCGCTTACAAGGTCAATGAACGCCTGAGTCTCAATGCCGAGGTCATTCGCTCGGAAGACAGTATTCTCAACGCCCGCAGTGAGGCCGCTTCATTGGGCGTGGAACTGAAGTTCAGTGACAAACTGACGCTTGGAGCCGGCGTACGTCGGGTCTCACAGGATGCGCTGACGCTGGTGTCGGCCAGTTCTACCCCATGCTCGAATCCCCTGCTGACTGCCAGCACGGGCTACAACAATGGCTACGGCATCGCCTCCCAGGGTAACCAGCAGATTGACCCTGCAACCGGACAACTTGTTCAGTGCGCGGCCACCAGCCTGCCCACTGCTGCGGCACCGGCGGCGCTGGACCGAACTTCCTTGTATGTGAAAGGTGCCTACAAGCTGACCGAGAAAGTCAATCTGACTGGCGAAATGCAGAAGGAGCTGGGGGTCGACAGCACCATGCTGTACCGGGTCGGTGCTGACTGGCAGGTTGCCGCGAAATCACGGCTGTATGCGCGCTACGAGCACGCCCGCGCTTGGGGCGGTGCTTACGGCCTGGGTGTTGGTGAGGCCACTGGCGCGCTCGCGCTGGGTTTTGATACCGAGTACATGCAGGATGGCGCGGTCTACAGCGAGTACCGTTTGCGTGACGCCTCTGCCGGCCGGGAAGTGCAATCCGCCTTGGGTTTGCGCAACGGTTGGCGCCTTGCGGAAGGCTTGCGGCTGACCACCAATGTGGAGCGCACAAACAGTGCCACCGGCCATACCAATGCCCTGGGTGCGGGCCTTGAGTACACCGCCAGTGCCTTGTGGAAGGGCTCAGGCCGGATCGAGTGGCGGCAGGACCTGAACAACGTGAACTGGCTGATGACGCTGGGTGCCGCCCGCAAGCTGGATCGGGACTGGACCTTGCTGGCGCGAGACTACTTCAGCCTGGTGCAACCGCGCACCTCCGAGGGACTTGATTCGCGCCAGAACCGTTTCCAGATCGGCTTTGCCTACCGCCCGGTCGACAACAACCAGTTTGATGCACTGGGCCTGTACGAGCGCAAGTCAGACCGCAATCTTGCCTCCGGCACCGATACCCGGAGCGATATCGTCAGCCTGCGCGCCAATTACCACCCCAGTCGTCCGTGGTGGGTATCCGGGCGCTATGCCATCAAGGACGTTCACGAGCTGCTGCTGGGGTCGATCCCGGGGGGGTACCGTGCGCAACTTCTGGGTGGGCGAGTCACTTACGACGTGACCAACCGGTGGTCCCTGGGCGCACTGGTCAGTGTGTTGCAAGGGAAGGGCGGGGACCGGCAGTACGCCTATGGGCTGGAAGTGGGTTACGTGGTGGCCGACAACATGCTGGCCACGTTGGGCTACAACTGGCGTGGTTTCAGCGAGGCCGACCTGACGGGCAGCGATTACACCAACCGTGGCTGGGTGCTGGGCATTCGCTACAAGTTTGATGAAAACCTGTTCCGCAGCAGCGACCCCAACGTGAACAAGACCCTTAACCCGAACGTGGCACCTGCCAAACCTTGACGAGGATGGCCATGACCAAATTTTCTTGCTTGACATTGATGGCGCTGGCCTTGGCCGGTTGCGCTTCTGGACCCGGAAAAAACGAGGCGCCGGGTCCTGCCGCCACCACCACAGGCCTCACGCCCATGTTGGCGCGCACGACGGACAGTCGCATCGCTGCGGACCGAATGACACTGGACAGCGTCCAGGGGCGTCTGCGCAAGCTCAATGAAGCGGGTGTTGCGCAAGGGGTTTATCCCCTGGCGAAGGCACAGTGCTGGCTCGATACCGCACGCACACAGTACGAGGAGAACGACCGCACCGGCTACATCGAGGAGTCCCTGGCCGAGTCCGTCAGGATCGTTCAGTCGCTGGAGGCTGACAAGACGGCCAAGGTCGGCTTTGACACGCCATTGGTTGCCCGCAGTACCCGTCTGCGTGACGATCTATGGGCACAACTCGGGCAGTTGAAGTCGCAAGACAGCACGCTCGCCTGCACGGCGCGGACAGTGGCATGTGCCGAAGTGCGTCTGGTGCGGGCCGGGCACGCCGAGGAGCAGACGGGGTGGCGGCAGGCCACGCCGCATGTGCAGATGGTGGAAGACGCCGTGCGCCGTGCCCGTGCAGAGGCCTCCAGCTGTCAGCCGCCTGTGGTGGCTGCACCCAAGCCCATGGCGGCGGTGCCCGCGGTTCCGGTGGCTCCTGTGACGCTTCCTCCACCAGCCCCCAAGCCCCCCGCTATCGTGACGGCGAACTTCACACTGCCGGACGATGCCCTGTTCCATTTCGGCAAGTCAGGCCAAGCGGACCTGCTGCCCGGTGGGCAGGAAAAACTGGCGGCGCTGGCCGGTACGCTGAAGGCGTTCAGCAAGATCCAGGCGGTGAAGGTGGTGGGCCACACCGACCGTTTGGGAAGCGACGCTTTCAACGACCGTCTTTCCGCAGCGCGTGCCGCGACAGTGCTGGCGCATCTTCAGTCGCTGGGGATCAAGGCCGTTGTTGCTTCGGCGCAAGGCGTTGGCAAGCGTGAGCCCGTGACGAGCAGCTGCAGCAACAAGCTGGCGCGTCCCGCCCTGATCGCCTGTCTCCAGCCCGACCGCCGCGTGACCATCGAGGTAGCAGGGATCAACTGAGCCCAGGGGCCGTACCACTGTGCCGCAGGTGGCCTCAGGATGTATTTTTTTATACGGCGTTCACCTAGATTTACACCTTGGCTCGCGCTTCCATCAGTCCGGAAACTTCCACGCAGGTCATCGCCGGGAAGTTGCGGCCCATCACCGCACGGTAGGCCGCGCCGAGTTCGGGCAATCGGCGCAGGTACTCTTCGCGGCTCGTCACGTACCAGGTCATGCGCACCATGTGTTCGGGGCCGGCGCCGGCCTCCAGCAGCACGGCGGCCACATTGCGCAGGGTCTGCCCGACCTGGGCGATGAAGTCGTCGGTTTCGAACACCTGCTGCGCGTTCCAGCCGATCTGGCCGCCGACAAACACCAGCGTGCCGCGTGCGGCTACGCCATTGGCGTAACCCTTGGGGGGCGCCCATCCGGGCGGTTGCAGGAACTTCATGGGGCGGGCCTCAGCTTGAAACGTTGCAGTTTGCCGGTTTCGGTGCGCGGCAGACTGTCGCGGAACTCGATCTGGCGCGGATATTTGAACGGGGCGATGGTCGCCTTCACATGGTCCTGCAGGGTCTTGACCAGCGCCGCGTCGCCGGTGAAGCCGGGCTTGAGCACGCAGAACGCCTTGACAACCATGCCGCGCTCGGCGTCGGGCAGCCCGATCACCGCACACTCGGCCACCGCCGGGTGGCGCAGCAGGGCGTCTTCAACCTCCGGGCCGCCGACGTTGTAGCCGGCGGTGATGATCATGTCGTCGTCGCGCGCCTGGTAGAAGAAGTAGCCGTCGGCGTCCTGCACGAAGGCATCGCCGGGGTAGTTCCAGCCGTCCTTGACGTAGCGGGTCTGGCGTTCGTCGGCCAGGTACTTGCAGCCGGTCGGGCCGATGACGGCAAGCTTGCCGACGGTGCCGCGGGGCAATTCGACGCCTGCGTCGTTGACCACCTTGGCGGTGTAACCCGGCACCGCCTTTCCGATGGCCCCGTGCCTGACATCGGCACCAGCTGCCGAGATGAAGATGTGGAACATCTCGGTGGCGCCAATGCCGTCCGTCATCTCGATGCCGGTGGCTTCGCGCCAGAGTGTGCGCGTGGCGTCCGGCAGGCTCTCGCCGGCGCTCACGCAGGTGTGCAGCGAAGGGATGCCGACGGCCTTGGCGAAGGGTGCCATCTGGCGGTAAAAGGTCGGTGCGGTGTAGCAGATGGTGGCACCCACCTCGCGGATCAGCCGCACCATGGCCTCGGGCGTGTAGGCGATGTCGGGGTAGTACACCGAGGCGCCGGCCCACATCGGAAAGATCAGCATGCCGCCCAGCCCGAAGGTAAAAGCCAGCGGCGGCGAGCCCATGACCACGTCGTTGGGCGTGGCGCGCAGGATGTGGCGCGGCCAGGTCTCGCAGGCGGCCAGCACGTCGAGGTGGGTGTGCAGCGCCGCCTTGGGTTTGCCCGTGGTGCCCGACGTGAAGGCCATCAGCGCGATGTCGTCCGCGGCGGTGGGGCAGGCGGTGAACGACGCTGGCTTGCCTGCGGCGCGTGCCTCCAGCGAGGCCGGGTCCGCCAGCGCATCGGTGCTGTTGAATGTCAGCAGCGTGCCCAGCACCGGATGCGCGGCTTGCGCCAGCGCCAGCTCGTGGATCAGCTTTGCATCGCACAGCGCCACGGCGGGTTGTGCCTTGTTGATGATGTCGCCCAGCTCGCCCGCGCGCAGCAGCGGCATGGTTGCCACTGCGATGGCGCCAGCCTTCACCACCGCCAGCCAGGCCAGCGCCATGCCGATCGAATTGCCGCCACGCAGCAGCACCCGGTTGCCGGGTACGACACCCAGGTCTTCAGTCAGCACGCGGGCGATGCGGTTGACCTGCTCGGCCACCTGCGCGTAGTTCAGCGTGCGTGCGTTGGAGCGCAACAGCGGCCGGTGGGCAAAGCCCTTGGCCTGCGCCTGGTCCAGCAGGACTTCTACCAGGTTGACTTGGGCGGGCAGCTGCAGTTCCGGCAGGTCGTAGCGCAGCGTGGGCCACTGTTCCGGCGGCGGCAGGTGGTCGTGGACGAAGCGGTCGGTTTGTGCGCTGACGCCTCGGGCGGGTGCCGCAGTTTCAGATTGAGCGGGCTGGGTCATGGTCTTACCCCTGCAAAACAGATTTGCCGATGATGAGTTGCTGCACCTCGGTCGCACCCTCGTAGATGCGCAGCGAGCGGATATCGCGGTACAGGCTTTCGACCCTGGTGCCCACTTTCACGCCCAGGCCGCCGTGCAACTGCAGCGCCATGTCGATCACGCGCTGGGCGTTTTCCGTGGCGGTCATTTTGGCCATCGCAGCGGCCACACTGCGTTCGCGCGCACTGCCGCTGCCCTGGTCCCGCATCCAGGCCGCGCGGTAGGTCAGCAACGCTGCTGCGTCGATGAGGGCGGCCATCTCGCCGATCTTCGCCTGCGTCAGCTGGAAATCCGCCAGCGTCTGGCCGAACATCTTGCGCTGCCGGGCGTGGGCGACCGCCTCTGCGAGGGAGCGGCGCGCAAAGCCCAGGGCGGCCCCCGCCACCGAGGCGCGGAAGATGTCCAGCGTCTGCATCGCCAGCTTGAAGCCACCGTGGAGCGCGCCCAGTTGCGCGGTCGCAGGCACGGCGCAAGCGTCAAACGTCAGCGTGGCCAGCGGGTGCGGGGCCATGACGTGGATGGCCTGCGAGGCGTCCAGCCCCGGCGTGGTCGCATCGACGATGAAGGCGGTGATGCCCCGGCTGCCGCACGCGGGCTCGGTCTTTGCAAACACGCAGTAGAAATCGGCGATGCCGCCATTGCTGATCCAGGTTTTGGAACCTTTCAGCGTGAAATTCAAGCTATTTGAGTCACTTCCCAGCGTGGAATGGTCTTGTGTTGCTATTGTTTTCATTGCGGCGACGTCAGAGCCCGCATCGGCCTCGCTCAGCGCAAAGGCGGCAATTTTTTCGCCGTGTGCCACGGCCGGCAGGTAAGCGGCTTGCTGCGCGGGTGTGCCGGCCAGCGTGATGGCCCCACTGCCCAGGCCCTGCATGGCGAAGGCAAAGTCGGCCAGCGGCGAGTGAAACGCCAGCGTTTCGCGCAGCAGCACCAGCGCACGCGAGTCCAGTTCGGGCAGCGCGCCGCCGTGGGCTTGCGGCACGCAGTAACGCAGCCAGCCGGCATCGCCGAGCCGGCGCACCCAGTCGCGGCAGGCGGCGCGGTCGTCGCGCTCGTCCACGTCCTGGGTAGGCGCCCACGCCACCAGGTCGCGGCCGAGGGCGCGGTGGGCGTCGCCGAAGAACGGCAGGTCCAGGTGCCCGGTCGGCGCGCGCAGGGCGTCGCCACAGGCGGGGGGCGTGGCGGGAAGGGGGGGCATGTCAGTCGCCTCCGAAGACGGGCTTTTGTTTCGCGGCGAAGGCCTCATAGGCGCGCCGGAAGTCCTGCGTCTGCATGCAGATGGCCTGCGCCTGCGCCTCGGCCTCGATGGCCTGCTCGATGGTCATGGCCCATTCCTGCTGCAGCATGGTCTTGGTCATGCCGTGGGCGAAGGTCGGGCCGGCGGCGAGATCCCGCGCTATCGCGGTGGCGGCGCCCAGCAGGTCGGCGCTGTCGTGCAGCGCGTTGAAGAAGCCCCAGGCCAGGCCCTCGGAAGCCGTCATGGCGCGGCCGCTGAACAGCAGCTCGGAGGCGCGGCCCTGGCCGATCACGCGCGGCAGCAGCGCGCAGGCGCCCATGTCGGCGCCGGCCAGCCCGACGCGGGTGAACAGGAAGGCGGTTTTGGTCGCTGGTGTGCCGTAGCGGAGGTCGCAGGCCAGCGCCATCATGGCGCCCGCGCCGGCACAGATGCCGTCGATGGCGCCAATGACCGGCTGCGGGCAGTTGCGCATCGTCTTGACCAGGTCGCCGGTCATGCGGGTGAACTCCAGCATCTCCGGCATGGTCATTTTCGTGAGCGGGCCGATGATCTCGTGCACATCGCCGCCGGAGCAGAAGTTGCCGCCCGCGCCCGTGACCACCACCGCCTTCACGTCGGTGGCGAACTTCAGCGCATGGAACAGGTCGCGCAGTTCGGCGTAGGAGTCGAAGGTCAGCGGGTTCTTGCGTTCGGGCCGGTTGAGCGTGACGGTGCCGACGCCATCTTCATACGACCAGGCGAAGTGGCGCGCGACATACCCCGCCTTGGGTTCGAACTGGGGGCGCATGGGGTTGGTGGGGCCGATGTTGTGCTTCATGTCTCTTCCTGAAAACGGGTTTTGACCTTGCCCAGCAGCTGGTGCAGCTGGGCGATTTCGGGGGCGTTCAGGCCTGCGAAGGCCTCGACGATCCAGGCTTCATGGGCCTGCGCCATGTCGGCGAAGGCGGCGCGCCCCTTGGGGGTGAGGCGCACGCGCCAGGCGCGGCGGTCACCCGCCACGTCGATGCGCTCCACCAGGCCTTCGGCGACCAGTTGGTCGGTGATGCCGGTGACGTTGCCGCCGGTCACCATCAGGCGGCGCGAGAGTTCGTTCATGCGCAGGCCGTCTGGCGCGCGTTCTAGCTGGGCCATCAGGTCGAAGCGCGGCAGCGTGGTGTCGAACTGCGCGCGCAGCGCGGTGCGCACCTGTTTTTCCACCAGCTGCGTACAGGTCAGCAGGCGCAGCCACAGGCGCAGTTCTTCCGGGTGCTCGCTGTGGGCGCGGGCTTCCAGATCCATCGGGATGGTATCCATTTTGCTCTTCAATCAATAGCGAAAAATGACCATTTCACGCTGGGGTGACCCTGTTTTTATTTGATATTTCCCGGTAGAGCTGTTCACGGCCGCTTTCGTAGGGGCGCGGCCAGGTGATGGCGCGGCTTTGCAGCTTCGCGGTCTCGTGCAGCGTCCAGGCCGGGTCGGCCAGGTGCGGGCGGCCGACGGCGCACAGGTCGGCGCGGCCGGCGGCAATGATGCTGTTGGCGTGGTCCGCCTCGGAAATCGCGCCGACCGCCATGGTCGCGATGTCCACTTCGTTGCGGATGCGGTCGGCAAACGGCGTCTGGTACATGCGGCCGTATACCGGCTTCGCCTCGCGCGTGGTCTGGCCCGAGGAGACGTCGATCAGGTCGCAGCCGGCGTCCTTGAACAGCCAAGCGATCTGCACCGCGTCATCGGCGGTGTTGCCGCCGGGCGCCCAGTCATGCGCGGAGATCCGCACGCTCATCGGTCGGTCCGCCGGCCACACCGCGCGCATGGCGGCGAACACTTCGAGCGGGTAGCGGCAGCGGTTGTCGATGGCGCCGCCGTAGTCGTCGGTCCGCTGGTTGGTCAGCGGGCAGAGGAAGCTCGACAGCAAATAGCCGTGGGCGCAATGCAGCTCCAGCCAGTCGAAGCCGGCGGCTGCTGCGCGCTGCGCGGCGGCGACGAACTGCGCGGTCAGCGTGTCCATGTCGGCGCGGGTCATGGCGCGCGGCGTCTGGTTCTGCACGCCGTAGGCCATGGCGCTTGCGGCCAGCAGCGGCCAGTTGCCCTCAGCAAGCGGCTCGTCGTTGCCTTCCCAGCCGACGCGGGTCGAACCCTTGGGGCCGCTGTGGCCGAGTTGCAGGCCGATCTTCGCGCCGCCCTGGCTGTGGATGAAGGCCACGATGCGCTGGAAGGCGGCGGTCTGCGTGTCGTTCCACAGGCCGGGGCAGCCGGGGGTGATGCGGCCCTCGGGCGTCGGGCTGGTCATTTCGACCATCACCAGTGCCGCGCCGCCCATGGCGCGTGCGCCCAGGTGCACCAGGTGGTAGTCCTGCACCACGCCGTCCACCGCGCTGTACTGCGCCATCGGCGAGACCACGATGCGGTTTTTCAGCGTGAGTTCGCGCAGCTTGAAGGGGGTGAGCATCGGCGGCATGACGGTGCCGCCGGAGAACCAGGCTTCAAAGCCTTCCAGCCATTTCGCATCGCGCAGGCGCAGGTTTTCGTGGCTGATGCGCTGGCTGCGCGTGAGCATCGAATACATGAACTGCTGCGGCGCAAAGCGGTCGCAGTAGCGCGCACCGCAGACCTCGAACCACTCCATGGCGTTCCAGGCGGCGTTCTGCAGCTTGAGCACTTCCACCCCGCGCACGTCCTGGTAACGGGCCAGCACGTCGGGGATGTGCTCGGCGGTGTCGCCCATCTCGCTGAACAGCCGGGTCAGGTCGATGGCGTCCTCGATCGCCAGCTTGGTGCCCGAGCCGATGGCGAAGTGCGCGGTGTGCACCGCATCCCCCATCAACACGACGTGGCTCTTGCCGTTGAACAGCGACCATTGCGCGCACTTGACCCGCTGGAAGTTCAGCCAGGCCGAGCCGCGCAGGTGGCGCGCGTTGGTCATCAGCTTGGCGCCCTGCAGGTTCTTGGCGAACACCTTTTCGCAGAAGGCGATGGACTCGGCCTGGTCGGCGCGGTCCAGGCGGTGGGCCTGCCAGACGTGTTCGGGGCACTCGACGATGAAGGTGGTGGTGTTCTCGTCGAACTTGTAGATGTGCGCCTGGAACCAGCCGTGCTCGGTTTTCTCGAACAGGAAGGTGAAGGCATCGTAGAGCTTGTGGGTGCCCAGCCAGATGTAGCGGTTGGGGCGCACCACGATGTCGGGCTGGAAGACGGCCTCGTATTTTTCGCGGATGCGCGAGTTGATGCCGTCGCTGGCGATGATGAGGTCGGCGTCGGGGAAGTCGGCGTCCGAGATCACGTCGGTGTCGAAGACCAGCTTCACGCCGAGCTGCTCGCAGCGCGCCTGCAGGATGTTCAGCAGATTCT
>ERZ1034363.1251-NODE-1251-length-14904-cov-4.345114_pt1 | contig 14904 bp, 17 predicted proteins | sample MGYA00520616_ERZ1034363 | MGnify/ENA primary metagenome ERZ1034363 (study PRJEB33736, sample SAMEA104284506) | Azolla filiculoides | biome: Urban; feature: Water surface; material: Ditch water | place: Netherlands | collected 2015-10-28 | depth 0-0.1 m ...
ATCGTTTTCATTGACTCTGTTGGTAATCTTGCGTCCAAGAAAGAAGTGGATGACGCACTTGATGAAAAAGCAGTTGCGGATATGACACGAGCAAAGCAATTGAAGGGCTTGTTCCGTATCGTAACTCCACATTTCACTTTGAAAGATATTCCTTGCATCGTTATCGGTCACACATACGATACTCAGGAAATGTTCTCCAAGCAAGTCCTGTCTGGTGGTAAGGGTCTTTACTACTCAGCAAATCAGATTTTCATGATCGGTCGTAGTCAAGACAAAGGTTCGGATGGCATTGAGGGCTACAATTTCTCACTGAATGTTGATAAATCTCGTTTCGTGAAAGAGAAATCCAAGCTTGAATTCAACGTCAATTTTGACTCTGGTATCAACAAGTGGTCTGGGCTGATGGAACTTGCACTAGAATCTGGTCATGTTAAGAAACCATCGAACGGTTGGTTTACTCGGGTCGACCAAGAAACTGGTGAGATTGAAGAAAAGAAATGGCGCAAAGCTGACTCCGATTCAAAAGAGTTTTGGATGCCAGTTTTGACTCAGCAATCATTCTTGGACTTTGTTAAAAACAAATATCAACTGTCGGTGAATCCTATGATGCAGTTTGATGACTCGGAGGACGAATAATGGGCTGGAGCACAGGTTCAGGACTAATGTCTGAAATTATTGAAATGACAGAGGAGCATTTTCCACCGATTGTTGGTAAAGATGAATTTTACTACAATCTGATTAAAATCTTTTCAGAATATGACTGTGATACGCTAGACGAGTGTTTAGGACAATCACCAAGTTTTGATGACGCACTATCAAAATATCATTCACACTTCTCCGACTGGGATGACTAATATGAAATATGCAATTTTTGACCGTAAAGTTGGTGAAGGTATGCCAGCGATTGAACTTGAAAACGGGTTACGATTCATTGTGGATAACATTTCATTTCCTGAAGATTTACAATCTGATGAAGGTTTTGGAACACTATCGTTTGAATATACTTTGCTATGCGATCCAGCATTTCCAAAAGAAGAATATGAAACAATGATAGGTGATTGGATTTCCTTTGTTTTAAATGCAGCAGTGGAAGACGATACACTAGACAAGTTATTAGGTTAGTGATATAATCAAATATCACCACAACTGGAGCATCCATGGAAAGAGTTGAAAAGACAATTCTTCAAAGTCTCATTTACAATGAAGAATATATCCGACAAGTCATTCCGTTTATCCAAGAAAACTACTTCGGTCAAAATCCTGACCAGGTAGTTTTCACGCTTATTCGGGATTTCTTTTTAAAACATAATACGGTTCCAACTAAAAAGATTCTAAAACTGGAACTGGAAGATAAAAAAGGTTTAAAGCAGGAAGAATACGAATACACCGCAGAACTAATTAATTCACTTGAATCAGAATCAGAGAATCACGATTGGCTGGTAGAAAGAACTGAAAAATGGTGTAAGGATCAAGCACTTTATAATGCGATTATGGACTCCATTCAGATTATTGATGGAAAAGATAAAATAGCAAGCAAAGATGGTATTCCAAAGCTGTTGCAAGATGCCCTAGCCATTTCATTTGATAACTCGGTAGGTCACGAATACTTTGATAGCGCGGAAGATCGTTATGATTTTTATCACCGCAAAGAGGAACGCCTTCCATTCGGTCTAGAAATATTTGACAAAGTAACTCGCGGTGGATTACCGAAAAAGTCTCTGACATGTATCATGGCAACAACCGGCGGTGGCAAGTCGTTATTCATGACGAACTATGCATCCAATGTAATTCGCGCTGGTAAAAATGCACTTTATATTACACTTGAACTAGCCGAAGAACGAGTCGCAGAGCGTATCGACTGTAATTTGCTAGACGTTCCCATTGAAAACATGATGAAAATGGGAAAGAAAGAGTTCATCAATGGCGTTACTGAGATTGAAAGAAAAACACATGGTAAGCTTGTTATCAAAGAATATCCAACAGGCGGTGCACATGCTGGGCATTTTAAAGCTTTACTTGAAGAACTACGAACCAAAAAGAATTTCGTTCCTGATATTATTTTTGTTGATTATTTAAATTTATGTGCAAGTTCAAGAGTTAAGAACAGTCAAGCAAATTCCTACACAATCGTTAAAAGTATTGCAGAAGAACTCCGCGGTCTTGCGATGGAGTACGATTTACCCGTTATGACATGTACGCAAACTAATCGTGACGGTATGACAAACTCTGATATGGATATGACAAACACTTCGGAATCTATCGGGCTACCACAAACACTTGACTTTTATTTTGCTCTCATATCTAATGATGATTTGGACGAAATGGGACAGCTAATGGTCAAAGTTTTGAAAAATCGCTGGAATGATCCGAATTATTACAAGCGTTTCATGATTGGAATTGAGCGTTCAAAATTCTTACTGTACGATTCTGAAGATGCTGACGGTGGTATGGTCGATACTGGAAAACATGAGGAAAAAGATGATGGGCCGATGTTTGATAAGGGACGATTTGGTGGAGGTAAAAAACACATCGATCTGAATGGCATAAACTTTGATTAAGAATGGGACCTTCGGGTCCTTTTCTCATTTAGATAAATAATCAATCATTACAATCTGAGTTAATAATGGCAACACTCGCGCAGAAAGCAACCGACGGAAGATTATCTTTTGTAAAATATGTAACGGATAATAAAAGGTTGCCGGATATTACATTTGAAATTGAAAAAAATATGGAATCGGGTTTATATGTTCCCGATGGAACCGGATATAAAATTAGTGGTAATATATTGAAAGCGGGAACTCAATTTAAAATAATTGATACAAAATTATATGCACCAAATGACTTTAAATTAGCAAAGGTCAAAACTCAAAATGGAACTGGTTTTTTACCAATTTCAAAGATAAGAAAGCCAACTGCCGGAAATGGCACGATTTATGAGGATGAAGTGGTCGATGCTATAAATGAATATATAATACGATCTGGTGGAAAAATTGATATTAAAGTCGGAACAACTTTATATAAAGACATGGCATATGCTGTAAAAGTCGACACGAATCTAAAACAACAGGGTGGCACTAAAGGCGATCCTAAAGCAGATATTATAATATGCAAAGATAAATCAAATCCATTAAAATCTGATTCTATTTTTATAAGTCATAAAAAAGAGGGCGGCCCTGAAGCATTTCAGCAATATGGTGGATTATCAAAACAAGCAGGTGACCACATATACAATCACAAGCTTGTTCAAGAATTCTTTAAACTTGTTGCCAATACAATTGGAGAATCGAATCAACTTGATCATCCAATAATGATGACATTTAAAGATGCAAAGTTATCCAACATGTCAATATATGGGCCAGAGTTTGGTAATCAATTTTCATTACAGCATACTCAGGTTATAGCACAGGGAAAGCCAATTTTTCCCAGGCAGGGTGATCCAAATGAATATTGGAAAATGGAATTTTCCAGTCATATGAGTTTATCTGGTGATTTGAGTCATTTCACAGGTGGATATGAACCTGTTTTCGGCGCGACATTCAGAGCAGGAAGAGGTTTTGATTATAATGGAAAGAGATATTCTGGTGCAAGACTCGCAATATATCCAAAAAAATTAATGGAATCAAGATCAAAATTATTAAAGGTTGAGGGCAAATGAAATCATTTTCAACATACTTAGAAGAATCCGTATTCAATTCGCTTGGTGATCATGGTCGCGGCCACTATCGTCATCCAGAGGAACTTGCACTAGACCACGGTCGTGCTGGTGCGATTGCTGCACACAAGCTGTTACACGATACTACACGAAATCTCCACCCGCTCCAAAAGAAGGGCGATGGGTCACTCGCATTCCATATTGTTACAAATGAGCATGGGCAAAAAGGTGTCGCAACAAAGTCCATCGACAATAAAGATGCAAAGATTAATTTTACTCACGAGGACATTGACCGCAATCACGGACATGCTCCAGGCTTAACCAAGAAACTTCATACACTACTAGACCATGCACACAAAATCTCAGGCAATAACAGACATATCTCCGGCGAATTTCTTTTCACTCATGATGAAGTTGAACACCACAACGGTAAAGCTGCATTTAAGCCTAATACAGTCCGTAATGAAACTAGCCATCCCACCGAAGTAAGGAAGATCAAGAAAGCAAAAATCGGTGTCGCTATTCATAGCGCATTTGATGGTGGCACTGACAGACAACCATTGAAGCATGGGGATGTAATTCATCATCCTGATGTTTATCATATGGACTTGGCTGCACCAAAGATTCATTCTAGTTCTGAAACACACCAGCATTTAGCGCATTTATCTGGTACGATTAAGCATACACATCCGGACTCGTTTCATTATATGAGCCGCGAACATGTTGGTCCGCATATCAAGACATATATTAATGATACCGTTCGCAAGGATCAACACGCTAACACTGACGATTTTATCAAGCATGTTGCATCACAGCATCAAAAAGGTATTGATAAAGTCAAGACAGAAAAAGCAAAGTCTGTTAAAATGGAAGCTATGCACTCCCATATCGCGGATTTGAATGCGAATCGTCATCATTTGGATGCAGCATTTAAGCTACACCACGCTACCGTTGCTGCTAAGAATCATATCGTCGGTATGATCGACCATGCTGACTCTAAGGGCAAGATTACACACCACCTTGAGAATGAGGATGGTACATATCGTAAAGCTGGTGCTGAAGGTTGGACATTTGATTCACCTAAACATAAATCAATTAACACTCTGAAACTCGTTAATCGTGAGCAATTCTCCAAGAATAATTTCAATTTGAATGCTCGTTTCCGTAAGCCAGTTAATGAGGAAGTTGAGTACATCACAGAGGAAGAATTATGGGAGTCCGTTGAACGCTATCAGAAGAATTCGGATCATGCTGTTCTAACATTCGGTCGTTTTTCTCCACCACATATTGAGCATTCCAATCTAGTTCATGCTGTTGCGGATCATGCTAAAAAGATTGGTGGTGATGGTCACGTTTTCGTATCACATTCATTTGACCACGACAAAAATCCGCTTAAAGTCAGTGAGAAAATTGCGGTTCTTCGTAAAGCACATCCAGAACACAAAGCACTGTTCCATGCAGCAAGTAAAGAATCGCCAAGCATTTTTAGTTCGTTAAGTGATTTGCATAAAAAGGGCTATCACCACGCTACAGTAGTTCTTGGCGATGATCGTACAGATGAAATGAAAGCAAGCTTGGAGAAGTACAATGGTAAGTTCAATAAAAATGGTTCTGGTTATCATTTTAAGTCTATTAATGTCGTTTCCCGTCATGATATACACAACACTCGCTCTGATTCTGGAACTGACGGGGTTCACGCTTCTGATGTACGAAAAGCGGCAAAAGCTGGTGATGTGGATACAGTCAAAAAGCAATTGCATCCGAAGTTAAGCACTGGTATGGTTGCTGCGATTGTCAAGCGAATTAAAGACAGAAGTATAAATAAGTAAAATAACCAAGGAATTCCCATGTTAGAAAAAATCTTAGAATCTGTCGGTCGTATTGATGAAATTGCAAAGCCAAAGGGCACCGTTGATAAAAAATTCAATGTCGCACCAAAAGAATCAAAATCTGCATTTAAAGTCGGTCAGACTGTTGCACTGTATCGTGGCATGGGTACAACCGATCATGGTAAGATTCATGCACTTGACATTAAATCTGGTGGCAACACAGGTGCGATGGTTCACTTTGTTGGTGGTGAAAAAGAATTTCATCCATATTCAAAGCTAAAAGATGCAAAGCAATATTGGTCAGACGAGCAGGACAAGATGTACAAAGAACGCAGTGAATCTGTTGAAATTGAAGAACTTTCAATTCCAACCTTGAAATCATATCGTGAAAAAGCGAAAGCATCCAAGGAGTCTGAACTTGACAAAATGAATAGTTTTAGCGCCGCCGGCAAACTTCATAACCACATTGGATTAAATGCGCCGAAAAAAGAAAAACAGGCTCATTTTGCAACTGCAAAAGATAATTACGCTAAGGGTGCACACCACTCGAATGTTGCTCAAAACAGAATGAAGGGTATTGCTACCGCTACCAGAAAGATTGCAGAGGAATATGAGGAAATTGAAGAAGGTACCTCCGGTACCGTGATTCATAAAGTGAATCACGAGGGTAAAGTAAAGTTTATCACTCGTTACGCAAAAGCTGCTGAAGCTGTTGCTGCAAAGATTAAAGCTAACACTGGTAAAGATTGTCATATTACTCAGCACATTTCTGACAAGAATGGATTCTATCGGCTACATAAAGAATCAGTTGAAATTGAAGAATCTGCCGATGGTCGCTGGGAGCTATATGCTGCTGACAAATCAAAGGGATATACCTGTCACCATATTCCAAAAAGTCAAGCTAAAGATGGTGAGCAACGTTTTAAGCACACCCTGAACGGTAAAACAATTCTCAGTCATTCAAAATATTATCCAGAAGAATTCAAATCAAAAATGAATGAATCATCTGATGATGAAGAATGGGACGATGAAAAAGACAGAAAAGAAAGACTCGCTCAAGCTATGAAAGCAACCGGTGAACTTGCAAAACGCAAAGCACCAAAAGTTGGTCATTCTGGTTGGGAACGCTATCCAGATGCAGTTGCAGCAAGAGAGAAAGAACGGTCAGCACTACTCGCAAAAACCATGAAATAACTGAGAAACTATATTATGATTACTTTTCAACAACTTCAAGAAATATCTAAGAGTAGGATTGCTACTGCTGAAAATATTTCCTCAAAATTAGCAACTGATTCAATTAAGAAGAAAATAATTGAACAGTTGGAAATTAAAGCAGTATTACGAGAGGAAAATTTCGGCAAGTTTGCTGTCGGTGATATTATTGAGGGAAATACTGGCATTCGTGCAGAAGTCGTTAATGTGCGTTCTAGCTATGTGACATGCATTGCAAATGGCGCACTTGAAAATTGCTGGTTGCATGAAATTAGAGTCGTCGGAAAGAATAAAACAAACAAATTGAATTTTGTTGAGGGTCAGATTGAATATAAAGGCTACACTACAAAACACTTATCTGAAAAGATGATTGCTGCATTGTCAGAGTGTAGAAATTTTAATAGATACCTGATGTTTTCGTTTTTGACACGATATGATATGATGGTCGAGGAAGCTGATCTAAATAAACAAAAAGCGTTGGTAGAGCAGGTTGTAGGATATACCGAGAAACTTAATTTACAAATTGATGAAATTATCAATGACTTGGATGACAAGATGATTTTTGAAGGCGCACAGGGTCACATTACTTACTATGCACCGAATAAAGCAAAAGTAAAATCGCTATTGGAATCGCTAAATGTGAATTCGGATACAGATAAATATAATAATGAAATTGTTGTCAATTTATTACAAATGATAAGGAACTAAAAATGACATTAGAAGTTAAGGAAGCTGTCCTTCCACCACAATCTGCACCACGCAAGTTTAAGTCACAATATGTGCCAACTGGTCGTGTTGTTAAGGGTAAATCATATGGTGCTGCTGAAACTGATTTTGATACACCTGACGAGGCTCCAGTTGCTCCAGCGGGCGAAAAACGTGGTCGTGGTCGTCCACCAAAAGCTAAAGTGGCATCTGTTCCAAATGTACATCCATTGCTTCAGCATATGTTTGGTGGTGGCCTGCGTAAAGAGTCAGTTGATATGATTTCTGCAATGATGCTAGAATCTATCCAGACCGCTGAATATGAAGAACTTTCTGAAGAAGAATTGGAAGAACTTTCTAAAAATACACTTCGCCATTATCAAGCACGTGCCGGTGCTGAAATCAGTGGCATCAAATATGGTGCACCGGGTAAGCAACTGCCACTAACTGGTCCAAAGCAAGCAACCCGTATTAAAGGTCTCCAGACAGCTAAGAAAAAGCTTGAGGAAGATTTTGATGACGAAGAACTAGAATCAATCTACGAAGGTCGTGCTACCGTTGCTGATGATGACGGGGCACATGAATTGCATCTTTACGCTTCAAATCACGCTCAATTGCATCGCCAGCAAATTATGCCAATCATTGCTAATCTTTCAAAGAAACATGCAAAAGGCACATATGACCACGAAAAGGCGAAGAAACTTTGGACATATGCAGCAGATTCAGCAGCAAAGCACTATGAAAAAGAACATGGTGGCTCTTTCAATGCTGCTACTCGTAGAGCAACCGGCGCAAAAATGGCCGACGAACATGCCGCCGAACACGGTTGGAAATAATTTAAAAGGAATATAGAAATGTCACAACATTCACCATCAAAAAAGCCAAATTGGCAATCCGCTGTTGCTGCTAAGACAGCATACAGTGCAGCAAACATCGTTTCAACCGATCAGGGTTGGGTAGATAGTCGCACTGGAGAAGTCCTAGTTGCATGCCGCATGATGAAATCAAAGGGCGAAACTCCTGCAGGCGATGCCGCTGGCGTTCCAACTTTTGCAGTTAAGCGTATCAGCAAAGCGGGTAATTTCTCATGTGCTAAAGGTCAGGCTATTCGCCTAGTTCTAACACCAAGCGAAGCTGTTACCGTTACTGGTACTCCAACAATTGAACTCGTTCTTGCTGGTACTGCTGGTACCCGTTCAATGTCATTTGTTGTCTCTAAATCATCTTCATCCGAACTCGTGTTTGATTACGAATTGGTAGCTGGCGATGTTACAGAAAACTTGGGTCAGATCGTTTCTATCGCAAATACATGGGTTGGTGGTACTGTCACCGACTTGAAATCTGATGGTACAGCAGGTACAGCGGTTTCTCCACAGACATTCACTGTTCCTAGCGTAACTGGTATTATCGTAACTGCATAATATGGCAGATAAAAAAATATCCGAGCTAACCACAACAACAACCGTGGGTCCAACAGACTTTACGGTTGTTGTTCAAAATGGCACAACGAAAAAACTCAACATTCAGCAAATGTTGAGTTTTTCACCTGGACAATTTTCTGGTGCATATGCTGATTTGACTGGTAAGCCATTATTATATGTTCCAGAAGTTCATGTCGCTGAAATTCTCAGTGGTGCCGGCGCAATTTCAGAAAGTCAGGCCGTGACCTATATAATAGTAAATGAAAATTTATCGTTTTCTTTATCATCTGGCTCAGCACTTTTGAAATCAAAATATATTGTAAATAAGAACTCATTTACATCAACTATTACACTGACTGGGAATTCATTTACTTCATTAATTCTCACTGCGAATGGTGCAGTTAAATTAGTATGGCTTAATGATGCATGGTATCCAGAATATGCAAGTGGAGTAACATATGCCTAGTATTAAAATATCAGAACTTCCTAATGTCGTAAATCTTGGCAGTGGTATACCAAGTGATGATATTATGATGATAATTCAGCAGAACATTTCTAAAAAAATGTCTGTTTATGATTTTCTCGGCAATTTAAATTATCCAGTTAAAATAAATGCAAATAAAAACGGCACAACTGGTTTTTCTGTAAACGGTAATGGAACAGATAATCTATTTGTTGTCAATCCATTCTCAAACAATGTTGGTATCGGTCCTCGGCCGGCGGATCTACCGGTAGAAATTCAATTTCCACTACCATCTGCAAAATTGGATGTAGCTGGAAATATTAGAGTACATGGTAATTACATTGAGGCGTCAGAATATATCATACCTCCTCTCGGAGTCAATGGACAGCCGACTGCTGCCGATTATACAAGTGTTGTACAATTAGTTGCTGAAGCTGGAATTATTTCAAATCAAATTGCCATTACTGCAATTAGTGTCCATGGAGATAGTCTTTATCAATTATCCGAAGGAACTCACGGTCAAGAAAAGACAATTTTAATATGCAGTGAAGCGGGCGGCACAATTATTGTTCCTCCTAAAGCATCAATTGACATGACGAACAATTCTTTGGGTGGCAAAACACAAATTATATTAAAGGGTCCGGGCACATCTATCTCATTGAAATATATCTTTATTGACAATATTGCTCATGGATGGGTCGTTGTTGGCCAGTACGGAAATGTCACAGTCAATTGATTTTGATGTTTTTAAGTTTGCAACTTTAAATTATAAGCAAAAACTTAACAACACTTACAAAGAATTTAAAAACGATTATTCAAGATTACGATCTATAAATCTTCTGTTCCGCAGATATGCAAAAGGAGATGATCTGAATTTTAGATTGGTGCTGAATCATGTGGTTGTTTTGGGTAATGTTTTTGAACATGATTCAATTGCAACATTAATATTTTCTTCAGTGGAAAAAGAGTATTGGTCTGAGGTTAAAACTGTACTCCTTTTTCTGAATCTCCTTCCCGTTATAGTTCCAATTCTTGATATAAATACATTAGATATTAATATCAATGAAACTATTTTAAGGGAATTGAACAGTATATGAGCGCGGTAATAGATTCACTTATTGCAATAAGAATTCTAAAATTACTTGTCGATCCGTTTGAAAAATGGGACGCATGTGAAATGGGGATTATTGACGCTGATGGTAAACTGTTAATCACAGATTATAACAAATTAAGTCCAAATCAACGTGATGTTTGGACTATGCTACATCGGCTGGTGTGGAGACTCAAACTAATGATTGCAAAATTGCCCGCAGGTAAAACACAGTTTGCTTCAATGGCCGCTGCATATCTATTAGTTAAGGAATCTGTTATGAATGAGATTGAACCAAAACACTTATATGAAGCTTTTTCGGAAAAGATCAATGAAATGTCAGAAATTGAGATTTCACAAATTCAAGAAGAAATGACAAGTGTTGGTGGAGGTGGAATGGCTCTTGCCGATAAACCAGAGATTCTAAACAAGAAAAAGAAAATAATTCGCAGGTTCAAAGATTTTCATAAAGATGTAAATGACAACTGTTAATCCATACTTTCCAAAAGGCATTGCTTCTGAGCAGAACCTACTTCAAGGCTTAATTACTGAATCTATCAAGATTCAGGGTGTTGAGGTATATTATATTCCCAGAAGAGACAGAAAACTAGATTTAGTTTTCGGTGAGGATGTATTATCAAAATTCGATCTTGCTATTCCAATTGAAATGTACATGGATAATCCTGGCTGGCAGGGTGAGCAGGACATTATTCAAAAGTTTGGTATGCTCGTGCAGGAAAGAATCAATTTTATTGTTTCAAAACCGCGCTGGCATGAAGTTATTCCCGTTGCAGCACCATTCATGTTAAATGGTGGCATTCGTCCACAAGAGGGCGATTTAATCTGGGATAAGATTGCAAAAAATCTATTTGAGATAACATATGTGGATGTTGAATCTGTTTATTATCAGTTAAGTAAAACTTATCAATATAAGTTACAATGTCAGCTATTTGTTTATTCTTCTGAGCAGTTGGATACTGGTATTGCAGAAATCGATAAGATTGAGGAAGAATACGGCAACGATATTCTCAATTATCAGATAGTTCAGGAAGATGGTAGCGCGGTACAGCTTGAAAATGGCGAGTCGCTAATTCAGAATACTCCTGACGAACATAGTCCATTCCAGTTCGGTAAAAATGCACAAATTGACGAGGAAGCAGTGGATTATAACTTCAATGTTAATGATCCATTTGGAGAATTAACAAAATGATTTTACGCGAACCATATTATCATGGCATCATTAGAAGAACGGTTGTTGCATTTGCACAACTATTCACAGGACTGTCTATTGTTAGAACAGATAATGATAAAAATAAAGTTCAGAAAATTAAAGTTCCTATTGCATATGGTCCCAAGGAAAAATGGCTGCGCCGTTTAGAGGAAAATCCAGACGGTCGTAAAAATATCAGTGCAGAATTACCACGACTTTCGTTTGAACTTACAAGCTATCAGTATGATGCATCTAGAAAAGTCGGATCAAATCCAAACTTTTTTAAGAGTCCATCGACCGGAAAAGTTGTAGGAACACCTGTACCGTATAATCTCCAGTTGCAGTTATATGTGATTGCTAGAACACAGGATGATTCTCTTCAGATAATTGAACAAATTCTACCATATTTTGCACCAGGTCTTACTGTGCAGATGGAATCAATCGAAGATCCACTTATAACAAGTGAGGTTTCATTTAGTCTCCAAAATGTTTCTATTCAAGATTCATGGGACGGTGATTTTAACACTCAGCGATTTGTTACCCATGTTTTGACATTTGATGCAAAGATTTATCTTTACGGTCCCATCCAAACATCTAAGATTATTAAACGTGTTATTGCAAATGTTTCAAATACCCCTGCAATGGATTCTACACTGACTAATTATAACGCAGAGTTGAATCCATTCACAACGGAACTACCAACTGATAATTTTAGTATTGATGAATATTGGAGCGTATAGTGTCAAAATCTCTTGAAGCAATATTGGATGTGGCACCCACTCCTGTTATTATGAATGTTCCGGTTGCAGTAGAAAATCCTGTAAATGATGACAACGATTATGGTTATGCCCGTGATAATCTAGTTGAATTTATCGAAAAGGGTAAAGGCGCTTTGGATGATGCGATTCGCATTATGCAAATGTCAGAGCATCCACGGGCAGTGGAAGTTGTGTCTGGCCTGTTGAAAAATATGGCAGACATTAATAAGCAATTACTGGAACTCAAGAAGGCGAACAAAGAAATCAAAGAGCCTTCGCGTGGAGCAGGTATGCCGGGTCAGCCAGCACAGATAGCACAGCAAACTAATAATTCAATTTTCGTGGGTAACAGTGCAGATTTAGCCAAACTACTTTCCGGAATTGATGGACAGGGTATGGTTATTGATAATGGTAAACCTTAACGACTTACACGAATTTCTTTCTTCACTAACATTTAGAAATAACCCCCAGCTACGTCCTGCTGGTGCTGAAATTGGCTACACGAAAGAAATGATCCAAGAGTGGATCAAATGTAGGGACGATCCAGTATATTTCATTGAAAACTACATTCACGTGGTGCACCCAGACCGTGGTGTTGTTTTGATGAAACTCCACGACTATCAGAAACGCATGATTCTCGGCTATCACAACAACCGTAGAGTTTTGGGTCTTACCGCGCGACAAATGGGCAAGACAACGACTGCCGCTGCATATTTCGTCCATTACATCATATTCAACACAAATAAGCAGGTTGCTATTCTTGCAAATAAGCAGGCTACCGCTGACGAAATTATGGATCGTATTCGTCTTGCATATGAATCATTACCGAAATGGATTCAGTCTGGTGTCAAGACTTGGAACCGACGTAGTATCGTGTTAGAGAATGGATGCAAATGCTTCTCCGCTGCTACATCTAGTTCTGGTGTCCGAGGCAAAACGATTAACATTCTTTACATTGATGAAATCGCATTCGTGGAGAACAATCTAGCTGATGCGTTCTTCACCGCGGTGTATCCGACGATTACTGCATCCAAAGAGTCAAAAGTCATTATGACTAGCACTCCGAACGGCTTCAACCACTTCTACAAGTTCTGGACTGAAGCTGAAAAAGGTATAAACGGTTTCACTGCAATACGCGCACACTGGCATGAAATGCCAGGTCGTGACCAAAAGTGGTATGATGAACAAAGACAAGCACTTGGCGAAATGAAAGCTGCACAGGAACTTGATGCATCGTTCCTAGGTTCTTCCATGCAGTTGCTAACCGCAAGCACACTCGCAAACTTGTCATATGACCTACCAATCAAAGAGTATGACGGGCAGTATAAAGGCCTCAAGATTTATGAGGAAGTGAAACCCGGTCATTCATATGTATGTACGGTGGACGTTTCTCGTGGCAGACACTTGGACTCCAGCGCATTCTTCATTTATGATGTAACACAAATTCCATATAAGCCAGTCGTTTCGTACAATAACAATGAAATCGCTCCGATGATGTACGCAAGCGTTATTCACAAACTGATACGAAATTACAATAATGCTTACACATTGATAGAAATCAATGATGTTGGAGCGCAGGTTGCTGACATTCTTTATTCCGAATTTGAGTATGAAGAAATGTTCTGGACAAAAGCAGGCGATCAAGTAGGTAAGACTGGTGCTGATCCATATCCGGGCATTCGTACTACTAAAAAGACAAAGCGTATCGGTTGTGCCAACTTAAAAGACTTGATTGAAAAGCGCACACTTTTGGTCAATGATTTTACATTGCTCCGAGAGTTATCTACCTTCGTTCAATCTAAAGCAGGATCGTATGAAGCTGACGAAGGCTTCCATGATGATGCTGTTATGTGTCAGGTACTATTCGCGTGGCTAGTTGCTCAACCATGGTTCAAGGACTTGACCGATTCTGACATTCGCAAAACAATGTATGACAAGTTGATTGAGGAGATGGAAAACGATTTGGCACCATTCTTCTTCCACAGTGATGGTCAGGGCGATCCAGAGCGCGATGCGATGGTTGAAGGGTTTGCATTGTTGAAATAGGTTGACAAAATAACAAACATCGTTTATAATTAAGTATCTTGATGGAGGTACTACGTGAGTTTGTGGTTAGATGAATCCTATTTGAAACAAATTGGCTATCGGCTTGAAGGCTTTAAGCCGTTGAATACGCATGTTTTCAACTGCAGGTGTCCCATATGCGGAGATTCGTCAAAGAAACAGTCAAAGCGGCGCGGATACTTCTTTGAAGGCAAAGACAATTTGATGTATGCTTGTCATAATTGCCAAGCCAATATGTCCTTCGCACACTTCATAAAAGATTTTGACTTCAATCTATATAAACAATATGCTCTTGAAAAGTTTAAGGACAACCACGGGCGTATAGATACCACATCTAAGATAGACGAGTTTATTGAAAACTTCCCGGTAAAAGTTATTGAAGAAAGGTTTAATTCATTTTATGACGGATTACCCACTGTCGCCGAATGTCGACCAGGACATATTGCGTATGATTTACTCAAAAGCAGAAAAATCCCTAGAAAGTTCTATGACGAGTTGTT